>Ga0209085_1001267_pt1 | contig 15998 bp, 18 predicted proteins | sample C_131016_EF_Meta_FD_187310 | JGI IMG/M metagenome (GOLD analysis project Ga0209085, IMG submission 187310) | Freshwater microbial communities from Lake Croche, Canada to study carbon cycling - C_131016_EF_MetaG (SPAdes) (version 2) | ecosystem: Environmental > Aquatic > Freshwater > Lake...
GCTCCAGTATCTGGTATTTTAGTCTTATCTAAATTCGGAGTATTGTAAACATATAAATCCCTACCGACTCTTAAGTCACTGGGTATTTCTGATATTTTGGTTCCAGATAAGAAAAGAGTTCCCTTAACTACAAGTCTTTTTGGTAAAGCTTTAATTGGAGTATCTTCTAAAAATAAATTACCATTAACCACCAATCCATCTGGGAGTTCTTCAATTTGGCTATTATATAAATATAAAAAACTTCCAACTTTTAAATCTTTAGGCAAAGATTTGATTTTAGTCGATGCGAGATCTAATCCACCATCAACAATTAAATTATCTGGTAGATATTCAATAGATGATCTATCCAAATACAAATTTCCATAAACTCTTAAATTATCTGGTAAAGCTTTAATTTCGGATCCAGCTAAATTCAAAATACCTCTAGATCTCTTGACCACATAATCATAAACTTTTTTGTAGTCTCTAAATTCATCATCCCCTATTATGTTTAAATCATAAAGAGTATTTACGTCTTTCCAGTAATTTTCTATATCTGGCATTATTTATATATTATTTCTTTTGCTCCAGTATCTGGTATTTTAGTCTTAACTAAATTCGGAGTATTGTAAACATATAAATCCCCACCGACTCTTAAATCATTGGGTATTTCTGATATTTTAGTTTCAGATAAATTAAGAGTTCCCTTAACTACAAGTCTTTTTGGTAAGGATTTAATTGGAGTATTTCCTAAAAATAAACCACCATTAACCACTAATCCATCTGGGAGTTCTTCAATTTGGCTATCGACGAGATATAAACTACCCCCAACTTTTAAATCTTTAGGCAAAGATTTGATTTTAGTCGATATGAGATATAATCCATCATCAACAATTAAATTATCTGGTAGATATTCAATAGATGATCTATCCAAATACAAATTTCCATAAACTCTTAAATTATCTGGTAAAGCTTTAATTTCGGATCTAGGTAGACTCAAATAATCTCTAGATCCCTTGACCACATAATCATAAACTTTTTTGTAGTCTCTAAATTCATCATCCCCTATTATGTTTATATCATAAAGAGTATTTACGTCTTTCCAGTAATTTTCTATATCTAGCATTATTTATATATTATATGTGTTGCTCCAGTATCTGGTATTTTAGTCTTATCTAAATTCGGAGTATTGTAAACATATAAATCCCTACCGACTCTTAAGTCACTGGGTATTTCTGATATTTTAGTTCCAGATAAATTAAGATTTCCGTTAACTACAAGTCTTTTTGGTAAGGATTTAATTGGAGTATTTCCTAAAAGTAAATTACCATTAACCACCAATCCATCTGGGAGTTCTTCAATTTGGATATTATATAAATATAAACTACCCCCAACTTTTAAATCTTTAGGTAAAGATTTGATTTTAGTCGATATGAGATATAATCCATTATCAACAATTAAATTATCTGGTAGATATTCAATAGATGAACTATCCAAATACAAATTTCCATAAACTCTTAAATTATCTGGTAAAGCTTTAATTTCGGATCCAGATAGATCCAAATAATCTCTAGATCCCTTGACCACATAATCATAAACTTTTTTGTAGTCTCTAAATTCATCATCCCCTATTATGTTTATATCATAGAGAGTATTTACGTCTTTCCAGTAATTTTCTATATCTAGCATTATTTATATATTATTTTTTTTGCTCCAGTATCTGGTATTTTAGTCTTATCTAAATTTGGAGTATTGTAAACATATAAATCCCTACCGACTCTTAAGTCACTGGGTATTTCTGATATTTTAGTTCCAGATAAATTAAGATTTCCGTTAACTACAAGTCTTTTTGGTAAGGATTTAATTGGAGTATTTCCTAAAAATAAATAACCATTAACTATTAATCCATCTGGAAGTTCTTCAATTTGACTATGGTCGAGATATAAACTTCTTCCAACTTTTAAATCTTTAGGCAAAGATTTGATTTTAGTCGATGCGATATATAATCCACCATCAACAATTAAATTATCTGGTAGATATTCAATAGATGAATTATTCAAATACAAATTTCCATAAACTCTTAAATTATCTGGTAAAGCTTTAATTTCGGATCCACCCAGATCCAAATCGAATCTAGACCCCCCAACCACATAATCATAAACTTTTTTGTAGTCTCTAAATTCATCATCCCCTATTATGTTTATATCATAAAGAGTATTTACGTCTTTCCAGTAATTTTCTATATCTGGCATTATTTATATATTATTTTTTTTGCTCCAGTATCTGGTATTTTAGTCTTATCTAAATTTGGAGTATTGTAAACATATAAATATTCTAAGTTTAGTCAAATGAAAAAAATTAAATATGCACATTTAACATTGTTTGGTCCATGGATTAATTAAGTTGTCTAAAATGGATGTTTTCGTTTTTTTAATTTCCATTTTCCATATTTGTGATCCACAATCAAAAATCTTTTTAATTTTTCTCTCTTCCATTATTTTCGATTCGGATTTTTCCCGATCGTATCCCTGTTTGACTAAAATATCTTTTCTAAAATTAAATCTATTTTTTCTAACTCCATCCATGATGTAGTAGTAATTTGGACCAGAAATGTGATCCAATTCGAATCCCAATTTTTCATAGACATTGTCATTCGATCTACATTGGTTATCGAAGAAAGCGCAGATATTATCGTCTGGTACGGACGATTACAGATGTGGAGATGAAATAAGACCAGTTTTAACTGGCAAAATCGTAGAATTATCTAAAAAGAAGGAGCTTGTCTCCGGAAACACATCAGTCTTTAACTGATGTGTAGTTCATGTATTTCCTAAAATTTGGTTCTTTCATCTAAACTAACTACCTTTGCAAACTATGAATTTTAAATTCAGGACATTCAAAGGTTTGCCCATCCATAATGTATCTGAATACATTATGGATCATCTTCGAAAAGATCCATTCATGACCATCTCTGTTGGATCAGATTCCATACAGAGAAAAAGTAAATCCATGTATGCTGTAACTATCATGATGTATGATTCTGAACTTAAGAAGGGTGCGCACATAATTTACGCTAGAAAAAATTTACCCAAAATCAAAGATACCTTTGTTAGACTTCAACATGAAGTTGATTTTTCATACAGCGTAGCTCAATTTCTGGATCGAAATCTGGGGCATGAATACAAAAGACAAGATCTAACTTTGATGGAGAGAAAAAAGTACAAACATCATCTTAAGATTTGCAATGGGGAATCGGTGAGTGATGATATCAATACTGTGATTTTAACTGAATTTGAAAAAGTTCAAGAATTCAAAAATATTGACATCCATTTGGATCTTAATCCATTTGATGGAAATTCTAAAAACAAATCACACATTTCCTACAAAACATATGTACCGTGGTTGAGGGGAATGGGTTACAGAGTTTTTTGTAAACCAATTGCAGTCGCTGCCACAAACGGTGCTGATTTAATCATTCAACAACAATTAAATTGAAATGTATTCAAAAATATACGAATTTTGTAAAGTGAAAAATGAGGGGAGCATTCTGTTCAATAGTCCAAATGTTCCAACTCCCAGGGTTCTCTATATAATGGATCTACTTAAGTCTGAGAATATTCCATTTTCATTGGACAGATTTGTTAAAAACAATACAGTGGGATACAACGTAATTATGGAGGGACCATCGAGTAAAATGATATCGGCTCACCATGACATAGTTAATGAAAATAGCGATAATGCGAACGACAATTCCTGCTCGGTCATAAATGCGATAATGGTAAAGAAGCTCGTTCCCGATGTCAATGTTGTTCTTTTAGATGGTGAAGAATTTGGTGGCATGGGATCGGATCGAATGTCAGATCGAATAAATAGTGGCCACTTTGGACCTATCGATTGGGTGCTAAATTTGGAACTAACAGGAAAGGGGGGAGACAATTTTTTCATAGGAAATTACAAAGGACCTTTGTTCAATCATATATTATCTTTGTTTAATTGTCCCATTTTCAATACTCCATTTAATGATTCTGTCAATTTCAGGAAAAATGGAATTGATTCTTGTGTCATCAATTCACTGCCAATAACAGAAAAGGATTCAGTGTTGGAGTATAGATCTAAAAAATTAGATTTTTCCATTTTGAGAAATTGCCACAAGATCGATGATAGTCTATCCACCATAGATATAATTGATATGCAAGAATTTGTAGAAAAGGTTTTAATCGAAATATTAAAATGAACTTTCTCTGTTTTTTTTTCCATAATAGATTCAGAAAAAGAAACATCTAAAAAAATGAATTTTAAAAAACTCTCCCTATTTGGACTATCTCTCAGTCAAACAAATTCGGAATCATATCTAGCTATTCTATCTGAAAACGATGGTGATAGAAAAATACCAATCATAGTGAATCCGGTCGTGGCCCAATACTTGGCCCTAAAAGTACAGGATCTTAAAACAAATAAACCCTTCACATATGATCTGTTTAAAGTATTCACTGATAATTTGGGAGCTGATCTATATGAAATTAAGATAATAAATATCGTAGAAGGGATTTTCTATGTCAAGGCCATCCTAAACAATATGGTCGATGAGTTTGAGATAGAGGTTTCCATAGGAGATGCAGTTGCTCTTTCTATGTCATACGATTGTCCTATAATGTGCAGTGAAGAGGTTTTATCAACCACTGGAATAATTATCGATAGTAATGGTGTGTTGGAAAGTAGTCCCACTAAATATTCGGTCAATGATCAAAATGCTTCTATAATAAGTGTGGAAAACTTGGAAAAAATGTTAGAAAAGGCCATTCAAAGTGAAGAGTATGAGATAGCCTCCCAACTAAGAGATAAGATTAATGATATCAAGAAAACTTCTTTTCCTTTGGATTAATCCAATCTATGAATCTCTTGACAATTCTTTTGGTTATTTTGAATATTTCTAAGAAATCTTTGTGATCTTTTTTATACCCTTTCTGGGTCTCATCTAAATAATCTTTTGTCCATTGATATTTGAAGGATAAATTCTTAGGAGTATCAAATCCAAAGAAGCTCAATACCTTTATTTGAGTATCTAGAACTTCTTCGGATCTCCAATTGTGACTAAATAATATTATCCCAGCTTTTTTACCCTCTAAGAGATTATTTTCAGAATAGGTTGTGTGTCTATTCTCTAACCAAGTTAGTCTTTCTATCAATTTCTGATAAACTGAATTGGTTTGACCCCACCTAACGGAGGCGAAGAATAGGACAATATCTGCTTCAAATAGTGCCTTGGAGATTATCCAAAGTTCATCCGTTTTATTGTTGATCGAGGCCCAACATCTATGATTCCCCGAAGGGTTCTTCTCTTTATTTTTCAATAGAGCCTCTTTGATACCACAATTATTTCCACTATTTGAGGATACGTTACCTTCACATATGAAAATATTTAATTTCGAGGCATCTATAAAAACAGCTCCCGAAGAATTTGCGATATCCATAGCTAACTCTGTACTTTTTGGGATGTCGTCTTGATGTCCGTCCCAGCGACTACTGGTAGCTATTATCAGGGACTTTTTTCCCTTTAGTTCTTTTTTTAAAAAATCAACGTTCTTTTTAGATAAATTAACCATTTTTTATATTGATTGTCAAAGAAAACACAGAAGTCTTTAGCTTCTGTGATGAATTTGAACTTAAGCACTTTAACCTTTTTTTAAAGAAGGTTTAAAATATAATGTATATATTATATTTTAAACCTTCTTTAAAAAAGTTTTAAAATATATGTTAAGGAACTCGCCACTACAAAGATGGAGATCAAATCAGACTTCTGTAAAGAAGCATACTCTATGAAGCACCAAACACATCAGTCTTTAGCTGATGTGTAGTTCATTGATCCTCTTTGGTTGCAGATTTGCGAATCAAAACAAAAAATTAAAAAAAATACTTGTGTGAAAAGGAAAGATATCATATCTTTGTAATCAAGATTAAACATTGCCTCATCGACAAGCGGTCCTAAGTCATTCTCCCCCCAGGTGAAGTCGTTGGTTCGAATCCAACTGAGGCTACAAAAAAAAAATTAAAAAAATGCCTAAAAATAAAACTAAAAAAGAGAAAAAAGAAAATGACCAAAACAAACTAAAAGAAGTTAATGTCTTCAAGGATAATGAAGATGGTCTTCTTTTAGCCTATCAGAATTTTACAAAAACAACTGCTATCTATCCACCCGAAAAAACGCTGGAGTATTTAGCTCTAGGATTATCTAGTGAGGCAGGTGAAGTTTGTGGAAAAATCAAAAAATATATAAGGGACAAATCTGATTACGAAACTCTTGTTGAGAACATAAAGAGTGAATCTGGTGATGTTCTTTGGTACATTTCAGAAATGTTGAATACTTTTAATCTGTCTTTTGAAGATGTAATTGAATCTAACATGAAAAAACTTAAAAGTAGAAAAGAAAGAGGAACTTTGTCTGGAAGTGGAGATGTTCGATGAGTGTTAAAAAAATCATATTATCGATTAAAAACAAAAAAGCTAGTTATGAATATTCCATCATGAAGGAATACATGGCTGGTGTAATAATGCTTGGTGCAGAAGTAAAATCAGTTTTTGTCAACGGAGCCAATATTCAAGATTCATATTGTTTTGTTTTTAACAATGAAGTTTTTTTGAAGAATTGCTTCATTCCCAAATATAAAAATTCCACATGGTTGAATCACGATGAGTTAAGGGAAAAGAAACTTCTCTTAAAAAAGAGTGAGATAAATCAAATATCTAAATATGTTAAAGAGAGAGGAATAACTTTAATACCACTTGAAATGATGTATGTAAATAAAAAAATACGTATTAAAATCGGAGTTTGTAAAGGAAAAAAAATATATGATAAAAGAGAAGATTTGAAGAAAAAAGATATAGAAAGGGAAGTTAACATTGGGTTTTAGATCTTGGGAGAGATTAAAAAAATAGATAATTAATTTTTGGTATATATGTCAATGAACTACACATCAGTCTTTAGCTGATGTGTAGTTCACAATTTAAAAGATTAACAAAATTACCACAACTTACATCAGCAATATGTTTGGATAGTTTTTGGTTTTTAATCATTCCTTTAATGTTTAAATCTTCAAGAAATATCACATCATATTTCTTTACTAATTCTTAAGATTTTAGAATGAACTACATACCATCTAAAGACTAATGTGTTTGGGACTTTAAAGAGTATGCTTCTTTACAGAAGTCTGATTTGATCTCCATCTTTGTAGTGGCGAGTTCCTTAACATATATTTTAAATTTTTTTTTTTAAAACAGAGTTTTAAAATATAATATATACATTATATTTTAAAACTCTGTTTTAAAAAAAAGATTAAAGTGTTTAAGTTCAAATTCATCACAGAATCTAAAGACTTCTGTGTTTTCTTTGACAATCAACATAAAAATAAAAATAAAAAATGCCATTACCACATTTTACCCAATTATTGATGACAGGTAGTCCAGGTGGACCAGGTACAAAGCCACAAGAACCTTTGTACCCAAGTTTATTTGAGATAACATTTATATTCCCATTGATATTACAGGCCCAAGGAAGGGATCCGATAATGCAATTGCAGCAAGCAGTTTCCGTACCTGTTCAATTAACGCCAGATATATCTATCACAGATCAGAGATTTAAATATTCAACAAGAGCTTATGTAACTCTCCCGGAGAAAACTCATATAGAGTTTGATATAAAACATAATGTGAACGTTAATGAGAAAGGAAATATTGTTGTTTGGGACACTTTGAAAGCATGGTATGATTTGGTCTGGAACTCACAAAATGGTACAGTAAATTATAAATCAGACATAATTGGAACTATAATCGTAAACCAACATGATAAAAAAGGTGTAATTTTAAGAAGAATTACTTATCAAAACTGCCAAATAAAGGGACTTGATGGTTATGAACTTGGGTGGGATAAAACTAGTGAGATCGTTAAAGATTTAACAGCTAGGTTTGTTAGTGATTACTGGATCGACGAATATATCGATGGTGCTTTTACTTTAAGTCCTCCTTTGATTCCTGGATATTAATTAACTTAGGTGAATCAATGATACAAAAATTTGCACCTAAAAAAATTAATAATATTCTCTAAACATCACTCTCTAGGTTTTTTGTTCGTGAAATTAATTGTATTTGAACTCATCAGAGTATACAAATCGGGCATTGATCAGTAAAGACGTAAAGATACCTGAATCATCAGGGGGTTTCTAAACGTGAAGATGATAATTATTTTAAAAAAGACCACGAAATTAAAAAATTTTGTGGTCTTTTTTAGTTTAATGGAAATGTGTTCCCATTTAATATATACATTATGTCATCACCAATTGGTTTAACATTTGATATCGGTAAAAATTCTACTCCTATAAATAAATATAAAGTTTATAGTGGATCCAAAGTTCAATCCATTTTTGGCAGTTCTGTATTTTCACCATTCCCTAAAACAATCGATCCAGCTACTGGAAATGTATTAAGTACATTTAACCTATCGGATGTTCATAATAATGATGTGTATGATACATCAATAACATCTATAGTTGATTATACATCCAAGAAAGGAAATAAGGCAATGAAACTAACGTATGCTGACTTTGCATATTTAAAAAATTTAGGGGTATATCCAAATAATAGACTTATAGTAGCTAGAAGATTCCCCTCACCAGTCACCAATGATTTACATGCTGTAAATGTTGCCCCATTATCAACGATGATATCATGGGTGGGTGATGAAAATTCATTTTTTGATGTTTCCTATAATGAAGAATGGACTGATTCTGAGGCAAGTTTTGTAGAAGTATTGAATGATCTGGGAAAAGATCTTATAATTTCAAAAGATCTTAAAGGAGGTATGCTGGGATCGGCCGTAGCTGGTGGATTAGGGGCTTTGCCATTCCCTGGGCTCTCGGAGGCTATACAGAGAAAAGTACTTCAAAAATTTGGGCTTGTTTCTGACCCATATAACTTACCACTAGGTAATCCAAATTTAATAAGGCAGTCCAAAAGAAGGGAAACTGTATCTAAAGATTCAGCTGAAAGCGGCCTATATTGTGATATAAAAATAAAAATGACGGTTGAGTATGAGCAGAAATTCATAAACGGTGTTGATTCATCTCTTGTATATTTAGATATAATTCAAAATGCTCTCACGTTTGGTACCTCAGATTCAGCTTTTCAGCTGGCCACACCATTTGCTACAGGAACTTCAAAATTGTTGCAAAATCTTTCGAGTGGGAATTTTTCCCTTATATTTAAGGGATTGTATGATGTGTTAGAATCTCTATTTGGTGAAATAAAGAAATTAGCAGATGAATTAATATCTGGATTAAGTTCCAATAAAGTCAAAGAAGCTATTGACCCAACAAAAATAGACCAAAATGCTAACGATGCTGCCGTTTTTTTGGCCCAACAGATAAAAAATGCTTTTGACTTTAGTGCAAAAGTATTTAGTTCAATAATTGGAAAATATAAAATTAGATTACTTGGAATTATAAATGCCCTAACGGGCAATCCATCTACCCCCTGGCACATAACTATAGGAAATCCCAAAAAACCAATATTTTGCTCAGGTGATATGTTATTGAAGTCGGTTAATATGGAGCTGGGTCCAATTTTGAGTTTTAATGATTTGCCATCGACCATAAAATTTGAACTGTCATTTGAAAATGCCAGATCCCTCGGGGCTCAAGAAATATTTAATAGACTCAATACAGGGAGGGGGAGAAGTTACATAAAGGCAAGTATTCAAAATGGTAAAATATCGACAAAAACATTAGAAGAGACCCCTCAAAGTGGTGAGTTAGCAAATTCATCTGATATTAAGTACGCAACCATAGGTGGGAATAATTCTTCATCACAGGATTGGTTAAACTATAACTCTCCTAAAAATGCTATAACTGATACAAATACCAATAATGGGAATGCTATTAACTTAGCAGAGGCTCAAAGAGATCCTATGGGAAATTTAACCAATCTTTCTGATTTAAACACTAGTAAATTGGCCCCATCTTTAGGTTCCGGTATCGGAAAAATAGATCCATTTATCGAAGTGCCATTGAGTAATCCAATATCATTACCCGATCCAGCTTTGACAAAATTAGATAATCTGAGTGTAAAAAGCGCTTCCGATAGTGATCTATCCACTAGATTAAACTCTCTCAATTCGAGTTCTCTCGATATCCAATCAAAAATAAATGCAAATTCTTTTGGTGTAGCAGATGAATATATATTAGATCTACACCAAAAAGCTCAAGATAACAATACAGAAATTAAACTTATACAGACCGAACAAGCAACGAGGCTGATTGAAAATGGAATTATATGATATAACCAGTCTATCTAAAGATATAGGTCAAGATGATCTATATAATTTGTTTGCCTTAACCTACCAACAACCTGCAAACATACCAACGGAGGATTATACAGTGACTCCCGAAGAGGAGATGCGTATAGATCTCATATCACAGAATATATATTCTTCCGTAGACTATGCTGACTTTCTATTGGACTTAAACTCGATAGATAATCCATTAAATATAAAATCTGGTGATATAATAAAATACACTTCAGTGGATCGTATCGGAGATAGTAGATCAAGCAGCGCTATCGATGCATCGACACGAGAGATTATCTTAAACAACAATAAATCAACAAGAAAGGATCCTAACAGAAAGAATTACATAGATCAGGGATATTCACTGCCTCCAAATTTTTTACAGAACCCTACTCCACCCATTCAAATAGTTGGAAGTTCTTTAGTGATAAATCCATTGTAGTTTCGTATATTTGAGTGGTGAATATCTCAAAAGTTTCAACGTATGAAAAAACTAACTATGTCCTTCATTACGACATTTACATTTTTAAATATCTATTTTTTTTCGATTTCGGCTCTTTCTCAGCCCACACACAACGTAAATATTCCATTTGGTGATATTTACATGCAAAAAATGATATTAAGAGAAGTGAATGAATTTAGATCCAATCCACTTAAATATAAAGATACCATAGTAAAATACTACGATGAAGTTATGTGTGAGGCAACCCAACATATGCCTTATAATTATGACATGGGATATGTCCATGCCATCAAGGGAATAGATTCGATTTATTGTAATTTGAGGCCATTATCGAATGATAATAATTTTGGTTTTAAAACATCGTTCAGTAGTAGGAAAGCTAGTTTATATATGGTCACATCTTTCGTTCGCCCGAAAGATTCAACTGATCTTACCATCATTTCAAAAAAATTGGTTACTGATTTCTTAATTGATATGGGTTCTCCTGATAGAGAATATTTTCATGTGATCTCAAGTCCATTCTACAAAAAATGTGAAGTGAGAGTATTCATTTTGGATCCATCTAAAATACTAAATTCCTCATATGTGCATATGTCCATCCAAATGTCATTTCGTTGATTTACCATCTTGGGCAAGGTATTTTTCTCCCCTTTTGTATCTTTTTCACTTTACCAATATTGAAAATCCTATCAAATATTCCCCCTACTTTTAAATTCTGTGGCTCTGGTGAATCCTTAACCATAGTATACGTGGTTTCAATTCTGGGAACCATTTCTTTGGTGAAAGATTCCTCACTAATAAGTAGTTCAAAATTAAGGTAAACGTACCTAAATTCGGAATCTCCACTTTTAGATCCTAAACTATGTTTGTTTAATTCCGTTATTAAACTTTCATCTATGTCAATTTCTTTTAGGAAATTGACAATATTTGATGATCTTGCCTTGGAAAGACCAATGTTATCTCCCGAGAATCCAGCTTCAATGAGAATTTTTTTTAATTTGGCTGAAATATCTTTCTTATCGGTCGAAGAAACTAAATCGACACCAATTAAGACCGATCCCTTTTTCTTAAGTTCATCAACATTTGATTTTATATGGTCGGTGAATTCTCTGGTCAATTTAAATTGACCACTTTCAAATGGTATTCTTATCGAATCGACAATGAGATGAGCATCTGGACATTTAATGGAAACTTCATCATACAATGTGTCTATTTGAGTGTTTGTTAGAGTCCATCCATTTTTTTTGTACCTCGATAGATCTTCTTCTGATTTTAATTTAGTTAAAATTGTTTTGTGCTTACCACCATGATCCTTTGGCGTTTGAGCATAAATTCCTGTGCTCATTAAAAGTGAAGTTAGTCCAGCTATTATATTTGTCGATAAACCTTCATTTTTTTTCTCGAAATCAGAAAAATTGTATACTCTAGACATATTTTTTAAGAGCTTAAAAGTTTTATTAAATCTTCTGTTATTGTAGATATCATTTTCTTACCATCCACTTCAACAAGAGGTATGTTTTTAATCCATGAGTATTTATCATTGCCATCGACTTCGATGGATTCTATCAATTTACATAAATTGATATTGTTTGAATTCTTAGATATATAATAGGATTTTAAATCAGATACAAATTTATATAAGTCAACTCCCTTGGTATGGTTATATTTAACCATTTGAAGCTCATTATTTTGCTTCTCTACTAGGAGATACCATATTGATGATTTGGAAATCTTTATATTCTCTAAAAAACTATATCCCTTCGATGCCGCCGTACCCTTGGGCAATTTGGCTATTTTCCCGAAAAATTTTATGTTCTTTTCTAGTATTTTCTCATCCTCGCTTCTATTGCGGTTATTTTCCTTCAACTTGGATGGTTTTAGATGACTAGTATCCATGAATTGTTCTCTCTTGGTCGTTTTTGGACGATTGCTAACTCTTGGTAGATCAGAATCTAAAAATGGCATCGCCGGAAGATCTGCATTGGTAATAGAGATCTTTGGTTGAGAGATATCGGAAAACTTTTTAAAAGAAATCAATTTTTTACCATTTTTTTCTGGATCATTAGTTGGATTTGTCATTAGTTGGATTTGTCATTCTTTAGGTAATGATATGTAAATCTACACTTTTTAATTGAGTTTCGATTTACTATCTTGACGTTTTGAAAGGTTCTAATGAACCAGATATCTCAACGCCCACGGGGCTATACCTGCCCTGTATGGTATCTAGAGTTCTTCTACATCAATTTTGTAAACGAGTATTCTAAGAATATATATATCATATTATTAATCTTCTTTAAGTCTAGATTCATATTAAAATTATTTTTTTAACTTTTATGCATGTAATAATATTTATCAACCATGTAATTCTTAAAATTCTTTATAATGTTGACATTATCGAAGAGCATCGAAATTGGTTTTTGTAAAGTTTCTATAAATAAACTCAAATTATTATTCTTAAATAGATTTGGTGATAGTGTTTTATCTAAGATCATCTTTTCATAATCTATGAAATTGGTATCGGTGTCATTTCTATGTGACATATAATAAAGTTCTGGTATTTTTTGATCTTTGTAATACATTTAAACTTTTTGTCTTTTTGAGGAATCAACAACTCCTTTTCTGATGATCATAACTGATTTTAGACCCATATCTTTTATGTTATCTGAATAATAAAAATTATTCCTATCTCTCCACCCCCCTCTTATGATGGGAACCTCATTGTTTTCAAATAAAATATCACCCACCACTGGATCTAATCCCAAAGTGATATTGGGATTGTAATTAGGGTTTGGGGGCTGTAACCAACCTGATTTTAAATTAGATTGTGGTGCATAACTGTTTTTTCTATTGATATCCTTCAGTATAGCATCTCGGTGATATTCCTCATTTTTCCTAGACAAAAATGATATATCCACTGAATATATGTCATTTATTGTTGATAGTAAACTAACTATATCACTTTTGGGTATTCTATTGAATCTACTTAAATTTAGAAAGTAATTTGACACTATATTGTATATCTGAGAGTCAACAGATTCATCTTTTGAATCAGAATAAGTCACTATGAATATGTTTATTATATAATAAGAAAGTACGGGAGATACTATTTTATATCTTCTAGATAATTGAATATTGCCGCCAGATTTTAAGTAATTATCTATTTTAGATATCTCATACTCATCTAAACTAAAGGCAGATAATGATATATCGAAATAACTCGAATTTCTGTTTTTAAATAGTTTTATATTTGGGGTAGCCACAATAAAAATTGTCCCATATGCCTCATAGGCATTTACATGGGAAAAAACTCCTAGTTTTTTTAATTGATACGCGTATTGTTGAGGGAGTCCTAATACAAAATTATTACTTACTATGGGCAGAACATTTTTTGTAAAATCGATACTTTCCTTATCGGCCCCAAAATTTATATCGTTATATATAGAGACATCAAATATATTAGATACATCTATAGAGTTTCCAAATCCATCAATGGGCTCATCTACAAAAGTCCAATCATTTAGAGTTCTTCTGAATATGGATCCATTTGCACCATCACTAGTTAAATATTTTACTTCTATGCTAGATGAGATCGGGGGCATTGCACCAAACCCACCATTGCCAAATATTATATCTACACCACCCTCAAATCCAGTTCTAACAACACAAGAGTTTTCGTCTGGTAATAAGTCATATAGATGTTTTTTTATTTCCCAAAGCTGTCCATTGACCAAAACTTCATAATTAAAATTTTCTACATCCTTTTTCAATCCCCTCACAGAAACTTGATATGTTTGATTTTCATTTCCAGTTCCGGTAAATACGACCGATTCCCATTTCCCCTGAATTATTGATATAAAAAATTGGGACCGTGTATCGACATGAAATGAAAGAGAATCTGACCCAAGGTTTAAAGAATATTCCAATCCATTTGTCTTATTTTTTATACTTTGCCTGTTTTTAAATGTTATCCTACCGCCTGGTATATCTGATTCTGGATTAGAAGATGTTTTTATTGTGAACTTCAATGTTCCCGTTGCTGATATACTTCTTCCTGGGATATGTCCGGCAAATATGGCGGCATTTTTGATGACTCTTTGATTTGTAGAGGTTGGATTGAGTATATCGAATTGCTTTATACTATTTTTTAGATAAAGAATTGATAGCTGAAATAAGTTCTCTAATACTGAAAGTATTTGTCCATATGGACTAGCATTTGTGAAAAGAACATTTGATTTTGAATACGTATTTTTAAGATAAGTCTCAATTTGTTTTTTTATATTGGCGAAAGATATTTCAGTTAAGTTCATTTACCATATATATCAAAAATACTTTCGTTTTAAAGAAATTTAGAAATTTCTAAATATGATATATATGAAATGGATTTTAATGACATAGTCGATCATCTTAAATCATTTGGGGTTCCTAGTGTGGTAATTTCGGGTATTATCATAATCTCTTGGATTTTTTCAAATTCCACTAAATTACAATCCGGGGTCATGAATATTTTTTTTAAAATATTTGATAGTGTTTTAAAAAAGGAAGCTTCCCGGAAATCAGTCACTAAAACCATAAAGGAGTCTGATGTTTTAAATCATGATATATTCAATTATATTGATTTTTGGGTATATTCGCAGGTTCCGACTCTGCAATTTTCAACTGAATATAGAACGGTTGTTTTCAGAAAATACCTAACAACGTATTTAAGATCATATAGGGAAAATATATACAATTGGATATCTGATAAATCATTCGAAACCATGGATGAATCAGAACTATGGGATAGTCTTCTATCTCTAATAAACAGGATTATATATGATTATGAAAAAAATATGGCCAAACAGGAAATACCTTCTGTGGTCATAGAGAAGATGAAAATACGTAATAATGATACTATATCATTGACCATAGATTTATTACAAGGAATTTGCTCATCTGAGTTTTACTATTCAGATAAAAATTTATTGAAAGTGTATTCGATTCTCAATATACTTCTTTCCATATTGGAAAATACGATATCGTCTGCTTCACCTATATGTAATTCAATAAATGGTCAATTAAAAGGAAAAAGCATTGAGGGTGAAACAGAGCCTTATTAATTTTTTTTTTTCAGATGAAAAATGAATCAAAAACTTACTTTTTCATTTTAATATATACTTTAGAGTTGGATGTTTTAAAAAAATACCTAACACTAATATCTGGATTGAGAACTGGTTCGGATGTAAA
>Ga0209085_1001269_pt1 | contig 15991 bp, 24 predicted proteins | sample C_131016_EF_Meta_FD_187310 | JGI IMG/M metagenome (GOLD analysis project Ga0209085, IMG submission 187310) | Freshwater microbial communities from Lake Croche, Canada to study carbon cycling - C_131016_EF_MetaG (SPAdes) (version 2) | ecosystem: Environmental > Aquatic > Freshwater > Lake...
CTTCCCCGCTTGAATAAGCTGGTCAATTTTTGCTTCAAGCTTGTTAAAGCGTTGGTCAATGTGGTCAGTAATGCGCTGAATTTCTGATTGAGTAACGTAATCACGGGCAATCTCCTCGCGGGTTTTGTTGAGTAGCAGGTTAAGCCGGGTCAACTCAGAGAACTTCTCTTTTAGCAAAAACCCGATGACCGCTATAACCATTGTTAGGCCCGAAGACCAAATCGTGTTTAGGTTTTCCATTTAGCACATCCGTCCTTTTGTCTTGCCCCGTTGGGCAATGCCGTCGGCTCGTTTAGATGCACCGGATGCTTTGGAAGTCATACCGCCAGAAGCCATCTTTTTTACCTTACCACCACGCTTCATGCCATCAGGAGCGCCACGCCCATACTGCTCTCCACGAATTGCATCGGGGTTTGCTGCGCTAGTATCTACCTCTTGGTCAGCTTTACCTGCTGCGGCCTCTAAATCAGCTTTTGCAGCGGCCAACTTTTCCTTGTCGGCATTGGTCATATTTTTTCCGGCTTCATTTCCAGCTTCTACAGCTAAGGCCGCTAAACCTGCACGACTTCCAGTTCTAGTTAGAGCACGTCCGCCAGCCTCTTGCTGCATTAGCCGCCCACGCTCAGTCTTACCCTCCGCGTTTAGACCCCGCCTCATGCGCCCAAAATCCGCACGTTGGGAAGCAATTACATCCTCAAGTGGATGGGGGAACACGCTGCTAGCGTTAGTTTGGTTGGGAGACCGATAGGGGCGTTCTCCTTTTGCTGGTTTATTTAGCGTAGGAACTAAAGTAGTACGTGGTCCAAAACCACCGCCACTGCCACCGCCCTCAAGCGTTTGCTCATCACCGGGACGTTTGTAGTCAAATCTGCCCATGTCGTTCTCCTAGCACTTCCATCTTGCAAGTGAAGCAGCCTTACGAGTAGGCTTGCCTTTTTCATCTTTCATCGGGCCGGGCATGCCAGACATGCGGGCGCAGAACGACTTCTTACGCGGGCCACCTTCGGGCTGTGGGGCCTTGAGGTTGCTACCCGTTGCAGCGTTGTACTTGGCACGGCCTTTAGCAGTCAAACCCGCCCCTTTGGAGACGGGTAGCTTCTCGCCACGACCAACTGCAAGGGAGGGGTTCTTCTTAGCCATAGAACACCGTCACACCGGTAACCGATGCGCTCAAAGCAAGGTACAACGTAGTGCTGAATTTGATTCCCTCGCCGGGAATGTCGAACGTATAGGTGTTGGGGTTGGAGTTGCTGGCAATATCAATCTCCAACAAAACCGTACCGGATGAACCACCATCCTTGAACTGCACAGTTGCAGCGGTGCTGGCTGCTGGGCAAATAATCAAACCCTTCAGGCGTGTTGGCCCGTTAAAAAACGTCCCTGCTGCACTCAAATGCGCCGACTTAACGTCTGTCTGCATCATAATCAATCTCCTGTAAAACGGGGGCCAAAGCCCCCGAGACTAATTACTGCTGGTTAGCAGGAGGGGCGCTGTTGCCGCTGGAGTCTTTGACTGCGTACTGCACGGTAATCTGTGCCGCACCGCCGCTAGCAGTTCCTGCGCAAGCGTAGATGACTTGAAGAATCAGGTCAGTCGTGCCCACGTTCAGGATGGTAGCCATGTTCGTGCCCGACAAAGTGGTGGTTGCACGCCCAATAGCCAGAGGAGTAGTAGTAGCTCCGCCCACTGTAGCCAGAGTAGTTCCGCCAGCCGTTTGAATGGTGATGGTGTTACCGGTAGTGCCCGAGAATGCAGTAGTGATGTCGCAGAAGATGTTGGTAATCTGTGCGCCTGCGGGGATGACTGCAAAGGTGGTAGCAGTCGTGGTGTTAACCGTCATCGTGCCCGTTTGGGTGACTTGGGTAGTACCGGTGTTCTGGATGGTTCCAGCAGTCGTGCCGGTGGTGTTTTTGACCGTACCCAAGAGCCAAGGGCCAAGGTGTGTTGCGAATCCCATGATAAGTCCTTACATACAAGTTAGGTACACTGGTCGGTATGTCGTCTGCCGGGGCAGTCCAGTGCACCGGAAGTCCCGGATAGCTGCAATATACACTATTTTTAAGGCGCGTCAACAGCATGCCGTACAAAGACCTAGTTGTTCGCAAAGCCAAGCACAAAGAGTACTCGGCAACCCATTACCAGAAAAACAAGGCCGTTGTGCGGGCTTCCTCAAAAAAATCCAGAAAACAAAAAAAGCAAGAGTGGACGGAATTTAAGGCTAAGCAGTCCTGCACCAAGTGTGGGTTCTCTCACCCCGCAGCAATTGACTTTCATCATGTTGGGCCTAAAAAATACAGCGTCAACGAGCTTATAGCCGGGGGCCGGTACAAGCGGGCTTACGAAGAAGTGAAGCAGTGCATACCCCTCTGTGCCAACTGCCACCGTATACACCATCACAATGAACAAGAAACAAAAAGGGGGCCGAAGCCCCCTGTAGAACCCAGCGCGGATTAAGCCGCTTCGAGCTCTTCCTCTTCTTCATCTTCCTCTTCCTCTTCAACGTCGCCCCAGTCGGCTTCGTCGTCTTCTACCAAGAGCCACTCGTGGGTCTCTTCGTCAAGCCAATACCAAGCTTCGTGCTCTTCGTCGTACCAGCAATAGCAGCCAGCATCTTCGTCGTACTCGTACTCTTCGCCTTCTTCAAAGCAGTCGGCAAAGGCTTCAAACTCATCGTCCTCGTCCTCGTCTTCGTCGTCAACTTCGTGAATGTCTTCGTTGCCCAACATCTGGGCAGTCTGCAAAAACTTCAGGATGGACTCAGTAGAGTACTCAAAAAAACCGCCATCGGCAAGGTCAATAGATACGGTAAACAGCATTTTTAACTCCAAAAATAAGTACAGCACGGCGCTGTAAAAGCATCCTACCATGGCGTCTGTGACAGTTTTTAGACGTAAAAAAGCCCCCTCGTGGGGGGCTCCAAATAAGGGGACAAGCCCCTATTTTTAGGACGAACCGGGGGAACCAAAGATTCCCAGTGGGTCAGACCAGCCGAACGAATAACGCTCGCGGGCTTTGTAACGCACGTTACCAGTATCGAAATCACCGTCCATGCTGTTAGCCAAAGGCGAACGCACGAAATGCTTCAGGCCGTTAGGTACGTCGGTAGTCAAGTACCAGCCGTTCGTATCGGTCAAGAAGTGGTTGATTGTGTAGCCTTCAGGAATCGAGCCGTTGTTCTTCAACGCGTTGATGTCGTTGTCGGTAGTGCCAACGCGGAGGCTGGTTTCCAACAGACGAGTAGCAACGAATTGCAGGTTAGGCGGAACGATTAGCTTCTTAGGCTTAGCAGCAATCAACAGGCCACGCTCATCAGTCCAAGCAGCGATTTGGATAACGGCGGCTTCCAAGGAAGTCTCGTTAAGGTCAGCGCCAGTGGAAGGACGATTGCTGTTAGTGCCGCCATTAACCAGCGGGTGAGCAGTGCTGAACAACGAAACGCCATCGCCGCCAACGTATTGGGCAGAGAAACCGTTGTTGATAACAGCAGCAGCTTTAACCTGCTTGGTGTACGCCATTGCACGGGCCAGAGCCTTGGTATAGCGGGCAGACAGACTGTCATACAGGTTGTCTTCCACTGCCTCTTCCGTGATGGAGAAGCCCAAAGCGATGGTTTCGTGGTTGTAACGAGTAGTCCAAGCTTCCTGTGCATTGTCATACTGGATGGCAGAGCCCTCGTTCTTCACCGGAGCGGCGGAGAAGCCAGACAGCTTGGTTTCCTCTTCAAAGCTACGCTCCGACGTTTCGGTCTCGTAGATTTCCTTATGCTCTTCGCCGTAGCGGGCATATTCCAGACCAAACAGGGCGTTAAGTCCGGGAAGGAGTTCCTTCAATAGTTGTGCGCGTGAAATAGCCATGATTTAACTCCTTATGCGCCGGTGGCAGAGTAGTAGCCATGCAGACCTTGGTTCAATTTAACCAAGATTTCTGGGTACTGGGTGAATACAACGGTTGCTCCGTACACGCCCGAGTTAATTGTGAAGCTTGGAGCTTGGTCGAGGACAACAGAAGTGTCGCCAGCGGCTGCTGCGGTTTTCACAAAAGAACCGGTCTGTGCAACTTGATTACTGGTGGTCAACACAGAAACGTCTGTACCAACTGGCAATGCGTAAGGCAAAGCACTCACGGTCAGGGTCGCGGTAGAAATACTTGAGTACGTAGCAGTACCCAAGTTCACTGCGGTGTCCGTAACCAGACCAACCATGCGCAGAGGCAGAGTGGTGGTAACAGGGGTAGCCGAAGGAGCCAGAACCGCATTAGCCGAGTTACCGGTATTCACGCTGCCGGTATTGTTGATGGCTGACAGGTTAGTGCCAATCATCGCCATAGCGCCGGAAGCAACGGTAGTACCAGAACTGCAAACAACCGCCTTGAAGATAGCATCAGGGTCGTCATAAACATAGGCTTGGCAGTCACCGGCAGCGGTGCTTGCGGGCCAATATTGAGAGAACAACTTTTGCTTAGTCGTGGGGTTGGTGTAAGTGCAACCCAAGAAAATACCGACGGTCTGATTTAGACTAGAGCCAGTAGAAATCGAGGCGCGTGTGGCAAAGCCACGAGACAAAACAACAAAGTCACCGTAGAAGATGCTAGTTGCATAGCCGTACTGGATGTTGTACATGCGGGTAGAACCAGCAAATACTTGACCTCCAATAAGGTTCTGCGGTAGCAAACCATACGGCGCTGATACGACAGGATATGCCATAAAAACTCCTATAAAAAATTAAGAACCTGAACCTGACCCAAACGTAACGTTAGATTTGCGTTCTGCAAACATAGGCATTTTTGGGTCACTATTACGAAGATAATTGTTATCCACAGACTCCATTTGAGACTTGTTCAACTGGGAAAAATGCTTATCCCGTTGTGCCATGAACTCAGCCGGAATACGGCATAACACTAACCCACCAATTTCGATATTACCCTTGAAGCGGCCATCGACAACGGCGTGCACCATTAGCTCGGGGTATTCATCCGCTTTCACGGGTTCATATCCTTCGCGGAACTTTCCAGAGATATTAGATGGGTCAGGTTGCCCTAAAAAGCTGACGCGAATGTACCTATGACTCCAGCCGGGGCGGGGGTTAGGTTGTGGAAGCGTTTCTGGGGGACGCCACATATCGGGGCGGGCCCATTCAGAGCGGGTATCCAATTCACGGTCCAGACGATTTTGTTTAACTTCAGCCATTTTTAACCTCTTTTAAGTAAAGCAACCTGACGAGCATATTCTTCCAAAGGTACCCCAAGACGACGCGCAGTGGCGGCTTCGGATGCCTTTAACCGAATACGGTTAGGCGATGTGCTACGCGCAGCGGGTGCCACAACAGTAGCTTTAATTGCACGGCGGGGGGTTGGTTCCTCGTCCGGTTCTTCGCTCTGAGTGTCTTCAAACTTCTCAGGAAATCTCTTGCGCATCGTTTTATCGATGGTGCGGAAATACTCTTCAGTACCCACATAGTCGGCACCATACTCCTTTTGCAACTTCCTGTCAATGCCCATAGCAGTCATTGTCATTTCATCATCCTGCCCCCACCAATCGGAATTAGCTTGCACCCATTTTTGAGTGCGGGGGGTTAGGGGTTGTTGTTGCGGTACAGCATTTGGCGCGGGAGTATATACGCTGTTATCTACTTCGACAGGGCGCATATTACGCACCTTGTCAAGTTTTAGGGTTACTGCGGCAATCTGAGTTTGCGCCTCGGTTAGCGCGTCCACATCCCCAGCTTCATACGCGTCTTTGTATTTTTTCTTGGCTGACTCCAGTTCACTCGCTGCGCTATGCTGAGACTGCTCAATATAGGCTTTACTGCCGTTAGCCAGCCGGTGCTGGAGGCGTTTATTTTCCTCAAATACTTGCTTAGCAAAAGTCTCGGCAGCTTCGCGTTCGCGAAGAGCTTCTTCCTTGGCGCGGCGTTCGTCGTGATACCCACGAGTGAACTTCTTGATACGCGCTTGGACTTTCTCGTCGTAGGAAGACAACTCATCTTCTGTGGGGTCATCAACCGGTGATGCAGGTTTACGGCCACGGTCTTGAGGCGGAGTATCGTCTTCAATCTCTACCTCAAACTTTTCTTCTGCCTTAGCGGAAGCTTTAGCCTCTGCTTCGTCAGGAAACTCAAACTCTTCGTATTCAGCCATACATTACTCCTTAAGCAGCGCGGGAAATACCGCGCGGGTCTTCGACTGTTGCCTCGACTGAGGTATCGGAAATGAGCCGGAACTCACGCCCATGAATTTTCAAGCGGGTGCCTGAATTGGGTCGGCAAATGACGAAATCACCTGTTTTGCACGACGGCCCACTAGGGAACCGGGTTTTGTCTTGGAACGCATCAGGGCCCATCTTGACCACAAATAGCACTGGGGTCAGTACTTCTTCGTAGTGCATCATGGTTGCTGTCTTAACGAAAGAACTACCCTCAATCTCCTCCTCTGCTTCTGGGACCATACACAGTAGCTGGAAGGTTTTAGGTTCCGGCAACTGCTTGGCTTTCTGTTCAGCATCCTTATTCAGAATGCCGGACAAGTCCACAGCGGCGATATTAAACTCAGTCATCAATTTTCTCCAGTCTTTGCACGAGGTCTCTAACGATGGTTTCCGCATGAGTCAGACCCCGGATGACTCCACAGACATGCCGATACTCGGCAAAATCGTTTGCTCGACCAGACGCTAAAAATGCAACTTGGTCGGTACGTAATTGTTCAATCTCTTTTGCAAGGTATGTAAGTACCCGTTCGTTATCCATGTTTACCCTTTCTTAGGTGGTTGCTGTTGCTGGTTACGCTGCGCCATACGTTGTGCGTTCTGCACTGCCATCTGCGCTTTACTCTTGGCGATGTCAATCCCCATACGAGCGCCTTCAAGTTGCTGGGTTTTAGCTAGCTTGTCCCGTGCGGCGGCTGCGGTAGCGCCTACCTGCATAGCTGCAATTTCTTTCTGCGCCGCTATGCGTGCTTCTTCCACGCGAATCTGGTCGGCCTTGGCCGCAGCATCCGTCGCTTGTTTTTGCTTTTTGAGCTCCAAGTCCTGCTGACGTAGCTGGAGTTCTTGCATCTGCATCTGGACCACTGGGTCTTGCATCTTCTGCTGAGCCTGTTGTTGCTGGGCTTGCTGTTGTGCTTGCTGAAGCAACTGCTGAGACGCCTTTGCAGCCAACATTGCAATCTGGTCGGCAAGCTCAGGTGATACCTGTTTGTTCTGCTCTTCGTTTGGCAACGCCATACCCATCGCCTGCTCGACTTGCTTGCGGTACTCAAACGCAACGTGCTCATTGATGTGCGCCATAGCTGCGGCCATGATGGTCTGTGCTGCGGGGTTTTGCTGGAGCATCTGCTGAATCTGAGGGTTCTGTATCGCAGACATATGCACTTGTATATGCGCTTGGTGGTTCTGCTCAATAAACGCCTTGACCGGCTTGCCCATTAACAAGTTCTGGTTCTCCTGTATGGGGTCTGTCGGCACAGCGTCGTCATCCACCGGCACAAGCTTCTCGGCATTCTTGATACCCAAGACCTCAATCATCTGGCGGTGCAAGAGGGGCAGGTTGTAGAGTTGTGGGGCTGACTGGGCAAGCTGGAGTACCGCTTGGTACTGCACAATCTTCTGCGCCATCGTTGCCGCGTTCGGGTCGCTGACCGGGATGACATCCACTGAGTCGTAGTCTTCTTTCTTTGCACGGCGGTTGGCATCCACTGGCTCGTAGTCATACTCACCCGGTGTGTAGTCGGCGATGATGGCTTTGAGGAGTTTGAACTCCTGCTTCATCGAGTAGTGGATACGGGCCTGAACAGCCGTCATAACCTTGAGCGTGCGCTCCAGCAAAGCCAGAGTAGTACCAACCGGAGCGTTTGTGCTCATGTCGGACACGTTCATATCACCGCTGGATGCAAACGCCCGCCCCTCTTGGACGATGTTCTGGAACAATGCAAACAGAACCTGACTTGGCTCCTTGTACGGCAGTGGTAGGATGTTGTCACGGATGCTTCCGCTAGGCACATCTACGTCCCGGAATTCCCCCGGCATGATTGGTGTGTCGTCACCCTTGATACGCAGACCACGGGATTTCAAGCCACCCGGCAAGTTAGAGAGCGTACCGGCATCCACCAACTGACGGATGAGCATCGTGGCACTGCGGGCGTAGCCACCAATCAAGTGAATCAGGCCATAGCCATAAAAACCAAAACCGGGGATGTACTGGTAGTGCACGAAGTGCTGGCGCTTGCTGTGGAGCTCATCGTCCTCGTACCAATTACGGCGGATGGCCAGAACCTTACGGGTAGCTTTCTCAACAGTCACCACGTACGGCAACGCGATGCCCGTGGGCTCACCACTCTTGTTCACATGCTCGAACCCAGCCAAGTCCAAGTCAACGTGCATTTCAAGAAAGCGGAACCTGTCGTCTTGCAAGGCGGTCATGCCCTGCTCTTCAGCCTTCTGCTTCTCAATGTCATCCAACTCCATGGACGGCTCACCGAGGTCCACGTCTCTATAGAACCCAGCCTCTTGCAGCTTCAACACTTCGTTCTTAGTCTTACGCATGACGTGCGTAACCCGCTCGGCGGACTCTAAGCTGCTGGCCCCATACGGCACCACGATGTCCTCGGCAGTGACAAACATCGCCATCTGACGCTCTTTGCTCGGGTCATAGTAGACCTTCTTGAACGCGGAGCCTGCCAGCGGCAGTGACCACAACATCTTCTCGTGCTCCGGGCGGTACTCGGTCATTACCTCGGTAAGCTGATAGTTCATGTCCTCACGGACACGGGCAGCGGACTCTTCTTTGAGCAAGTCGGTCTCGCCCACAATCTGCGTCTTCACGGGCCCCATCGCCGGGAAGGTCTCCATCATTGCCTCGGACTGAAAACGCACAACCGCCTCGGTCAGCATCGGGTGGAACACGCCACATGCACCCTGCCACGGCTCTGTCCGCTCTTCGTAGTTCAGGCCCAGCAACTTCAACCCGTCGATGTAGGTCTTAATCCAGTCCTTACGGTCCATGCCGTCTTTTTCAAAATCATCGACCAAGTCGTTACCCAAAGCATCGAGCTCTGAGTCGTCCATGTATTCGGCCAAGTTCGCATCAAAGTCTTCAGAAGTTTCTTTGTGGGGTTCAAGCTCAATATCTACATCCCCCATGTGGATACTCATGGACTCCGGGTCTTCGACTTCAATCTCAACCTCCGGTGCATCCATCATCTCTGCCAAACCTACGGGCGCTTGATACAAACTCTTTTCCATGTTTTTTCCTTTGCGTTAGACTGAATAGAACCGCTCGTTGCGGCGTCTGAAATATTGAACCTCTTCCGGCTCATCACTGGGCAGTCGGAGAAACCCACCTTGTCTGAACCTCATAAGTGCCAGCGTTGTTGCGTCAACCAAGTCGTCATGTTGGCCGGACGGGAACTCTGCAATCTCATCCACGAGTTCTTCTGCCCACCGTGTTTGTGGCACCCATACTTTGCCCGAGGCGATTATGTCTGATACTGCGTTGAGACGAGCAATCTTGTCTTGGCCCTTGCCCGGTGTGTATCCCTGCACAGGTATGCCCATTGCCCTGAGCTCCATAATCAATGGCGCACCGGTAGCTTTCTTCTCGATTAGCACCCCATCCGGTTCAAACTCGTTGTACTCGGCCAGCACATCACGCTTGAGGTCAGTCCACTCCACCCGCTTCCTATATGTATTGAGCAAGATGATGTTCTTGTTCTGCTTGTCCTCATCCAAGCTGAAAACCCCCCACGTCGTTCCGGCGGAGTAGTCGGCCCGGTTGTTCTTCTCGAACGCCGTGTCCCAAGTCTGGAGGATGTACTCGCACTGCGGCGGCTGGTCTTTCTCCCACCACTTCCACCAATCTCGCTTCACAATAGCTGACTCGTTACCCACCGGGTTTTGCTGGTACTGTGCTTGCCACTTGGCGTTGGGCAACTCGTTGTGCAGTGCCTCCAACTCCTCAATAGACCAGAACTGCGGCCACAGCGGGTTGCCCGACGGAAGAATGGCTGGAAACTCAATGACCTCCCACTCCTCGCCGCTACGCGCAGCGGATGCACGCAAGACCTGACCGGTCAAGTCCCTCTGAGACCACCGGGTCATCACAATAACAATAGAGCCTCCGGGCTGGAGACGCTGACGCGGACCCGACGTGTACCATTCATACACTTTGTCATACACTTCTGGGTTGCTTGCGGCCATCGCCGCCTCTTGTTCTGAGTGTGGGTCGTCAATGATAAGGATGTCGGCACCCTTACCGGTCACTGCACCGCCTACACCGATAGCGAAGTAGTCTCCGCCCTTGCTGGTGTTCCACCGGCCAGCCGCTTTTGAGTCCGCTTGGAGGTGCAATTCAGGGAAAATCTCGTGGTATATGTCTGAATCAACCAAGTTACGCACCTTCCGTCCAAATCCGACGGCGAGTTCGGCTGTATGGGACGTTTGAATGACTTTTTTGTGCGGAAACTGCCCCAAAAACCACGCCGGTAGCAGGTAAGACGCGAATTCTGACTTGGTATGCCGTGGCGGCATGTTGATGATGAGCCTTTTACACTCTCCACGGGCTACGCGCTCGAATGCATTGGCCATTCTCTTGTGATGCGCACCAGAAATGAACGTTGGCCAGACTTTTTCAACGAATTTGATGAACCTTGTATTGCAAAGTTCTTTCTCTTTGAGCTTTTCCAGCTTATTTAGCTGTGCTTCGAGCACGCGCAGGTCGCTCTCGCTCAGTTTCCCCGAGTCAATCAGGGCTTCTATGTCCTTGAGGGAGATGTCACTCATCGTTTTGAGTCTCTTCCTGCTCTGCTTCCGCCGGTTGGAACGGCTCGGCTGGCCCAAGCTGGAGGTCTAGGTCGTCTAGCGGTGTGATGTCCACTACTTCTGCGTTGAGCAGACGCTTGACTCGTTCCTTGATGCTGTTCTCTAGTGTTACGGATGTAGTGTGGTGCACATGAATCTCGCTGCGCTCTGAGAAGAGGCCAATGTCGCTGTGTTTACCTAGAAGTTCTAACGCCTTGAGTTCATGTTTCAAGTCTCCGCACGCTGCTATCTCTATCAGGCGGTTGGTAATGAAGTTCCGCGCCTGAAGCTGGTCTTGGAATGCATTGAAGTCGAACTGTTTGATGAGCACCGACGTTGCCTGTGCCTGCGAAGATATGGATACTGTTTTAGGCTTCTCGGGTTTACCCTCGCCTAATATGAGCTTCTTCGCAGACTCTAGGTCTTCGTTGCCGTAGTCAATGCTTCCACCTAACTGAGCAATCAGGTCTGCGGTGTTTACAGCAATAGCTATGCTATCCGCATGAGTCGTAGGCTGCTCATCGGACATGTCAAACGGAACAGGGTGTTCCGCAGTAGGCGTTACGTTAATCATAGGCACCGAGTAAACGGGAAGATGTGCCACTGTAGCACAAAAGGAAAGGGGGGGTTGGGACTCCTACCGGGGGGTGTTTCTATGGATGCTAACTGGGCAAAAGTACTACAAAATAATATGGGGGTGGGGGGTCGAGCTTAAAAATGGGTACCGGGTGTGCAACACATAGAGTAGTGTCTTAGGAGTCCCTTTTTTGGTTTTTTGGGGGGTGGGGTCGCTGGGTCACCTTTTGAATGGGTTTTCTTCGGTCGACCGAAATAAATCAAATAGTTTCGGGAATGTAACAAAGTATGCTATAATGCATCCATGCATTAGGAAATCGCCTGATGCATATTAGTGCAATCAGTTTTTTATTAGAGGTATTTTACTATGACAAACGTTATTCACCCCGCAAAATCTATCGCGCAAAAGCTCATCATCGATGAGACAACGCAAGCTCTGCTAGAGCAGGCATGTCGCGATTTTGACGTGGCAAAGGAATCCATGGGTACTGCCGCAAATCGGTTCTACTCTGTCGGTTTCCGCGCCGAGCACCTGCGTGCAAAGGATGGCGATAAAGATATTATCGCAAAGGTCGACAATGCTATCGTTAAGACTATGCCGGAACAAGCGCGGAAACTGCTAGCAGCGAAGCCCGTTGACCTTAACACTACCGACAAAGCAATTCGCGTGGCTTACATTAAAAACCTTGCCGATAAGCGGACTGCTCTTTCTAAAGCACTAGCAAAATGTGATGAGGCAGCGGCAGGTACAGCGACCCCGATTGAACTGTCGGCGGTGTTTGCGGAGACAATCGAGAAACTGCTCGCGCGAATCGCTACCGCATCGGTGGTCGACCCCAAAACCGGAAAATGCAAGCTCGAAGGCGTGCTAATCGGCGAATTAGTCAAACACCTAAACGCAGCGAAAAAAGAATTAACCTAATCAGGGTTAACCCTGAGCCCCCCGATTTTCTCGGGGGGCTTTTTTTCGCCCAAATTTTTTTGGGTACCAGTTCCCTTGTACCAGTTCCGGCATGGCGTGGCTTGGCGTTACGTTTGTATATGTTACGTTTGGCGGGTTGGTTTTAGGTTCCAACGCATGGACAAGAATGCACGGGTTTTCTTCGGCGCACCGAAACTAACCCAACTAGACCCAATGTTACGGGAAAAGGGGCTTTGTTACGTAACATTACCTAATGTTATATCGTACCACACGTAAGTTGTTGATTTATAAGCAATGTTAAATGTTACAGTGTTACAGCGCATATATGACGTCTGAAAAAGTCGGAGAGGCCGAGCAAACCAGCAAGAGCAATTTGTGGTACACACGTTTTGGCGTCATATACCCTAAAAAACGCATAACAATGCAACATTGATACATTGTATTTTGTTGTTAAAAAAAATATATATATAAAACAACAACTTACGAATTCCCAGCCCCCTGAAAAATGCATTATGTTCGTTGTTAAACTTTGACAGTGCTCTTTCGTTTCATAACACAACATTCCCCCGATTAACTTCGGTGCGCCGAAGAAAACCCATTTGCTTGACTTGAACATCACTTTGTGGTATACTATAGGTTAGTCAGAAATCAGGGAGTTCAGAGAGTCATAAGAAGTTAGTTGTTACTTTGTATGTTAGTTTATTTAGAAAGGTTATGTTATGAAACATCACGTCACCGAGCAGAACCTCGAAGCTGTTCACGAAGGCATGTGCGTATTGGTGCAGCAATGGGCATCGGGGCTTATCACCGACAAGGAGATTGCGGATGCGTTCGCAGTCATATCCAGTAAGTTTGCTACCTTGGACAACCACGGGTTGCTTGCGGGGGTGATTGACCCCAACACCGGTTTGCGTTTTATTTAATCAGAAAGGTTAGGTTATCAGTATGGGCTACTTCAAAAAGCAACTGTGCGCGTGCCGTGAGTGCGGCGACGACATAGACCCCAAGCGGGTTCAAATTGGCTATCGGCTGTGCTTATGGTGCGGCGAGGATGCAGCGCAGACCGAGCGCAAAAGCTGGACTGTGGTGCAGGAGTACACGAAGGGCAACTACCAATTCGTAACATCTACCGCCGCAGCGGTAACCCTCAAGCAGACTAACCCAAAGGAGCAACGCACATGAAAGCCAAGTTAGAAATTTACCCCGTGTGGGGCACAGCAAACACCATCTGTGTGTGCTTGTTGTATCGCGGCAAGCTTTTTGTGCACTTTACGGGGCACAACGCAGAGAAAGAAACCCTCATAGCTAAAGCCCGCATATGGGCAACCAACCAAGGATTCACAGTATGACCCGCACAGAAACAACCCTTTACGCCATCGGCAACGCAACCCTTGCGTGTGCTGTGTTATTCACTTGCTGGAACCACGAAGGCTGGGTATTCCAAGCCGGTGTTCTATATGCCGGTGCTGTGTTCGGCAGTTTGATTACCGAAGCCCTTAACTACAAAGGAGACGAAGCATGAGCAAGATTAAAGAAGCCATTGAGTTCTATTGGGGGGAGCGTTGCCCTGACCACGAAGCCGAGTGCGTTGTATGTCAGGCGTGGAAGGAGTACGACGACTTGCGTGATGCGCTGGAGGAAGAGATACGCGACTACATGCTGCCCAAGATGAAGGGCATCTACACCCGACTGAATAGCGGGTCGGACGACATGCGCGACGAAGGCCACAAGCTGGAGCTTATCTACCGCACCCTGAAACGACTCACCGAACCAAAGAAGGAGCAAACATGAAAACAGAACTAATCATCGAACCCCGCAAACAGTACGGGGAAACGCGTATCTACCCCAAGTGCGAACTAGCCAAGGGGTTCGCCCAACTGCTGGGCCAATCAACTCTTACCCCTGCCAATATTCAGAACATCATCCGCATGGGGTTCACCATCCGTGCCGAGTACACCGAGCCGAGAGACGAACTAACAATGTTAGGAATCCAACCATGAACGAAACCAAAGACCTAGTACCAGCCGAGGAAAAGCTGAAGCTGCTGTTCGAGCATAGGCCGTGGGAGACCGAGCCGAGCTATGCCGATTGGGTTGATGAGCCCACTAAATACAAGTGCAGGATTCTGCGCAACGACCACACCGGCACGTTGTGTGGGTACGTGGGTATACCGAGAGGGCACAAGCTGTACGGCATGAGTTACCAAGATGCGGAGAAGAACTTTCCGTTCCACATACACGGCGGGCTGACGTACAGCGGGAGCATCGAGGATGCCGACGATGGCTACCACTACTTTGGTTTTGACACCGCGCATGGAGGCGACTTCAGTCCGAAGTTAGTTGTGCAGATGCTGAGGTGGGCAAATGCTGAAGGGGCGTCTCACCACTACAGGCACGAGAAGTACCGCACATGGGACTATGTGCAGAAGCACGTAGGGAGACTATCTGCGGCGTTGTGGTTGATTGAGAAAACAGATGGGGGGAAAAGCTATGAATGAGGCGGTGGAATCTAACAATGTTAGGGATTGGGGTGCACCATGTTAGCTAGGTACTACGTGACAGGGTGGAGCAAGCGGTTCAGTTGCTGGATGCCCGAGGTGATTGAAGCCGCCAACAAAGGCGCAGCCAAAGAACGGTTCGCTACCAAGTTCCCAAGCCTGACAAGGCTGAAGGTGTATAGATTGTTAAACCAAGGAGAGTGATATGAAGACATATGAGATAGGGATGCGCTACGAGGCGTATGCCGAGCTACTAATTGAGGCCGACAGCGAAGAAGAAGCCGAGGCCAAAGCATGGGAGTTAGTCCATTCCGTCAAGACGCACGGCGATGGTTGGGACATTCAGACTATTTTTGAAGTGAAGGAGCAATGAAATGGGACACCAAACAGTTAAGAACGTAAAGCGGTGCTTTACATACGCGGATGCTAAATATGTGCACGACGTGACCAAGCCAATACGTGGCCGGGAACCGGAGATTCGACCCTTGGGGGCACGGCGCGATGCGGACTCCTACTCGGTGCGTATGAATGGGGAGGATGTAGTGTTCGTGCTGTACCGCACACCTGTGATTACCTACAAACCAAACGGGGACGTGGTGGTCAAGACCGAAGGGTGGAGCAGCGTGAGTACGCACCAATTCATCCAGCAAGTGCTAGGCATAAGCTGCAATGGAGTACAGCGAAACACCGTACTGAGGCTCAACGGCGGGGGGGATAAGTACATCATCCCCAAGAACAAGAGCATAACCATGATTCATGCGGGTGGAAACTGGCGCATCACGGATAGCCACGTAATTTATGAGTACCGGCTTAACCGCAAAGCAGCCAACGAGGTGCGTAAAAAATACGCAGACTTTCTCAACTACGCCAAAGGCGTGGCGAAGCTACGCTCAGAAATGGTCGAGCCGAGTCGGTGGGCTCGCCGACAGAATCCGTATGCGGTGGTGACGCTGAATGAACAAGAGACTGCATATCCCAAGCTGGGAATAGAGGGGATGGTGCGAGGGCTTATGGAATACCTGACCCTTGGCTTCACCGAGGAGACAAAGCACGAGAACTACAACGTGGCGTTTGCAATGGCGCTGAATGGTTGCGCTATAGGTAAGAGTGGCGATGGGTACATAGTCGTGACGGAAGAAGTGTTGAGCCTCATTGACGAGCTACTGCTACGAGCGCATGCACAGGATGTTTTGGTCTGGACAGAGTTGA
>Ga0209085_1001270_pt1 | contig 15988 bp, 15 predicted proteins | sample C_131016_EF_Meta_FD_187310 | JGI IMG/M metagenome (GOLD analysis project Ga0209085, IMG submission 187310) | Freshwater microbial communities from Lake Croche, Canada to study carbon cycling - C_131016_EF_MetaG (SPAdes) (version 2) | ecosystem: Environmental > Aquatic > Freshwater > Lake...
CGATGGCTTGTCTCCAACCAATAGGTATCATTGCATCAGGCTGAACAACAGGGTATTTATTTGTGTAGGATTGGCCTTTTAATTCTGTTTTCAAGTATCTATCAAATGCCAGTCTGAGATCCTTTGTACTCGGATGATGAAGTACAGTTGCCATGGATCGAGCGGCAGAGCGTTTTACAATATAGGACTGAGTGCCCCATACCATAGAGGTTAATTGCCATGACAGCATACGATCCGACTTTTTTGCTTCATGTCGCCCTTTTCCTGGAAAGTAGCCTAAACTAATAAAATCAATGTCATCAATGTGGGTATACCAGCGAATCATGACAGCTTGAAGTTCTTTTTCAAAATTATGGAGGAGTGCGGCATCATCTTCAATGATTAACGCAAAGTGTTTATCAGGAAATGAATGTATGAAATAGTTTAATGCGGCAGCGTGACTACGCATACAACATATCATTGTATCCTTTTCAGGTGATTTTGGATCCCTGTCTACAATATAGTCCTTTGAGGTATCTGGTGTATATCCTTGGAAAAATGTAAAGGGAATCGACAAGTTTAGCGCATGGAGTTGGTCCGTCATAATCCGTTTTCGCTCTTCGCTACAGGTTATAACGATGATTTGAATGTTTAAAGGTATATCAGACATCGGGATCTACTCTTTTTTTTAAAATTTAAACAACAAGAGAAACGCACCGTTAATTCCCGGGATGCGTATAAGGACGGACAACAAACCGTCTCTTTATAGTATATGGAATCGACAATAGCAACCATAAAAAAGACTAAGAAGTTGGGGATTGTAATTCACGATAGGGCTCAACTCTTTTCAAACGGAATCGTACAAAATGCTTATTTTTTACACCAATGCTGTGAAGCGATTGGATATACATGCCAATTTCTCTGTCTGGATCCTAGTCCTCAGCCTTTTGAATACAGGGCGATGTCGGTAAAGCAAATAACAACAGATCGCATGATTTTCAATCCAACGGATTACCACACCATTGTTACAGTGACTCGTAAGGTTTCAAATGAAATATTTAAGGTTTTAAAATCATATAAGGTGGCTGTTGTAACACTTGTTTGTGGAAACAATTATATGTACGACCAAGAGGAATTTTTACGAGGGCCGAAAGAGGGTCTGACGACCTATTTAGGAGAAAGTCGTAACATGGATGAACAGTGGCTGATACCATCGTATCATCATGCGTTGGAGTATGTTGAAATAATTAGGAAAAAACCTGCTTTTATAGTTCCACATTTATGGTCTTCGGACGTATTAAAATTTTATATGCCAAATATGTTGAAAAAACCAGAGTCATCCTTATTTTATGATATAACAAAACAAACGTCTAAGAAAATTAACATTGTCATCTTAGAACCAAATATTAACTTTTTCAAAACTGCGTGGTTGCCCATTATCGCAGCGGAAAAACTGAACAAAGAACATCCTGATTTGGTAGAATTTGTCTTTGCGTTTAATTTTCCTGAGCATGACCATGCCTACAAAATGACGGATACCTTAGCCTTGGGCCCAAAACTTCGTAAATTTCAGCGAAAATCGATTGCCGAAATCATATATTTTTTCAATAATGATTCATCTTGTATGCCAATATTTGTAAGTCATCAAGTTTTAAACAGTCTCAATTATGTATACTATGAATTGCTACATTACGGATTTCCGTTAGTACACAATTCGCCCGATTTAGAGGGATGCGGATACTATTATCCAGACACAAATCTCACAAAATGCGTGGAACAAATTTTGGTGGCAGTGAAACACCACAACAAACAGATAGAAACTAGTAAAGACAAAGCCTGTGAATATCTCAAACGTGTAGATCCGATGAATCCCGGTGTCCAGAAGATATTTGATCAGTTTGTTACAGCATCGATCGTCAGAGAACACAACAGTCCTGCTAGAAGACCCTTGTATGATATTCGTAATGAAGATGGTCTTCCTATTGATACAGAAAAGGTCGAAACCAATGAACAGATATTAGCATATCAGTATATTAAGTCGGAGGATGTGGTATTGGAACTTGGAGCCAGGTATGGATCGGTTTCGTGTATGATTAATTCGGCGTTAAGGTGTAAAACAAATCATGTTGTGATCGAGCCTGATGAACGAGTATGGGCATCGTTAGAACGTAATAAACTGGCAAATGACTGTGAATTCCATATTGTGAAGGGGTTCTTGTCGGCAAAAAAACTTGCGCTAACGAAATTGACTTCCTATGATGGTTATGGGACAACGAGTATAGAAGATTCCGACTCTAAAATTCCATCATATACCTTACAAGAGATAAAAGAAAGAACGAAACTGAATTTCAATGTACTTGTTGCCGACTGCGAGGGCTTTCTAGAAACCTTTCTAGAAGAAAATCCAGGTATCTTAGATCCCTTGCGATTTATCTTGTTTGAAGCAGATTGTCCGGAAAAATGTAATTACGAACATATACGGTCTATGTTAAGAGAGAAAGGATTTACAGAAAAGGTATCTGGTCACCAAAATGTATGGATAAGAGATGCGGTATAAAATGTTTCAAAAATCATATTTTACAAGAAACAATGTCGAAAGCAATCGGAATTATAATTCATGACAGAGCTCCTTTATTCTCTAACGGAATTATTCAAAATGCTTATTTTTTACATCAATGTTGTGAAGCTATAGGTTATAAATGCCAATTTTTATGTCCCGAACCCAACCCATCTCCCTTTGAACATAATGGTATGTCGGTGAAACAAATTACAACCGATGTATCCATATTTCATCCAACCGATTATCACTTGGTTGTTATAGTGACACGGGACATATCAAAGGAGATGTATGATCTCTTGAAAGCAAATCGTGTTGGAATCGTCACCTTGGTATGTGGAAATAACTACATGTTTGATCAAGAAGATTTTGTATTAGGTATTAAATCAGGAGGCGCAAACAAATGGCTGGGGGGAAGTCGAAATATAGATGAACAATGGTTGATTCCGTCCTTTCAGTATGCGTTGGACTATATGGAAGTTATACGTGATAGACCTGCGTTTATCGTTCCGCACTTGTGGTCGCCAGAGATTCTTCGTGCTTACGCCCCTCGCATTATTAAACAACCTGATACAGCATTATTTTACAATATATCAAATCGCAAGTCCAAAAAACTAGCCATTGTATTATTAGAACCGAATCTCAATATTTGTAAAACGGGATGGTTACCCCTTGTGGTATCAGAACGACTACACATGGATTATCCAGACTTGATTGAGTTTGTATACGCATTCAACTTTCCGTCTCATGCGCAAGCCTATAAAATGATTGAACCATTTTCTGTGAGATCAAAGATACGGCCGTTTGAGCGTAAAACAATTGCGGATCTTTTACACTTTTTCAATAACACGTCTGAGTGTATTCCAATTTTTGTAACCCATCAAGTTCTCACACATTTGAATTATCTGTTTTATGAATTGTTATATTACGGGTATCCACTTGTTCATAATTCCACTGATTTGGAGGGCTGTGGATATAAGTACACGGATAATAATATCAAACAATGTGTTGAACAAATTTTATATGCAGCAAAGCATCATGATAAGCAGGTGGAAACTTACAAAGCAAAGGCAAAAGAGTATTTGAAACGAGTGGATCCATTGAATCCTGTGGTACAGAAACAGTTTGATCAAATGATTAAAGCGTCGATTGCTAAACATGTTTTATCCGTTTAATAGCAGCCTCTTTCATTCGGTTCATGACGTCTGCGTTAGATGTAGGGGATACATATCCTACAGGAATGGCAAAGGTGTGGCCGACTCCTTGGAATGGAATTCGAAGGTCTTTTTGGGCGGGGCGACTGACTAAGAAGGGACATTCGGGTTCCTCCTCGATATATTTCCGAGGTGGAAGGAGTGATAATTGTATATCTCCGCAATTATATACAAAGAAGGTCTTATGGCGCTCAGGAGCCATCAATTCTACACTCATGTATTCAGGTGGATCCATATCAATAAGAATCTTGGTCTTTTGCGTCAATGTCTTGTAATGTGTAAGTGCGCAATTAAGCAGGCGTGATGCGCCTTCTCTTTTAAAGAAGTCTGTTCTATGGAGTCGTAGTTGAATGTGTGTACATTTAATAGGTTTTACATAGGTGATAGTGATGTTGTCCGAAACGGTGAGAGAGGTAAACATCCAGGAGGGCACATAGATCGTATCTGAATTTATATCGTGTATATCATAGACAGTGCCTGTGATATCTTCATTCAATGAATTCGACAGGGATAGGATGGTGTTGGGACATTCAGCAACATGGGATTGACTTTTTGGAAGAAGAATGCGATCCGAGCACTCAAAGATGCGCATATCCGAAATAGATAGAGCGGTACAGAACGGAAATGAAAGTACTCTCATTCATAGACACTCTTGTTCCTTCCACATACATTTCCTCGCTGTAAACACCGGGACCCTGGGTTTAACGGTGCGTTAAAAAGTTAACGCACCGTTAAGCAACTATATTTGTCAATTTATCTATAGGAAGTGATGTTGCGAGTGCGAAGTCCGTCGTGATCGACAAAGGTTTCCACGTGCGTATGGCGCTTGGCGGAATCCTTCTGTGCCACAGGCTGTACGGAGTCCAATGAGGGCAAGACCATATCCGCCTGCTTGAGCGCATTAACAATCACACCATTACAGTTCTTAGCACTTGTCTCGACAGAGATACCGTTACGAATCATGGGGGAATTGTATACGGACAGAAACAGTTTCGTGGAACCGAAGGTGAACTGAAGCGTGGTAGCCTTGTAACCGGTATAGATGCCTGTCTTTGTAATGAGATCAGGACGATTCACCACCGTGGCCTTGGTGGTCATTGTGTTTTCGACCACTTCAAACTTGGAGTTCCAGAGATTCATGACCAGTCTCTCATCACCGTGTTGAATGTAAACCCGTTCAAAGAAGCTGAGAGACTCGGGTGTCATCAACTTCTGTGCTAATGCAGCATACTGTTTCGCTGTCATCTTGTCTTTGAGACCCAGTAGAGATCGTATGTTGGAGTTCATTAGGTCGGCCGAAGTACACGTCTTGAGTTGAGCGTTAATCGTTAACAACTTACCATCCTCCATCGCCTGGAAGTATCGAATGGGTGCATCGATCGCAGGCAGTTTGTAGGAAAGACCAGATAGGGTAGTCACATAAGGATCGCCGGTACCACCGCCTCCTCCACCGCCACCTCCGCCACCACCACCACCATTGCTATCATCGAAACCACCCGAACCAAGACCAATGAGTGGGAAGTCAAGTCCACCAATAGTCACTTTATCATTTGCTGTATATTCTGTGGTATTAAAGGTTAATTTTGTACCATTATATCTAAGGTCTGTATATCCACCATTGTACCCAACTCCACATTCATATATAACATCTGTAGTTGTAATGGGTATTTCGATTATAATGTATGATGTAGCAAGTAGTGTCTTATAGGATACACCTCCAACTGTTGCGTCGAGATTCACCGACGCTGTGTATTTAGGCGGGGAACTTCCATTCACAAGAGTGTATGCGGGAAACACATGGTAGATTTTTTTATAAGAAGGTGGATTTGTGGTGCTCACCGAATCAAAGGAGCTTATAAGTGAATTATACAAGGTATTATCTGTGTAGGAGATGGTAGCATTGGAACCACCGCTATCCTTTGTTCCAAGGTTGTTAGAAAGAATGCCTTGAATCATACCGGCTTTAAGGATACTTTTTTCCGCATTTGTTGTGCCTTCTGTTTTGATACTTGTGCGTAGATCAACGATTGCTTGAGACATACTTTGCGCAGAAACACAGAAGTTACTGATGGCTGATGAAGTAGGATCATATTTGAAAACATTACAACATGCACTCGCACTTGTATTAAGTGATATAACAGGGTATCCATTAATTGTAACAGAAGACCATCCAGTGGTATCTGATTTGTAAAACAAATTTACAGATGTGTTGCCGACAAAAAAGCCTGTGCCATACCCACCTGTGCGATAATTTCCATTAAATACTACTAGTGGGTTCGCAATATCCTTAAAGGCGTTAACACCAATACTTGTTAGACCAGTTCCAATTGAAATAACTCTGAGATTAGTACAAGTAATAAATGCGGACGCACTGATTGTTGTAATATTATTTGGGATGACAATATTGCTTAAAGAAGTACAACGGTTAAAGACATTCGTATTAAGGGTTGTTATACCAGATCCAAGTTTAACACTCACAATGTTAGTACAATTATAAAACGCAGCATTGCCAAGCGTTGTTACACTATTTGGGACAATCACACTTGTGAAGGTGGTGCATCCAGTAAATGTGTAATTACCAATGGATGTAACAGTAGAAGGGATAGTAATATTGTTTAATTTACTACATCCATAAAATGCGTACTGGTCAATTGTAGTCATTGTGGGTGGTATGGTAAAACTTGATAAATTGCTACATTCATAAAATGTACCATAACTAAGGGTTGTAATACCTGATCCAATTGTAACAGTTGTGAGATTAGTGCATGCTCTAAATACAGTAATGCCAAGTGTTGTAACAGTATTTGGAATATTAAAAGATGATAAACTAGAGCATCCTTGAAATACGCTATTGCCAATTGACGTAACGGTGCTTGGGATAGAGCAAGTGGTTAAAGATCTACAGTTCAGAAACATGTTGATATCAAGGAATGTGACACCTGATCCAATTGTAACAGTTGTGAGGTTAGTACATTCCGAAAATACGCCAGAACCCAATGTTGTAACATTATCTGGAATATTAATAGTTCCAAAGCCATTACATCCTGAAAATGCTAAGTTACCAATTTGTGTAACACTCGTTGGAATAGTTACGCTTCCGAGCTTAGAACAATTCTGAAACGCCGCATAACTAATTGTCGTGATGGTAGCTGGGATGGTAAAACCGGATAAAGAACTACAGTTAAGAAACATATTGATATTTAGGTTTGTGAGTCCTGATCCGATTGTAACAGTTACAAGATTACCGCATCCAAAAAATAAGGAGTGGCCAACTGATGTAACATTGTTTGGAATATCAATGCTTACGAGGTTACTACATCCTCTAAATACAAGATTACCGATTTGTGTTACACTGCTTGGAATAGTGATACTCGTGATGCCAGAACAATTTTGAAACGCACTATCACCAAGGGATGTCAAATTTGGTGGAAGTAGAATGCTTGTAATACCAGCCCTGTTAAATGATCCTGAGTTAATCGCAGTAACTGTAGTGTAGGACGACAAATCAATATCACCAGAAGGAGTCGCACCCGTGAATCCCGTTATCACATTTGATGTGATTGTATAAGTGGTCGCCATGGTATATCCAAGGTTGAGAAAATAAATTAACGGGCCGTTAGACCTTCCCTAATCCAGAGACCCATGCCTTCAACGAAGATAAATCCCCATCATTGGCTGACAGCCAGGACTCAAATCAATGAGTATCAATCAAAGAACACGCAAAACTCGTAAGTAAGAAGATCCGCACCAAAAAAGTGCAGACGCATTCAATCCAATATGTAGGGACAACGCAAAATAACCTACCTTCTTCGATATCTTCAGTTCTCCACAATCTTTAGCGTAGGCGCTACGATAACTCATGGACATTTACGAAGAGAAAGTCGAATGCCGGCCTCAAAATATTACATAGGTGGTCTGAAATCTCCTTTGGCGCATGCTTTACCAGATTGTACTCTATAAGAATAAACGCACCGTTACACTCCGGGGAGAAAATCCTTTTCATATGCGAAGATCGCATATGAAAAGTGTAAACCACAGTCTTTAATGATAGGAAATAATATTGCGAGTGCGAAGTCCGTCGTGGTCGACGAAGGTCTCTACATTTACAACACGTCGTGTAGAATCCTTGGTTACAACCGCTTCCACACTACTCAAGGATGCGAGAACCATGTCCTTCTTGGAAAGCGCATTAACAATGACACCGTTGTCATTCTTCTTTGCGGCGGATTCAACATAGATGCCATTTCGCACCATGGGGGAGTTGTAGACCGACAAATGTACAGCGGTAGATCCAAACTTGAAGCAGAGTGTTTGAGACTTGTAGCCATTGTAGATTCCTCCGCTTCGTTGGAGGATGTCTTCACGGGCCACACAGCTTGCCTTGGTGGTCAAGGTGTTTTCGACCACTTCAAACTTGGAGTTCCAAAGGTTCATAACAAGTCTCTCATCACCGTGTTGAATGCTGACACGTTCAAAGAAGGAGAGAGTTTCAGGTTGCATGACTTTCTGCGCAAGAACAGCATACTGTTTGGCACCCATCTTGTCCTTCAGCCCAAGGAGAGAACGAATAGTGTTGGTCATTAATTCACTCGAATCCATCGTCTTAAGTTGAGCGTTAATCGTTAACAACTTACCATCGGCCACTGTTTGAAAGTATCGGATGGGCGCATCGATCGCAGGGAGTTTATATTGGATGTTGGAGAACGTAGTCACATAAGGATCACCGGTGCCTCCGCCTCCTCCTCCGCCTCCTCCGCCGCCATCGCCACCTCCACCAGGTGTTGATGAATATAAGGATGGTGTAGTTTGAATAATACCTTGGTACGAAGAAGATCGGTAAGGATGTCCTACAGGTAAACTGGATGTAAGACCCCAACGATTTGCGAGGTAGCCTTCAATCTGTTTAGCTTCACTCACAGTCACTCTACGATTGTAAACAATTAATTCGCACAAGAACATATCTGTTTGGTTATCTCCAGGTGGATTTCTGTATCCATAACCACCAATTTCTAACGTGTCAAACCCATTAATTTGTTCTGTTGTATGATACTCAGTACCATTAATATTAAGAGAGTATGCTGATGTATTTTGATTATAATAAGAAGATCTTATCACAAGTCCATAATTTCTACAAGGAACATTTGTATCATTACCTGTATATAAACCTTTTGCATTCACCATAAACGGATCGTAATATCCACGAAGATCAATTAAAGTGGCTCCATCATCGTATCTTCCAAAAGAGATACCCTGCCCCACATTCATATAGACAGCGAAAAAACTTAATGGCGCGCCTGTAGCCCCTAATCCACTGGCAAATACACGATCTACGTTTGCACTATTAAAGAATAGAGATGGATAGTTAAATGCTGGGGCCCAGGATCCTGTGGTTGCCAACACGTTATCGTACGCTTTTAAATTTGTAAGATCGCTGGCAGTACTAAGATAAATAGGTCCATAATTTGCTCCACTAAAATCTGAGGTTGTGCCGGTTGTTTTGACGAAATGACCCTGACTTGATTTATCTCTCAGAGTTGTAACAATGGGTGCTGTTGTGCTTCCTACAGTACGATTTGCGGAAGAGGAAATGGATGAATAATCCGCAATATCAAACCATAAGTTTATACCACCTGAAATTTCGTCAGCGGCTTGGGATTTTGCAGAACTAAAGGATGCCGATGCATATGAACCTGTATAAGCATATACATTTATAGTATAAAGATATCCATTTATGGCGTCACTTGTTTGAGGAATCACATAATCACCTGATAATGCATTACCCAAGTCTTGTTTGGGTAGTGTTTTTACATATGAGCTGCTTCCATCTGAAGTGCTGACGGAATATACGGACACATCTGCTGCGTACCCACTTGGTGTGGCTCCTCCAGATGGAGCGCTATATTCAACGTGTAACTTTTTTGACACTACACCACTTGAAATAGTTGTCAGCACTGCTGCCGACGTGATACTGGCTGGTGCTGAAGGAGAAGGCATGTATATACTGAAAAAAGAAAATAATTTATGATTAAAACCAATAGGCTGTACATTTTAAGTATGTGTTAATCCGGCAATCCAGGTCTTTAGATTCCCTAACTCGGTATCATTGGCCGACAGCGCAAATACAGGAAGGGTGGTAGAAGACAACCACGATTGATGTTGTGCTTCCAATGCTTCCAGATACTCTAACGCAATTCCTCCTTCGGCTACACGCCCACGTGTTCCAATACGGACAAGTGAGGTTGTAGGATCGGTCTGTAAATGGATGATGCCCGCAATTGGTATTTTAGCGGCATATCGATCAAACCATCGACAGTACAAATCGTATTCTAACGCGTTCATTGCTCCATCCTTGTACAACATGTCCGCAAAGACATAACGGTCCGTTAACACGGAGCGTTCCGTGATCACAATCTGCTTGTCATGGGCCAGCGACTCTAATGCACGTTCGGTGTCCATCATTCGTGTTAGGAAGGCGCACGTCTGAAAGGTATAGGACCAGCGCTTCTTGTCCTCGTAAAAGTAGTCCAATAAAGATTTGCCGGAGGAGTCTTTCACAGACATCCAGGTTCCGACAGGTTCCATAATAACAGTCACGTCGGGCCACTCTTTTTGAAGACGCTCCAAGAAGGTCGACTTCCCCGCCCCTATATTCCCTTCCACAGAGATTAGAAGCATTTGTGATGTGTTTTAAGTTGTGACGTCAAAACGTGTCGCCAATCCCTCCAATTTTTTTGGAAGCCCCAGATAGAGTATGGCCCACACCTTTCCCGATACCTATGATGGCTTACAAAGGGTGTCCCAAGAGGTTTTTTACAACATTTCGCCTATATTGCTGGAAAGTCTTTATAAATATCCCCAGACATATCCAGTCTACGTAGCACAGTTTAATGAGATCGGTAAACTCATGTTTAGACCAGAGATTCCCATACATTTCAGTAATTTTATGACGAACAAGTCCTTTGTATATCATAACGCTGTCACCAATAGCATGAAGAAGTATGGAAAAGACACAATGGCGATTTACGTGAGTCCAGACATAGCAGCCGAACTCACAAAACCAATACATGTCAGTAAAAGAGTACGTAAAACTCGTAAAAGTAAGAAAAACCGCACCAAAAAATGAAGGCACTTTGGTCCAATATGTAGGGACAGCGCAATATGACTTATCTTCTTCGATATCTTCAGTTATCCGCAGCCTTTGGCACAGGGGCTACAACAATACACGGGCATTTACGACGAGAAAGTCGAATGCCGACCTCGGTCTTTACTGAAGTCGTCTGCGTACCGAGAGATGCGTTGATAGGGGCGTTTCTAGGCCCTGTTCTGCCTGCTTTCGCATTCTATACCTTAGTCTCAGGCAAAGTGCCGAGTCGCTGTATCCTTCCTCATTGAGTTTTGTTTTCTAGGAACCAAGCAGAATGGTGCTACTGTTTCTAAGTCTCTGCGGTTTCGCATTTGCGGCAACACCGTCTTTCACGCCTTCTGTATCGTCATCTGTATCGCCATCTGTATCGCCATCTGTAAGTCCTTTTTTTACGCCTGTTTGTCCTCCTCATGATTCGACGCCCGAGATTGTCTTAGGCAGTATCTTAGGCGCAAGTCTTACAGGAATCGCAGCAACTGTCTTCATCCGTCGTAATATTCATCATTGTAATCGTGTATTCGGAGATTTAGAGCGGGTATATGATACGCCCTGTCCTTACTGCGAGAAAAAGCAACCAGCAGACTGTATGCGAGAGCACTTGAGTGAGTGTCTAGAACACCTGAACCACTGGGCCCCGAAAATGGCCTCTCAACGCCATTTGTTTATAAGTTAACTGGAAAAATTGAAGCATGTTAACACCTGGAATTAACAGTCCCCGCATTCTTACTTAACAATCTTTCTAACATGTCTATCCTACTTGCTTCCGCACTTCAAACAACTGCCGCCCCTGACTTCTTCGATATGGCGATACATACGAGAGATATGGAAATCTTGCTCTTAGAGCGAGAGGTCCATACACTGCGACAACTGGTCGCAGACCAACAAAAAATAATAGAGGATCTGGGCGTAGGGGGACTTAGATCCTTAGCAGCGCACGTAGCCATGGATGTAGAGGCAGAGCATGTTGCTATTGATGTAACAAATGTCCTATCTCCCCACGCAGACGAGTTAGCCCTCGGCGACGTAGAGGAAACCGAGGATAAGAAGAAGCGTCATAGGAGTCTAAAGCACTACTTAGTCAACGGCGATCGTATTCTTCATACGCTAAAGGACTCTGAGTGGTGCGTGTACTATGATGGTCCTACGGGTGAACTCGTAGGAACAGGCGGCGTCTACAGATCCCTGAAGGACTTTGTAATGACCCATAGGGCAGAACTCAATCGTACGATCAAGACTATGATGCCCTGGAATGAGTGTAAGGTCCTACGAAATGGTACCTACATCAAGATGAGTGAGCTAGAAGCAATTCAATAAAAACCTATAAAAATCTCTATAAAACACTAAAAAACCAAAAAATATTTTTTCTGTGTTTGTATGTTTTTAGTATTTGTATTTTGTATTATTCGCAGTCGTAGTCGCAGCCACAGTCTTCTTTTTTACACTCTGTACAGTAGGTGTGGCACTTACACACGCAAGCCTCATTCGCACAATCCATACATTCGCATACACAGTTTTTAGTCGTACAGCATTCACTAGTACAGAATGTAGGAACATCCTTTTCCTTTCGTACACACGTAGCCCCTTTACAACTAGACATACCGCATTTCTCCTCATGATGAGTCTTATGCCGATTATCCCATTCGAGTAGTTTACAGTTACAGTAGCAGCCACACGTAGGCTTCGTAGCCAGTTTCACCTCTATCACCCGTATATCTTCCAATACATTCTCTAGCATTTCCTTCTTTGTCTCCAGTAGCAGTTCTAGTTCAGCACGAGTAGTCATTCGTAAGTAAGATTCGTAAGTAAGATTGTAAGTAAAGTGTAAGAAAGGACTGCTATCTGTGTCATTACGCTTCAATTTTTTCTTACACGGCCGTACGACGCCTTAGAAAAATGGTGTTGTGTTTTTATTTTCTTACGTGTTTTATGTGTTTTTATGTGGTTTATGTGTTTTAAGTTTTTGCCTTACTTAGAACAGACGCAGTGAAGATAGGAAGACATATCTACGTCTTCTGAATTGTAAGTCGTACTTGCGAGGCCCAAGTGGTCTGTTAGTACGCCCTGCGATAGTAAGTTCGCTTCCTCCTGCGTTACATACGTAAGCCAAGACTCACTCAGTTCAGCCTCTAGGGAATCGACTCGACACTGTAGGATCAGCTTGTCCTGATGCTCTTTCGTCTTTTCATGATACACAATTTCTAGTTGCTTTAGTAGGGTTTGCTCCCTCTGGACTACCTCGTGGAGTCTCATCTCTAGTTCAAGAATTCGTTGGTCCTTTTCTGCTGCTTTTGCTAGTAGGAAGTTCGTAGACATTTGTAAGTAAGATTGAAGGGACTGATTGAGGGTAGCCCTTAGAACGTTTCAATTTTTTCTACAGGGTGTTACCCCGTAGAAAAAATGGTTTTTGTTGTTTTTGTTGTTTTGTTGTGTTTATGTTTTAGTATTGTTTTTATAGGTTTAGTATTTAGTTTATTGCTTTATTGAGTAGTTGCCAGAAGTACGCAGGCGCAATCATATCCGTATTACACACATACCAGCCAGTTAGTTTCGAATCAAAGCGCTTGATAGTCCACTTGAAATTACCAGAGGTCAGTAGTACAATCTCATTCGTATCCTTGTGCTGAAGAGCTGCTTTGTAGGTAACACCCCGTTCGTGATCCTTACGAATGACAAAGAGTACGTTGTAATCATTAGGATTCTTATTATTCTTAGCACCTACTGTCTTGAGTTTAGGGAAGAAGCACTCCTTAGTAGGCTCGCTAGTATGTACTTGAATCCAGCCATCGTTAGAGGTACAGCCGACGACTAGATTCTTGAGCTCGCTAATCTTACGATTCCAAGTAATGTTCATAGCCTCTGATATGAAGTCATTCCCTAGGTAGTCAGCATGAATTCGAAATTCGGTGTCTGACGGTCGTAGGGAGTACTTAGGTTTTGTTAGAGTGATAGTAGCAGCTGGTACAGAGCTAGCTGGTACAGAGTTAGTAGCAGCTGGTACAGAGCTAGTAGCAGTCTCCTTCTTCGTAGCTTCATGTAGCATCATTTGTAGTTCTAGGATTCGGGCATCCTTATCGGCGATCGTTGCAAGTAGGAAATCAGTTGACATCGTAAGTAAGATTAGTAAGAAGGTTGTTAGTAAGATTGGCGGGACTTCTGCTCTCCGCATCTTGTAACTCTTCAATTTTTCCCGCTATCTTTCCTACGATGCCGTAGAACTACTTCGTAGACACACTGCTATACAGTGTAGAATCTTACTGTAGGGATGCCGATGTAAAAAAAATTGAAGTCTCTCGCAGGGGCTAGCAACAGTTTCTTCGATCTTACTTACAATCTTACTTTCTTACGAATGACGTCTTACATCGTACCTTTTGAAGGTTTCTCCTATCATACGCATCAGAATGAAGCTATAGAATGGATGATAGGGCGTGAAGTTTCTAGTGCTCTCTACTTTCGTGGCGGTATAGAAGCCGACGAAATGGGACTAGGAAAGACCTACATTACGATAGGCCTCTTACTGAACAACCCTGTTCCTAATACTCTTATCCTCGTACCTCCTGCGCTACAGCACCAGTGGGCCAAGTGCCTACTAGATAGTAGCATACCTCATACGGTATTGGTAGCAGGTAAGACGGAATTAGTAGGAGGTTCTAGGGACTTCTCAGTGACTCTAAGCACATACGATCGTGCTATAAACAATATACATAAACTACAAGATACTAACTTCGACCGCCTTATCTGCGATGAGGGTCACGTATTTAAGAATGGGCCTAAGACCAGGCGCTTCAGAGTCCTATCAGAGATAGTAGCTCCTAGGCGTTGGATTCTGACTGGTACGCCTATACATAATAAGAAACAGGACTTTATTAATCTAATGAAATTCTTAGGAAACAAGGTGCCGGTAGGGAAGGATAGTCTAGTGAAGCCGGCGTCTATAGTGATGATTCGTAGGATTGTAGAGGATGTTAAGGAGGCTGTGCCTACGATGCCAGCGCACCCTCCTACGCACATCGTACACCCTGTGACTCTACCAGAGGGGTCTGAGGAGGCTACTATCTTCGCTGCGCTCGTACATAAGCTTGAGACTGCTATAGAGGCTCAGCGAGCCCAGTGGATCGTACTCGAGCTCTATCTGCGTATTCGTCAGTTCATAGCGCACCCTGCTATCTACATAGAGGCAATGAATCGCAAGTACAAGGGCTCCTATACCCGCCCTAAGTGGACAGGTACTGCTAGTAAGATGACTGAGTTTCAGTCCTACATGGCTACAGCGGAGCGTACTCCCTCTATAGTCTTTACTACCTTCGTAGACGAGATGGATAGGGCGGATCGTATTCTCCAGTCGCTGGGATACAAGACTTGGCAGATAAGGGGCGGTATGAATGAGGCTGGTAGGATTGCGGCTATAGAGGACTCTAAGGCGGCCGTAGAAGCAGGGGAGTCCGTAGTGATACTCGTACAGATAGTAGCAGGCGGGTGCGGTCTCAACCTACAGCACTGCTCCCGTATCCTTATGCTTACTAGCCATTGGAATCCGGCTATCGTAGATCAGGCTATTGCTAGGGCGTATCGTATGGGCCAGACTGAACAGGTAGAGGTCCACCACTTCGTACTTGCGGACGATGCGGAGCTCAATATAGATCGTAAGATAGCAGGGGCGCATGGTAGGAAGCGCCTAGAGGCACTGGAGGTACACCACAAGTTACTTACAGAGAGCGCTATTGACTATGAGAGTATGATGGATATCCTAGACAGGTGTCTAGAGTTGGATGCTGCGGAGGAGGGCGAGGATCCTACGCCAGTCAGTAGTGCCTCTAATACTTCGATTTCTACATAACAAATACAATAAAACCAAAAAAAAACAAAACTACAATTTTTCTACGGAGTTACAGGGCTCATCGTAGGAAGTCTGTTGGAAAAATTGAAGACTTACAGGCCAGACAGTGTAAGTCTGGTCTCTTACTAATCTTACTTACTTACTAATCTTACGTACAATGCTTACTAGATCTAAAACTCGATATGTAGCGGAGCGTGACGCTGCTTTTGCGCATATGAAATCGCTCTATGCTGCTACTGCTGCTGCCGTAGAAACTTGGG
>Ga0209085_1001271_pt1 | contig 15969 bp, 6 predicted proteins | sample C_131016_EF_Meta_FD_187310 | JGI IMG/M metagenome (GOLD analysis project Ga0209085, IMG submission 187310) | Freshwater microbial communities from Lake Croche, Canada to study carbon cycling - C_131016_EF_MetaG (SPAdes) (version 2) | ecosystem: Environmental > Aquatic > Freshwater > Lake | place...
CCAAGGCCCTTGATCGGTCGGTTTTCCCCGGCACGCAGGGCGGTCCGCTCATGCACGTGATCGCCGGCAAGGCCGTGGCCTTCGGCGAGGCGCTCAAGCCCGAGTTCAAGCGGTATGCCCAGAATGTCGTCGACAATGCGCGGACGCTTGCGGCCAGCCTCGCCTCTGGTGGCGTCAACCTCGTCAGCGGTGGCACCGATAACCACCTCATGCTCGTCGACGTGACGCCGCTGGGCATCGGTGGCAAACTGGCCGAGGAGGTGCTCGACCGCTGCGGCATCACCTGCAACAAGAACATGATCCCCTTCGACCAGCGAAAGCCGATGGATCCCTCCGGCATCCGTCTGGGCACGCCCGCCCTCACCACGCGCGGCATGGGCGCGGCTGAAATGAAGCAGATCGCGGCCTGGATTCTCCGCGTGCTGAAATCGCCCAGCGACGAGCAGGTGATCTCCACGACGAAGGGCGACGTGGCAGAATTGGCCGAGCAGTTTCCCGTGCCGGCAGCGAAGCTGGAGGCCGGGCGGCTCGAGACGGTCGCGCGATGAGGGGGAGAGCGGGCACGGTTGTGCGGATCGGGCTGGTGCAGTCGGCCTGCACGACGGACCGCGACCACAACATCGCCCAAGCCCTGGCCGGCATCGCCGAGGCGGCCCGCGGCGGCGCCGAGGTCGTCTGCCTGCAGGAGCTCTTCGCGGGACAGTATCCCTGCCAGGCTGAAGATCACGGAAAGTTCACCGAGGCGGAGATGGTGCCAGGGCCGCTCACCGAGCGGCTGGCCGTCGCGGCCAGAGAGCATGACGTCGTGCTCGTCGGGAGTGTTTTCGAACGACGGTCGCACGGACTCTTCCACAACACGGCCGTCATCTTCGAACGCGACGGTTCGACCGCGGGCCTCTACCGCAAGATGCATATCCCCGACGACCCGCACTACTACGAGAAGTTTTATTTCGCGCCTGGCGACACTGGTTTCATGGCGGTGCCGACAAGCCGACTGCAGGTTGGCCCGCTGGTCTGCTGGGATCAGTGGTATCCGGAGGCCGCGCGGCTGACCGCCATGGCCGGCGCGGAGGTGCTCTTCTATCCCACGGCGATTGGCTGGCTCGACGGCGAGGAATCGCTGCACCGCGAACAGTACGAAGCGTGGGACACGATGCTCAGGAGCCACGCGATCGCCAATGGCGTGTTCGTCGTGGCGGTGAACCGCACCGGCCGCGAGGAGGACTTGAGGTTCTGGGGCGCCAGCGTGGTCTACGCGCCGAACGGCGAGCAGCTTGTGAAGGCGAGCCACGACACGCCCGAGACGATCGTGGTGGAATGCGATCTCGCCCGCATCGAATGGTCGCGAACCCGCTGGCCCTTCTTCCGCGATCGCCGCATCGACGCCTACGACAGCCTGCTCAAGCGGTGGGGGATATAACCGTGGCCAAGGCGGATGGCAACCGACTGCCGGCGGAGTGGGAGCCGCATGCGGCCACGTGGATTGCTTGGCCGCACCGGCGGGCGACGTTTCTGGGCGACTTCGGCACGATCCCGGCATTCTTCGCGCGGTTCATCCGCCTGCTGGCGGCCTGCGAGCCGGTGAAGGTGATCGCGACGGGAGCTCCGCTCGCCGAGGCGCAGGAGCACCTGAGCGGCGTCGCCAACGTCGAATGTATCGACATCCCCACGAACGATTCATGGCTTCGCGACACTGGGCCTGTGTTTCTGGTGCCACGTCATCCAGAGGGTACGGTCAAGCGTGCCGGCGAGCCTGTGGCCGTCTGCTGGGAGTGGAATGCATGGGGCGGGAAGTATCCGCCCTGGGATCGCGATGCGCAGGTGGCGCGGTTGATCACGGGCCGGCTGGGCATGGCGGTCATTGCGCCCGGTGTTGTGCTGGAGGGGGGCGCGATCGAGACCGATGGCGAGGGTACGTTGCTCGTCAACCATCGCTGCGTCGTCGACCCCAAACGTAATCCCGGCCTGTCACTGGACGCGATGGAGCAGGTGCTCCGAAACCGGCTCGCCATCGACCAAGTGATCTGGTTGGGAGGCGAACTGGCGGGAGACGACACCGACGGCCACATCGACCAGATCGCTCGGTTCGTGGCCCCCGGCTGTATCGTGGCGGCGCGGCAGCCCGATCGTCTCGACCCCAACCATGCGTCGCTTTCGGAGAATCTCGCGAAGCTGGAATCGGCCGTTGATGCGCGGGGCCGTCGGCTGGATGTGATCCCGATCGACATTCCGGCGCGATTCGCCTTCGAGGGCACGCAGCTGCCGGCCAGCCACCTGAATTTCTATGTGGCGAATGGGGCCGTGATGGTGCCGGTGTTTGGCGGGACAACCGATGAACCGGCTCTCCGCACGCTGGCCACCTGTTTCCCCGCCCGGCGGATCGTGCCAGTCGATTGCCAGGAACTCGTTCGCGGCCGGGGTGCCCTCCACTGCATCACCCGCGACCAACCAGCCTGCTGAACGGCCGGCGGTGTCCTCCCGAGGCGACCCCGGCCAAGCCGCTCTTGCCGGGGGGCGGCAGGTTCGCGACGATCTTGCCTGCGGCGGTGGTTCGGCGGTCTCCTCTCGACACGTTCCGCCGCAACGCCCTAAGCCCGAACGCCATACTCTGGAGAAATGAACCATGGAACAGCTCACCACGGCCGTACAGGGGGCCATCGCGCTGGTCGCACGGCTGCTCCTGGCCGCGATCTTCGTGCTCAGCGCCGTCGCCAACAAGATTCCCCAGTTCCAGGCCACTGCCGCCTACATGGCTTCCGAGGGGGTGCCGAATCCGAAGTTTGCGCTGTTTGGAGCCATCGGGCTCCTGCTCCTGGGCGGCCTCTGCGTCGTGCTCGGCGCCTGGACGAGAATCGGCGCCGCGTTCCTGCTCGTGTTTCTTCTGGCCGCCACCTATTACTTCCACGATTTCTGGACGGTCGCCGATGCCGGTCAGCGGCAGTTGCAGACGATCCAGTTCATGAAGAACATGGCGATCTCCGGTGGTCTCCTCTCGCTGATCGCCTTCGGTGGCGGCCCGTGGAGCGTCGACGGCTGGATTGCATCGAAGCGTGAAGAGGCCGAAAGCGGAGCAGGCACCAAGCCGCGGGTCACCGCGAAGCCAGCCGAACGCGGTTGAGCAGTCCACGCGGGATGTGGTCGCCAGTGGTACCAATTCACGGGGAGTTCGACTCATGATCAGTGCGCGACTCGGGGCGGTCCTTTTGGTTGGTCTTCGTGTTGTTCTCGGTGTTGGTCTCGGTGTTGGGTGTGTTTCCGGCTGGGCAGTGGCTGCCGAGCCTTCTTCATCGACGTCAGGAGTCTCCCAGTCCATGCCCCATTCCGCGTTTGCCATGCCGACCAGCCGTCCCTTTGGCCGGCTTCCCGATGGACGCGAGACGCATCTCTACACGTTGGAGGTGCCGGGGGGCTGGAAGGCGACCATCACCGACTACGGCGCGATTCTTACCAGCCTGCAGGTGCCGGACAAGGACGGCAAGCTCGTCGATGTCGTGCTCGGCTTCGACACACTCGATGGCTATGCGGCCACGCATCCCTACTTTGGTGCGATCTGTGGCCGGGTTGCCAATCGCATCGCCGCCGGCCGATTTGACCTCGACGGGAAGTCTCACCAACTGGCGACCAACAACGGGCCAAACCACCTTCACGGAGGCCTGGTCGGCTTCGACAAGAAGCTCTGGAAGGCGACGCCGAGGACGTCGGAGAAGGGGCCCGCCGTCGAGTTCGAGATGGTTTCCCCTGCCGGCGACGAAGGCTACCCGGGCAAGCTCGCGGTGAAAGCCACCTACACGCTCACGCCCGACGGCGAACTCTGGGTCGAGATGGCGGCGACATCCGACGCTCCCACCATCGTCAACCTCGCGCATCATTCCTACTGGAATCTCGCCGGCCATAACGCTGGCACGATCCACGGGCACGAACTCTCGGTGACCGCCGACCGGTATCTGCCGGTCGATGCCGGTGGCATTCCTACCGGCGAATTTGCCGCGGTGGCCGGAACGCCCTTCGATCTCCGCTCCGAACGCCGTCCCACGGCGTCCTTGGGCGACGCGATCAAGGCGTTGCCGGCCTCGGCCAACGGCAAGAATCCCGGTGGCATCGACCATAATTATGTGGTCCGCGGCTGGACCCCGGATGGCAGCCTGCGGAGCGTCGCTTTCCTGCGGGATCCGAGCAGCGGCCGCGGCATGGAAATCCTCTCTGACCAGCCGGGCATCCAGGTCTACACCGGCAACTATCTCGACGGTTCGCTGACGGGGAAGGGCGGGGCGGTCTATGCGAAGCAGGCGGCCATCTGCCTGGAGACGCAGAAATACCCCGACAGCATTCACCATGCCGGACAGGCCGACTGGCCGACGGTGAGGCTCGATCCTGGACAGACCTATCGCCACACTATGGTCCACCGTTTCACGTCAGTGCGCTGACCCCCGGCGGCATCAACGCATCGAGACATTGATGCATCGGAGATACTACGGAGCGCATGGAGACGTATGGTTTTCCCCGTTGGCGATGACAATTCCGACCGCACGACGTTTCCGTTCGTGACGATCGCGCTCCTCCTGATCAATGTCTTCGTGTTCGTGGTGCTCCAGCAGATGGGTGCCAACGACAACGTCACGCTTGCCTACTGTCAGGTGCCCGCGGAGATCATCTCGGGGCAGGACGTGGTCACCGAGCCTTCAGTGCGGATGATCCAGACGCCGGAAGGCGTGGTCCGCGTGCCCGATCCCGGGCTCAAAGCTACGCCGATCCCACCGTGGATGACGCTCCTGACGGCGATCTTCATGCACGGCAGCATCATGCACCTCGCCGGCAACATGTGGTTTCTGTGGATCTTCGGCGACAACGTCGAGGACGACATGGGGCATCCCAAATACCTGCTCTTCTATCTGGCGACCGGCATCATCGCGTCACTGGCCTTCGTTGCGCTCAACAGCTCGGGCGAGGCGGCGCTCACGCCCTGCCTGGGGGCATCCGGTGCAATCTCGGGCGTGTTGGGGGCGTATCTCGTGCTCCATCCGCAGCGCCGCGTGAGCGTGATTCTCCTGCGGATGATGGTCGACGTGCCGGGCTATGTGGCCGTCGGCATCTGGTTTCTGTTTCAGCTCGTGAGCGGATTCCTCGATCAGGGCGGTGGTGGCGGCGTGGCCTATTCAGCCCACGTGGCCGGCTTTGTGGCTGGCATGATCCTTGCCAAGCCGATGAGCCACCGGCACGTCCGCGAGGAGGCCGACCCGCTGGTCGTGCTCAGGCGGCGAATTCCGTAAATACGAACACTCGAGCGCATTTGGGACATGTCTAGCGGCCCAAACCGCCGGGGTCGGTGAAAGCCTCCGACTCGGGGGCAGGATAGCCCAACTCGCTTCGGCTTCCCCCGACCCCCGGCTCCCTTCACGATTCCAATAAGCCACTACAGCGAAACCCAGATCCGCTCTAGTTTCTCGTGCCATGCTGGCGGCACCACGCCTTGTGGAGTTCGATGGCGGGCAGAATCGTGGCGGCCACGGCCATCAGGACGAGCCACTCGCCGCCGCTCACCGGTGCGACGTCGAGGAGCGATTGCACCGGAGGCCAGTGCATCGCAAGCAAATGCACGAAGAGCGCCGTGAGCGTGCCCGCGAGGAGGAGCGGGCTCCGCTTGAGCGGGAGGGTAAAGGCCGAGCGGGTCTCCGAACGGCAGTTTGCCAGGTGCGCATTCTCGAAGAGCACCATCACCAAGAGCGTGGCATTGCGGGCTGCAGCGAGCGTGGCGGCGCCGGCCGCGGACGAATCCGCTGTGGCAACCGACGGCGTCCCCAGCCAGCACCGAAACACCGTAAACGACGCGATGCCCATCACCAGCGCCGAGAGCACGATCCTTTGAAGCATCACGCGATCGAAGACCGCCTCGTCAGGCGGCCGGGGCGGTCGGTCGAGCTCGTCCCCCTGCCCGGGCTCGAAAGCCAGTGCCACATCCTGGATCCCGTTGGTGACGAGGTTCAGCCAGAGAAGCTGCACCGCCGTGAGCGGCAGTGGCGATCCCGTGGCCACTGCCAGCGTCACGAGCACCATCTCGGCTGCTCCGGTGCTGACCAGCAGAAAGATCACCTTGCGAACGTTGTCGTAGGCGATGCGGCCCTCTTCGATACCGGCGACGATCGTGGCGAAGTTGTCGTCGCTGATCACGAGCCCGGCGGCTTCGCGGGCCACATCAGTGCCACCCTTGCCCATGGCGACGCCGAGGTTGGCGGCCCTGAGAGCCGGCGCGTCGTTGACGCCGTCGCCAGTGACGGCCACGAAGTGCCCGGAGGCCCGGGCCGACTCGACGATCTTCAGCTTCTGCCGCGGCGTCACGCGGGCGAATACCCTCGCGGTGCGGACCATCTCGGCAAACCGATTGGGGGACATGTCGGCGAGTTCGCTCCCTGTGATCACGTCCGTTTCATCGTGGGCCAGGTCAAGTTGCCGGGCGATGGCCAGGCTCGTCAGCCGGTGGTCGCCGGTGATCATCACCACCCTGATTCCCGCGTTGCCGCACTGCCTCACCGCCTTCCGCGTGCCCTGCCTGAGCGGATCGACGAGACCGACGAATCCGAGGAAATCGAGATCCTCGAACGCCGGCAGAGATTGGTGCACGGAGCCCGTCGTAGGCATCAGTCCGTGTGCCAGTGCCAGCACCCTCAAGCCCTCGGCGGCGAGTGCCGTGGCCCTTTCATGCCACAAGGCATGCTGATCCACGCTGCCAACGCACATCGGCAGCACAGCCTCCGGCGCTCCTTTGAAGCAGGCCAGACGTCCGCGCGGCGAGGCGTGAAACGTGGCCGCGAACCGGTGCTCCGGTTCGAACGGCAGCGCATCGACTTGTGGCGTTGCGGCCAGGAGCAGCTCCCGCTCGAGGCCGAGCTTTACCCCCAAGGACAACAGCGCAACATCGACCGCGTCGCCCCGCCATGTCCAGTCGCCGTCGCGATGGTGGAACGTGGCCTCGTTGCAGAGGACCCCACATGCAACCAGATCGCGGAGGCGTGGCTCCGACGTGGTGTCAGGGCCATTGTGTGTCAGCGTGACGAGATGCCCGTCGCGGAGCACATCGCCTACCGGCGCGAACCCCTGCCCGCCGACGACGAGTTGGTCGGGTGGGGCCGTGGCAGTGGCGATGGCGGGCAACTCGATGAGCGTAACCGTGAGCTCATTGCAGGTGAGTGTTCCCGTCTTGTCGGTCGCGATCAGCGTGCAACTCCCGAGGCCTTCGACCGCGGGCAGCCTCCGCACGATGGCGCCACGAGCCGCCATCCGGCCCGTGGCGATGGCCAGGGCGATCGTGAGCGACACGGGAAGGCCCTCGGGGATCGCCGAGACGGCCAGCACCACCGCAAACAGGAACATCTCTCGTGGCTGCTGGCCGACCAGCACGCCGATCAGGCCGATCACGGCGGCAGCTGCAACGACTGCCACCGCGATCGCGCGGGTGAACCGCTCCATGCGGGCGACCAGCGGCGGCTTGCCGGCGGGGCGGGTCGCCACGTCGATTGCCAGTTCCCCGACGCTCGTCCGCAGTCCGGTGGCGACGACGATGGCTGACGCCCGTCCGCGGGAGACGATCGATCCGGCATGCACCATGCCGAGGCGGTCGGCCAGAGGCGAATCGGATGGACCAGTCCATGCGGCGTCCTTTCGCACGGGCAGCGATTCGCCCGTGAGGAGTGATTCGTCGATCTCGAGTCCGTAGGTGGAGATGAGTCGCGCATCCGCCGCCACGCGGTTGCCCGATTCGATCCAGAGCAGATCACCCGGCACGACCTCTTCGGCCGGGATGTCGCAGACCGTGCCGCCGCGGCTGACGGCCGCACGGACGTGGAGGAGTTTTTCGAGGGCCCGGCTGGAGCGGTTGGCCTTGGCCTCCTGCCACGTGCCGAGACACGCATCAATTGCGATCACCACCAGAATGATGACTGCATCCTTCGTGTCGCCGGTGGCGATCGAGCCCGCGGCTGCCGCCGCCAGGAGCAGCATGAGCGGGTTCGTCAGTTGCCGGAGCGCCAGACGCCAGACGGTCGGCAGCGGCTCACGTGGCAGGGTGTTGCGGCCGAAGATCGCGAGACGGCGAGCGGCTTCGGCCGAGGGGAGCCCGTCGCGACCACTTCCGATGCGGCTGAACACCTCTTCGATCGCGAGTGTGTGCCAGGGCTCATCGGGAAGTTCGCAGCGTGGTGCCATGCGCGAGTTCGGCGGCGGTATCACGCCAATTCGATCTCGACGACATGTTCGCGGGAATCGTCGACGAGTGGAATCGTGTGGTCGGCCTGCAGCTCACCATCAACCATCATCGTGTGGATGGCGCCGGGCTCACGGACGCCGTGCCCCGGATGGATGACCGTGATCGTGTAGAGCGTAGCATAGTAGCGGTAGCGGATCGTGTAGCTGGGCCAGTCGCGGTGTGGATGGGGCGAAAGCCTGAGCACTGTGCCATCGCGTTCGAGGCCGAGCAGCGACTCGATCAGCAGGCGATACACCCAACTGGCCGAGCCGGTGTACCAGGTCCAGCCGCCGCGGCCGGTGTGCGGCGCAACGGCGCAGATGTCGGCGGCGACCACGTAGGGCTCGACACGGTAGGTCTCGATCGCCTCCGGCGTGTTCCCATGGCTGACCGGATTGATGAGTTGGAACACTTCCCAGGCGCGGGCGTGATCGCCGAGCGCCGCGAAGGCCATTGCCGTCCAGGCGGCGGCGTGCGTGTATTGGCCACCGTTTTCCCGGACACCGGGCGGATAGGCCTTGATGTAGCCGGGCTCGAGCGGTGCGGTATCGAATGGGGGTGACAGCAGTTTGACGAGCCGGTCGGGCCGTGAGACCAGCAGCGCATCGACGCTGGCCATCGCTTCGGCGGCCCGCGCATGGGGCGCCGCGGCCGAGAGCACTGCCCAGCTCTGCGATACCGAGTCGATGCGGCATTCCGCGGAAGTGGCGGAGCCGAGCGGCAGGCCATCGTCGAAGCTACCACGGCGATACCAGCCGCCATCCCATGCGGTGTCATCCACGTTGCCGCGGAGGCGGCCAGACTCGATCGAGCAGCGATCAGCCATGACGACGTCGCCCCGCTGCTCGGCAACAATGGCGAAGCGGTGAAGCACGTCGTAGAGGAAAAAGGCCAGCCAGACACTCTCGCCCCGTCCCTCCCGGCCGACAAGATTCATGCCATCATTCCAGTCGCCGCCGCGGAAGAGCGGCAGGCCGTGCTCACCGAAGTGCAGTGCATGCTCGATGGCCCGGACGCAGTGCTCGTAGAGAGGGCCGGTAGCCGGGCCCGACTGCGGCAAATCGTAGAAGGCTTCCTCGTCGTCCCGCGGGAGCCGGCTGTTGAGAAACGGCGCCGGCTCGTCGAGCACACCGGTGTCGCCGGTCGCCTGCACGTAGCGGCAGACCGCTGCTGGCAGCCAGAGGAAGTCGTCGGAGCAGTGTGTGCGGACGCCGCGACCCCCGGGAGGATGCCACCAGTGCTGCACGTCCCCTTCCTCGAACTGACGGCCTGCTGCGCGGAGCAGGTGTTCGCGGAGCAGTTCGGGTGCGGCATGCACCAAGGCCATCGCATCCTGCAGCTGATCGCGGAAGCCATAGGCTCCCGACGACTGATAAAGAGACGCGCGTCCCCAGAGCCGGCACGACACGGTTTGATACAGGAGCCAGTGATTTACCAGGGCGTTGACCGCCTGATCAGGCGACTCGATTTGCACGGCCGAGAGCAGGTGCTTCCACCCCGCCTGCATGCTGGCCAATTCCGCTTCCGCCGCCTGTTCCCCGCGAAACCGCTGCACGAGCCGTTGGGCTTCGCCCACGCCCTGCGCTGCTCCCAGCGTGAACACGACCGTGCGTCGCTCGCCGTCATCGAGCAGCAGTTGCACCTGCATCGCAGCGCACGGGTCGAAGCCCGCTCCCGCCCGGCCGGAAAGCCGCATCCGGTCGAGCGCCGCCGGCGCGGCGAGCGAGCCGTTGCGGCCAATGAACTCCGTGCGATCGCCGGTGACCGTACGGGCCACTTCACTGGCATCGACGAAGGCGACCATGCCGGCGAACTCACCCGCGAAAGCATTGCGAGCAAACAGGGCCCCGGTGAGATGGTCGATCTCAGTGACGACATGCATCTGTGATCGGCTGCGAAGCTCACCCAACACCCACTCCCAGTAACCCGTGACCGATAGGGCACGCGGCCGGCCGGAGCTGTTGGTGATCGTGAGTCGCGCGAACTTTACGGGCTCGTGTTCCGCGACAAAGAGAGTGAGCTCCGAGGCGAGGCCGTCGTCGGCATGCTCGAACACGGTGCTACCGATGCCGTGCCGTACGACATAGTGCCCACGGCCACGAGCTGGTTGCGGCGTGGCCGACCAGTAGCGGCCGGTATCCTCATCTCGGATGTAGATCGCCTCACCCCCCGAGTTGGAGACAGGGTCATTCGTCCAGGGCGTGAGCCGAAATTCGTGGCTGTTGTCGACCCATGTGCAGCCGCTTCCCGATTCGGAAACGATCGTGCCGATCCGCGGATTGGCCAGGCAATTGATCCATGGTGCGGGTGTACACATGCCGGGTGCCAGACGAATCACGTACTCGCTACCGTCGGCCGTGAATCCACCGAAGCCATTGAAGGCCTCGAGCGGAGCCTGGATTGGCTCACGTTCGGGCTCGCCGGCGCTGACGGGGACAAGGAAGGCCGACTGCAGCGGTGTCATCCGCCGGCGGGGCCTGAGCGGCGGGATTGCGATCTCGGAGCGAATGCGTTTTTCCACCTGATCCACCAGCGTGCCACCTTCGTCGGTCAGCATCACGCGGGCGGCCGCCTGCAGGAGCACCCGGTCCTCATCGGAAAGCTGTTCGCCGCGTCGCACGAAGATGCCGCCGGGTCGGTCGAGCAGGCCGGCCTCCGGGCTGGCGGAGACGAGATCAAGAATCGATTCGTGCAGGACCTGCCGGTAGACGGAGTCGTCCTCGTTCCAGATGACCAGGTCGATGTCGAGGCCGTTCATCCGCCACCAGGCGTGGCCACGGATGGCCTCGTGTACCAGCTCGATCTGGTGGCGATCACGGATGCGGACCAGCACGATAGGCAGGTCGCCGGAGATGCCGTGCCCCCACAGCCCCGATTGGCCACGGCGATTGCGGGCAATCACCGCGGGGCTCGTGCGACGCAGGCGGGAGGCGTGGACGAGAGACCCCGCGAGTCGTCCGAAGGCCTGTGCCTCCTGCTCTGTGATCGCGAGTTGCTGGAGCATGATCGCGCCCCGTGTCCAAGCCAGTTCGATGATGCGGTCAGCGAGGCAGGGGTCGGAATATTTGACAGCGATGTCGGCCGCCTTTTTTCGCGAGTCGGCGATGCCCGTGACGATGTCGAGCCGCACCGTCTCGCCCGGCTCGATCACGACCGTGCGGCGAATGCTCACCACCGGATCGAGCGTGGCTCCGGTGGTACCGGAGAGCAGGGGATAGTCGAGCGCCGCCGGGTCGCGCGGCGTGCGGCCGCGGCCGAGGAAGGCCATGCGGTCGGTCTCGAATGACGGCTCGCCCACGGGATGACGGCAGTCATCCGTGGAGCAACTGCCGGTCATGACGTGAAGCAGCCACGGTGGATGTTCTTCCGGTCCCCGTGGGCGGCGGGTGGCGAGGAGTGCGGACCGGCCGGCGAGGATCTCGGTCTCCACGAAGAGGTTTGAGAAGGCCGGATGTGATTCGTCCTGGCCCTGAGGGGCCAGCGACACCTCCGCATAGGTTGTCACCTCGATCGAGCGGCGGCGTTCGGATCGGTTGGTGAGCGAGAGCCTGCGGAGTTCCACATCGTCCTCCGGAGACACGCTGACGAGCGTATGCGCCTCGATCTGCTCATCAACGCGGCGAAACTCCGCCCGCGACTGCATGAAGATCGCCTCGCCGCTGCGGCTCCCCCGGACCGTCGGCTGCCAGCTATTGGACCAGACGATGCCGCTGTCGAGATCGCGGAGGTAACAGAACTGGCCCCAGCAGTCGCGGGTCGCATCCTCGCGCCAGCGGGTGACGGCGAGGCCTCGCCAGCGGCTCCATCCTCCGCCGGCGGCAGAGATGGCGACGTGGTAGCGGCCGTTGGAGAGCAGGTGCACCTGTGGCGAGTGGCCGTCGACATCGGTCACCACCCGGATCGCACCAGCGGGATCGGACGGAATGCCGCGGGGCAGGGCGGCCTCGGCGGCGTGCGGATAGACCGTGACCGTCAGCGTAGGAATCCTCTCCTGGAGGAGAAGCGTCGCCGACTTGAGTGCCGGGTCGGCCATGAATCGCCGCTGCATCGGCCCGTTGAGAACCACGGAGGCGAAGGCCAGCAGACTCATTCCCTGATGGTGTGCCATGAACTGTCGCACGGCAACGCCGCCGGAAGAAGAGTTGGCAGCGGCGGGATCGGCGGCGCCGGTGAGGCTGCCGGCGATGGGCACGCGGCGGGATGGCGTGTAGTCGATCGCCTCGATGAAGCCGTACGTGCCGAGCCCCCCCTCGTCCGCGATCCGACGGAGGTTTGTGCAGGCGGCATGAGGGGAGACGAGCAGCGCAAGGGCACTGGCATAGGGTGCGATGACGATGTCGTCGGCAAGGCCTCGCCGCAGTCCCAGACCAGGCACGCCAAAGGCGCGATACTGATAGTTCATCTGGGCATCGCGGGCGTTGTATCCCGATTCTGAGATGCCCCAGGGCACTCCGCGGCGACGCGCGTAGCTGATCTGGTGATGCACCGCAGCGCGGCAAGAGTGGTCGAGGAGCGTGCCATTCCATGAGGGCATCAACAGCATCGGCATCAGGTATTCAAACATCGAGCCGCTCCAGGAGAGCAACGTCGGCGCGCCGTCGGCGGAGGTCAGCAACCGACCAAGCGCGAACCAGTGGTCCTGCTCGAGCTGGCGGCGGGCGACAAGCACATAGCTGGCGAGGCGGGCCTCCGAGGCGAGCAGGTCGTAATAGCCGGCGTCGAGGCGATGCTCCGTGGCATTGAAGCCGATTGCAAACAGCCGCCGTGACGAGTCGTACAGGAAGCGGAAGTCGATGTCGGCAAGATCCCGGCAGGCCGCGGCGAGCTCGGTGAGCTCGTCCAGCCGCGCGGCTGCATGCCGCGCGGCATCTTCGATCGCGATGTGAAGCAGCTCGAGCCAGCGTTTGCAGGCCGGAGCATCGGGCGAATGGTTCGTGTCGTTGGCTCGCTCCACCTCGGTGACGAGTGGCAGGAGCGTCTTCGGCAGATCGGCGATCTCGCGGATGGTGGGGCCGGCGTCGAGTCTGTCCAGCATCTCCCGCAGTCGCACCGCGTGGGGTTTCGATTGCGTGGCGACCCGCTGCCAGAAATGCTCGGGTGGCGGTGGCAGTGTCGTCCAGGCCGCGAGTTGATGCAGGTCAGCGAGTTGGTCAGTCGCGGTGCGAATGAGTGACTCGATCCACCAGCGGGCGTTGGCATCGGCGGCTTCAGCCCGGGCGGCAGTCCCGGCCGCGATCACGCGGGGCAGCAAGGCGGCGGCCCTGTCCACGGTGACCGCCTCGCTGAACAGACCACCAGGCAGGCCTCGCTCCGGCTGCGAGTCGTCAGGAGACCGGTGTCGACCGTTCAGGGAAAAATTGTGGTCTGCCGCGAGGATGTGCAGCGTGTCATCAAGACCGGCGAAGACCCGCGGCGAAACGACCGCCGCATCCATCAGTTCCTCGAGGCCCCCTGCCAGCACGAGCAGGCTGCCGAGCAGATTGCCGCTGTCGACCGTCGAGACATACCTCGGTAAGAGCGGGGCAAGCGTGTGGATGTCATACCAGTTGAGCAGATGACCGCGGTGTCGTTCGAGGCGGACAAGGGTCTCGAACGTGCGTCCGATGCGGTCGATGAGGTGGGGCACGGAGCACCAGCCAAAGTCGCAGGCGGCAAGGTCGGAGAGCAGAGCCATCGCAATGTTCGTGGGGCTGGTGCGGGCGGCGATGATCAGTTCGCCGTTGAGTTGCACGTTGTCCGGTGGGAGCCAGTTGGTGCGGGTGTTGACGTACTCTTCGAAATATCGCCAGGTGCGTCGGCCCGCGATGGTCAGAAACCGCCGCTCGGATGCAGAGAGGACGACGGTTGGTGGGGGCAGCGGTAGGCTCAGCCACCAGGCGACGAGCGGGGCCGCCAACCAGATCGCCAGCCAAGGAGACGCAGCCATGAGCATGCTGGGCCGGCCAGCCCAGATCAGCAGTCCGGCCACCAGGACTGCCATCAATGGGCTCACGATCATCGCCCGTAAGAATCCCAGCAGCGTCTCCGCGGCGATGCGATCGGTATCGGCAGCAGTTCGCCATTCAAGCAGATGCCGTCGCGTGACGAACATCCGCCAGAGCGCTCGCACGATGGCATCGATCGCCACGGCTGCCTCGTACGGCAGCACGGCGAGGCCGAGCAGCGCCTGTGCCAGAGGCTGTCCGGCCGCCTGTGCCGCTTCCAGCAGATGGGTGGCCACCGGCACGTCGTGGGGCTTCCGCAGGAAATCGAGCAGTCCGGCCAGGAGCGGATGGAGCAGCGCCGCCAACACCACGAGTCCGCCAGCAGCCCCCGCCACCCGCACCGAGCCCGACAGCCAGCCGCCGATAAGCGCCGCGACCATCGCCGGGGCAACGAGGCTCCGCCGGAGGTTGTCGAAGATCTTCCAGGAGGAGACTGCGGAGAGTGGATTGCTCGCCCAACTGCCTCCATCGATGGGAACCCGCGGCAGCAGCCACCAGAGTATCTGCCAGTCGCCGCGGATCCAGCGGTGTCGCCGCCGGGCATCGGCGAGATAGCTCGACGGGTGATCCTCGTACAACACGACGTCGCTCTCGAGGCCGGATCGGCAGTGGCAGCCCTCGAGCAGGTCGTGGCTGAGGATCGTGTTTTCGGGAAAGATGGCGCAGCAGTGCTCGAAGGCGTCGACGTCATAGATCCCCTTGCCGACAAAAGAACCCTCGTCGAAGAGATCCTGGTAGAGATTGGAGACGACGCGGGTGTAGGGATCGATCCCAGGGGTGCCTGAGGACATGATGCTGAACCGCGACCGCTGGGCGCTTGGCAGCCGCACGCCCACCCGAGGCTGGAGAATGCCATGCCCCGCGGCGATGCGAGGCCGCGTGGGGTGGAGCACCGGGCGATTGAGGATATGGGCCATAGCGCCGACCATGTCACGGGCGGCGTCGCGGGGCAGGTCGGTGTCGGCGTCGAGCGTGATCACGTAGCACACCTGCGTCAGGAACCGGGCGTCGCCGGCCACGTGAGAAAATCGCCCGTCGGGGCCGGTGAGAGCTGCGCCGCGAAGGACTGCGTTCACGTCGGCCAGTTTGCCCCGCTTGCGCTCGCGTCCCATCCAGATCCCGTCACGGGCGTTCCACTCGCGGCTGCGGTGCAACAGCAGGAAGTGATCGTGCTCATGCGCGTAGCGGCGGTTGAGCGCGTCGATGCCCGCCACCGCCTGCCGGATCAGCGATGCATCGGCGGGCTGGGTTTCCGCGGTGGCATCGGCAAGATCGGAAACGAGCGCAAAGTGCAGATGCCGATCGCGGTTGGCGAGAAAGCGGATCTCCAGGTCCTCGAACAGCCGGTCGATGGTGGCCGAATCGGTGAGCATCGCGGGCACGGCGACGAGCGTGCGGTGGGTCTGGGGGATGCCGTTCTTGAAATCGAGCCGCGGGAGGGCGTGCGGTCTGACGATCAACGTCGCGGCCCAGGTGACCAGGCCCACGGCCAGATGCAACGTCACGAGCACGACGGGAACAAGCAAAAGGACGGGAGCAGGCAAAAGCGGGAAAGGTCCCTGCATCGATCGTCCCGCCGGCCCGATAGCTGCGAGAAATGCCAGCACTCCGGTGGCTGTGAGCGCGCACGTCGCCATCAGCAGTAGGCCGAGCGTGGCTCGTCGCACGGCGGCGGCGCACCACCTCCACGGCGCAAACCACGAGGCCACGCCCGCAAACCGGCAGCCAAGCGCCTCCAAGAGACGGTCC
>Ga0209085_1001273_pt1 | contig 15939 bp, 14 predicted proteins | sample C_131016_EF_Meta_FD_187310 | JGI IMG/M metagenome (GOLD analysis project Ga0209085, IMG submission 187310) | Freshwater microbial communities from Lake Croche, Canada to study carbon cycling - C_131016_EF_MetaG (SPAdes) (version 2) | ecosystem: Environmental > Aquatic > Freshwater > Lake...
AGGTTTCACCTTCACGGCTGATACGCTTTGCATATACGTCATCAAATCCTTCTTCCCAATATCCAATCATTTCAGGTATCAATTCCGGCGGATCTTGCAGGTCTGCATCTATAATTACTGTCGCATCTCCAGTTGCATGGTCAAAACCAGCAAGCATAGCAATCTCTTTCCCAAAATTTCTAGACAGGTTTACATATGAAATTCTTTTATCTTTTTTGGCGTAGTCTACTATCATTTCAAGAGTTTTATCTCTGCTGCCATCATTTACAAATAAAAATTCGAAATTATAACGCATATTGTCATCGGCAAGTTTTGTAATGCGATGATAAAGCTGCTCAAGCACGGCTTGTTCGTTGTATGCAGGTATCAAGATTGTAATCTGCTTCATATTGTAGATATTATAGCACTTTTCAGTGTATAATCTATTAACATTCAAGGAAGCTATATGTCAGAAAAATTAAAGATTCAACCGGATAATGAACAAACCCTGAAGGATAAAAAGGTAGAAGAAATTGCAAATATGTTGCATGAAGGCGACTACACAATAGTAGAGCTAAATGATACTAAACCGTGGGGAGCATATTTTCGAATTGATTCGGCTGAGGCAGATAAGTTTATAGAACAATATTTTCCAGGACTAAGCACCAAAGACGCGAGACTAGGAAATGAAGATGCCGAATTAAGCCCTAAAATTTTGCTTGTTACTCCGGGTCACAGGCTGAGCTGGCAATACCATGATCGTAGGGCAGAAAGATGGCGTTTCTTGTCGAGCGGCGAGTATAACAAGAGTATGGATGACGAAGCAGGGGAACCAGTAATTGCTAATGTCAATGACGTGGTACAGTTTGAAAAAGGCGAAAGGCACAGGCTCATAGCCTCTAAAAATGATTTCACGGTCGTTGCCGAAATATGGCAACATGTAGATAATAAAAAACTATCTGATGAGTCGGACATTGTCAGACTGCAAGACGACTACAACAGATAAATAGTGTATAATATTACAATATATAACAACTGCGAGGAGGTTTAATGATGGCAACTGAGGCTAAGAGAGCTTTAATTACAGGTATAACAGGACAGGACGGCAGCTATTTAGCTGAGTTATTATTAGAGAAAGGCTATGAAGTTTACGGAATAATTAGGAGGTCAAGCAGTTTTAACACCTCAAGAATTGATCATATATATAAGGATCCACACGATAAGAAATCAAGGCTACGTCTCTTATTTGGTGACTTATCTGACTCTAGCTCGTTATTTAGTATACTTTCAGAAATTAAACCTCATGAAGTATACAATCTCGCAGCCCAGAGTCACGTAAGAGTTTCTTTCGACATACCTGAGTATACCGCAGACGTAACTGGAACAGGAACTGTTAGGCTACTCGAAGCTATCAGGCGATTAGGTTTGAATACTAAATTCTATCAGGCATCATCTAGTGAAATGTTTGGACAAGTAATGGAAGTACCTCAAAAAGAAACCACACCTTTTTATCCTAGGTCGCCTTATGGTGCGGCTAAACTCTATAGTTACTGGATTGTGAAAAATTATCGTGAAAGTTACGGCATGTTTGCTTGTAATGGCATTTTATTTAATCACGAGAGCCCGCGTAGAGGAGAGACATTTGTAACGCGTAAAATTACAAAAGCAGTAGCAAATATAAAGGCAGGCCTGCAAGACAAGCTATATCTAGGAAACTTAGACGCTAAAAGAGATTGGGGTTACGCTAAAGATTATGTCGAAGCTATGTGGTTAATGCTACAGCAAGACGAGCCAGACGATTACGTTATTGCAACCAATGAGACTCATACAATAAAGGAATTTCTCGAAGAGTCATTCGGACATGTGGGATTGAAATGGGAAGATTACGTCGAGATAGACTCCAAATATTTCCGACCTGCAGAAGTTGAGCTATTGATAGGAGATTACTCAAAAGCAAAAGAAAAGCTAGGCTGGGAACCAAAAACAAGATTTAAAGAACTCGCTCAACTTATGGTTGATGCTGACATCGCAGAACTCAAGAAGAAGCAAAGCGGCAAAGTCGAACTAGAGAACGCTATTTAGTTCGATCCAAATATTCTATAGCCTCCTTGATAGAGGCTATATTTTTTTCCCAAGAAAACCTTTCAGTATTTTTAATACCAAGCTTGATAAGTTTATTTTTTAAAGCATCATCTTTAATTACTTTAAGAATAGTATTTCTGATTGAGCCTACTTCATTGGGATTGAAAAATAATGCCGCAACTCCGGCAGTTTCTCTTAGAACGGGTATGTCAGATGCAATGACGGGTGTTTCACTCAACATAGACTCTAATATTGGAATTCCAAAACCTTCATATATTGACGGCATAATAAAAAGCGTAGCCAACTGATATAGTGCCGGGCTATCTTCACTATCTATATATCCTATATGAGATATATTTTCACCACGGCCTATAGCTTCATCAAGAACTGATTGCGTTTCATTAGTTTTCCAGCCTTTACCTCCAGCGAGAACAAGTGAATACTCAGATTTTATGTGATCTGGAAGAAGACAATAAGCATTTATCAAATTCGATAAATTTTTTCTTGGTTCAAAATTCCCCAAAAAAAATATATATTTTGAAGTTATAGCATATTTGTTTAGGACTTTCTTCGCATGATTCTTATTTACTCTTTCTTTGAAAGATTGATCTGGAGGTACGTGCGTAACAACAACTCTATTTTTATCTACATCAAACTCTTCAATTAACTCATCTTTTACTGATTCAGATACTGTGAAAATAAGATCAGCCCTTTTTAAAGTTCTAGGTACTACGCGTTTTAGGTGAGCAAGATTTTTTTCTTCAACGACCGAAGGATAATGCAGATATGTTAGGTCGTGAACAGCTGTGGCTACATACCTAGATTTCAACACCGGCCAAGTATCAAAATTTGTAAAGATCGTAAGGTCTACTTGACTTTTGAATACGTCCCAAAATGGAGCTATGTTGTAGCTTGAAAGCTTCGAATATATCCTTAGAGGAATGAATCTATTTTTTTTAGAAATCGTGTCTGAGATTTTAGGGTTTTTTTGTCTACCTAAAAAATTAAAATAAACAGGCTCCAGCATTACGTCCTTGTCTTTCGACAGGGCTTCAGTTAGTAATAAAGTATAGTTTCCAACACCCGAAATTTTTTCCGTAGCAAGAGGGCTGATGTCGATTCTAATTTTCAGTTTATTTCTCATAAGTTTCTATATATTGTTTTACTATTATTTCAAAATCAAATTTAATTTCAAAACTTCTTCTCAAATTATGACCCAGCTCAATTCTAAGATGAGCATCTTTGTATAATTTAGACATTGCTTCAAATAGATCCTTGGTATTTTTGGGTCTTATAAGCAAACCAGTCTTCTTATCAAAAATTATTTCAGTATTCCCGCCGACCGACGTTGCTATTGTTGGTAGCCCAAGCATGGCAGCCTCTACAAGAACCACGCTAAATGCTTCATGGTAAGTTGGTTGTATAAAAATATCTGCATTTGCCATTAATTGCAATGGATCATCGATATGACCCAGAACTTCGATAGCATTGCTAGCTTTGGACATTTCTAGGTATTTATTAAAGTCAGGACCATCTCCAAGTATTTTAAGCTCTACATCTTCTATTAGTTCAGATAACTTCATAAAAGCTTTTATTGTTTCTCCGATTCCCTTATCTTCAACTAAACGATTAGCTGTCAAAAAAAGTAACTTATCATTTTTTTTCTTAGGATATTTACCAATTTCATCTTTCACGCCGTTGTATATAGTAATCATTTTGGATCTAATAATAGAATCGAAAGGCAGATTATTTTGTATAAGTTTAGCCTCATTAATACTAACTGCTACAATACTATTTGCTAGGTGAGCAGATAAGTAAACTAGCTTTCCTATAGGATTTTTATACCAAATATTCAGATTTTGAAATATATGTTTTAGATCTGCATGGTCAGTCCAAATTACTTTTTTACCAATCAATTTCGCAGCTATAGTTCCCGCAATGAAATCATCTTTGCTTTGGATATGAACCACGTCAGGATTTAGCTTTATTAAAACGTAAAGATACCAGAATACAAGTAAAATCTGCCATATCAAATAGAAGGGAACCAGTAAAGTCTTGACGCCGCTCCAGTTCTGTCTTGGCCACCACCAGCCTTTTATGTTCGGAACATTTTTTATATTTGCAAAGGCCAATATTTTATTTGATCTAGCTATTAGTGTGGTGCTATAGCCTTTTCGCTGAAGATTTTCAGCTAGAAAAACTGGCATTCTTTCGCCACCACCGAAGTCTGAGTAGGCAGCGTTTCTAATGATTAAGATTCTTTTAGATTTTGCCATATCAACGAAAAAAGCTCCCCAGCCTCAATTTTATAAGACGTGAAAAAACTGCTTGGGTGCCTTCCATGCAAGATAATATGACATGTATAAGTTGCGTCACTCCTTTCAAGTATTCTTTATTTTTTACCATTTTTACACCGATCTGAGCATAGTCTTTAAGAATTTGAGTTGCTAATAAAGGGTCAGTTTTTTTATGATTGTTGTATGCTGTTTTTATTTCGGAGATTGGATATAGAGAAGGTTTATTTTCGAGCCAGTAATTATTGGCTATCAACTCCGTAGCTTTAGACTGTTTATACGAGTTAGTTTGTGAAATACCAGAGGAAAGTTCACGGTAGTTCATGCAGACATGATTAAGATTTTTCAATTTACCGACTCGAGACATTCTTATCCATAATTCATAATCTTCAGCAGGCATGAATTTTGATTTATATAATCCCACCCTAAGTGCTACGGATTTATTAAAAATAACAGATGAATGTGCGAAAGGGTTTCTAAGATAAAAAGATCTTCTTATATCATCGTCATCTACAGGTTGAATCACTGTTTTTTTATAGACACCTTCTGCATCTACAATATTGTAATTAGTACCTATTAAAACAATCGAATTGTCCGATTGCAGTTGCTTTATTTGCAAGGTAAGTTTATCACTAGTCCAGGTATCATCGCTGTCAATTCTCGCAATATAGCGACCCATTGAAAGCGCGACGCCTTTATTTAATGTTGGAACTAAACCTTTATTCTTATGATAGTAACTTCTAATCCTGCTGTCTGCGGATTTATATTTATCGATGATTTTTTGAGTTTCATCAGTAGAGCCATCATTGATTATTAAAAGTTCAAAGTTTTTATAGCTTTGATTAATAACACTCTCAATAGATTCTGCTATATATTTAGCTGAATTATATGCAGGCATGAGTACAGTTACCAAGATATCCTTATTAGCTAACATGATTCAAAAACCTTTTTATATAGGGTTTGATATTTTTATAATGCTTCGATATCAATCCGAAAAATACATTTGAAGTAATTATTTTTATTTGAAAGCTAGGAACAATCTTAAACATATATGTGCTTGGTGTAATAAATAGACGAGGATTCTCCCTAAATAATTTCGCCATGCACTTTCGGGCCATCTTATAATTACCAGATTGATAGTAGGCGGCAGCCGCATCTGAAAGACAGGTAGATGCCAGTTTTATTCTCTCTATACGCGAAAGCTCTAGGTCTCTAGTTACAATTTCGAAAAGTTTGACAAGATTATTAGCCATTTTAGCATGGTTTGCCTGCATGCTACCTTCTATAACTCTAATGTCTAGAATTATCTCTGGAACGTAGTCGAAATCATATTTTCTGGCAATTCTAAGCCACATTTCCCAGTCTTCACATCCGTTAACTAATTCCTCGCTGAAAATTCCAACATGATCTATCACAGACCTTTTGACAAGTGCCATGCTTGCACTTCCCGATACCAGGTTTCCTTCACACAATTTTTCAAAAACATCACCCCTGTTTTTGTGTAAGAGGTATCTAGTAATAAAACCGTCTTGATTTATTGAATAGTGTCCACCATAAATTAAACCCAGATTAGGATTTTTTAACATGATATTCATTTGCTTCTCAATTTTATCGGGATGCCATATATCATCAGCGTCTAGGAACGCTAAATATTCTGAAGAAGATTTTAATATTCCCAAATTTCTAGCCTTAGAAACACCGCCATTTCGTTGCTTAAAGTAGAAAACGTTTTTTTCAGAAATGCTTTTCATGAATTTCTCGGTACCATCCGTGGACCCATCATCTATTACATATATATTAATGTTCTTGTAAGTCTGAGACAATACGCTATTGATTGTTTCAGGAAGCCAGTCTACAGCATTAAAGGAGGGAATTATTACATCAACAAAAGGCAATTCTTTTTTCATCTAAATATTCTCCTCGCGAATTTGAGCATTCTTTTGATAGACAAAAAAATAGTTTTTATAAAATACTCGATCGATTTCGATGAGAAAATAATTTTCATAAATTCACCTGGAACTATTACAATTTTCCAATTTACCAGTGCCTTATATGCAGGGGGATTTTCTTTGAAAAGCATAAAAAGAATTTTTCGAGCTTGTCTATAATTTCCAGATTTACGATATTGAACAGCTGCAGAATAAAGACAGGTAGATGCTAAACGTCTCTTTTGATCGAGAGTAAGTTTAAATTGCGATCCAATAATTTCATATGCGCGCACGATATTTTCTGACATTTTATCAGTATTTAGTTGAGAGTTCGAATTATGATTCCTGACGTATGCTAGGATCTTAGGCACAAAATCGATTTCAGATATTTTAGCAATTCTTAGCCATAGATCCCAATCTTCACCGTTAGCAAGATCTTCATTGAAATAACCACCGGCCTTTTCTAAAGTAGACCGTCTTATTAACGACATGCTTGCACTTCCAGATATTATATTACCTTCAAGTAACTTATCGAATAAATATCCTCTTTCATAATACCTATTATTTCCTTGTATGATATTGTCTTCGTCAACAATATAATGGTGGCCATAAACAAGACCGATATTAATATTTTTATCGATAACTTTAAGTTGCTCCTCTAGTTTATTCGATGACCAGTAATCATCCGCATCCAAAAACGCAATATACTTAGAATTAGAATTCGCTATTCCCATGTTACGCGCACTAGATACACCCGCATTGTCTTTCTTAAGATAAGTAACTCTATTATCTCTCAGAGAGTTCATGAACTTTTCTGTTTCATCAGTAGACCCATCATCTACAACTATGAGTTTAAGGTTACTGTGAGTTTGATCCAATACACTATCTATAGCTTCCTCAAGCCAGGGAAGTGAGTTAAATGTTGGTATGATTACATCGACCTGTGTATTTTTCATAGAAACTCATAATTCCAATTATTGAAGGAATCTTTATCAAACATAGCTTTGAATAGCTTAATGTTGTTAGCTGATTTGTGGTTATACACAAAAGCAAACCCTAGCATAAAAAGTGCATTGATTTTTTTGTTATATTTAATGTAAAGATATGCCAGATCTCTGTATAATATTGATTTACGAACATTATAATCTTTTCCACTTGGTGAATAATTCAATATACTATATTGAGATTTGTTTTTCATGAAGTGTTTGAATGACTTATCTCTAACAGCGAATGTTTGTTTGATTTGAGTTTCCAGATTAGACTGTGAAATTCCTTCCTCGTTTTTTCTATATAGATATAAGGACTCTTCGATATTTGCAATCTTTGTAATTCGACTAATTCGGTTCCATAAATCGTAGTCCTCTACATAACCAACCTTAGGGTCATATCCTTTACACCTAATAGCCACATCCTTTCTCATCATAATAGAGCCATGCCCGTATTGATTGCACGTTATTTGAGCTAGCTTTAAATCTTTGGGATTAGTAAAAACTGTGGTTTCTGCCAGGGCTTTCCAAGATATGCTGTCCATTACTATATAGTTACTACCAACCAACCCTATATCAGGGTTTGAGTCTAAAAATTCAACTTCTTTTGCAAGTCGATTTGGAGTCGATGCATCATCGGAATCTTGTCTTGCAATGTACTCGCCATTGGCTTTAACTATTCCTTCGTTTAATGATGCCACTAGACCTTTGTTTTTTCTGCTTATAAGCCTTATTCTTTTGTCATTATAAGATTTAATTATGTTTAGACTATCATCTTTGGAACCATCATTAATTATTAAGAATTCGAAATCCTCGTAAGTTTGATTTAAAATACTATCAATCGCAACCCTAAGATATTTCTCAGAATTGTACACGCTCATTAAAACAGTAACTTTGGGTTTTTTTATATCTTTTGCCATGATGACGGCACTATATCCTTACTTATTAGAGTTGTATCATTAAACCATTTTTTTGGTGCTATTACTATTTTACTACTATTTTGATTCAACCAAGCACCCCACCAGCTGAATGAGCTGTTGGCAATTATGTTATGTTTACATTTAGACATTAGATACATATCTTCTAGCCCATCAGTATTTATTACAAACTCACAGTGCCCACGCAGCTTAAGATTTCGCATGCACCACTCCGGGTCATCAGAGAAAACAAAAAAAGTTGGATCTTCAACAGAATCAATTAAGGCATCGGTTGCCTTGATGTAGTATTCGAGCGGTACCAAACCATGAACTGATTTAGTGTGTGGGTTAGAGGCGTAATCTCCTCTCCTTATGTGTAGAGATACAGAATTCGATTTTTCAATTTTCACCAGCCACTCGGCCGCCTTTTTAGATAGAGGTTTTGTTATCTTAAATTCATTCAAAATATCGTCTCTGTGTCTTTTGAAATATTTTTCCGATTGCCAGTAGCCATTCAGATACATAGAGTTTCCTTTTTTGTAAATACTTTGATCAAATGCCAAAGACTTTTCATCAAAACCTATTAATGTATTAGGTGAAAATTTTTTTAGTAGGGGTTTATTTTTCACTATATTATAATCTATTAAATCAGCGCTATCTGCCGATACATTAAGTAAGTCTAATTCATATGTTGCAGTTCTTGCTATTCCATCTTGGTTGTCGAACCAAGACTTGTCTATGTTTAGGAAAGTATTTTTATCTTTAGATAATGCATATCCTGCTGCATATTGGAACATTTGGTTACCTAGACCACCCATTAATTTAACAACTATCATTTTATTAATTCCTTGCCTGAAACATTATTGTACTGTGCTTTAATAATATTTTCGTAGATATAGTCTTCAATTACAGAATATTTTTTTGCCATATCAAAATTTTTTTTAATGCTTTCAGATCTTTTACGATAGTCGTCATCGGACAATTCATTAATTATAACCTCAAGTTCCTCTAAAGTATCGAATGTTATTATCCCTTCGATATCAAAAAATCTATATATTGAAGGACAGCCCCAGTAAATTGGGACTGTACCTGTAGCAAAACAGTCTATAATTTTTTCAGTAAAATAATAGTCCTCTTTGCAATTCTCTACAACGATTTGATATTTATATTTGCTTAGTCCATCAATCTTATCATCTAATTTTTTGTATAAAGATCCATAAACATCTATTTTATCTTTAAATTTATCAACAATTTTATGTCTCAGTTTATGCCCTTTAAGTTCATTTTTGCTGGAAGCAATCATGGATAGAGTCTTATTTTTAGGGTAAATCTTCCACATAGATGGATCAATCCATGTGCCTCCAGTTGGACAAAAGACAAATCGCTCATCTTTGTCTACGAGACTTTTATCGTTTGTCATTATGAAATTAAAAAACTTCAAGTAATGGCTACTAACCAGATTTTTATGTAGTTCAGGGAAATATGCTGGAGATTCTAGAATCCAGCCTATTTTAATCCTACTATTTTCGAACCTCGCTTCATCTAACGACTGGTCTGTAAAAATTTTTATATCTTGTTCTTTATCTGTACGGTCGTATTGTATACTTTTAGGTTTCAACGAAAGATTGCCATTGCTTGCTGTATTTGCATGCGAAAATAACTTATCTGAAAGACCTACTATCATTAATCAATAATCCAATTAATCGAAGGGCTGAATAAGCCACCTCTACTTTCTGACCATAATGGACTCAACTGGTCGGCGTGTTTGACATTCAAGGATAACTTTACATTACTCGAGTCAGGATCCATAATCCATCTTTCGCCGTATACGCTGGACACTAGCTTTATGGTGTAGAAGCCAGCGCTCAATAGGTTTTTCGGTATATCTGCAACTATATGAACAGGACCTTTTTTCAATTTTGGCCAATCTTCCTTGGCTTTATCTGTCGAAAACGTCATATATAGCATGTTTTGACCAGATTCATCCCAAACAGTATAACCGATATTCAAAAGAGGACTATGATTTTTTATAATGCCTTTAATATGAAGTTTGTAATTTTTGCCATTTGAAATACCCTCTGTAATTACATTATTTTTTTCATCGCTTACATATACTTCTTCGGCAATAAAATCATCATCACCCTTTGGATTAGGATTTTTCCATGTTGGTTGAAGCTCTTGGCTCATGCGTAGCGCAATCTTCTTTTCTGTAGCATTTGTGTAAGCCTCAATAATTGAATCTATTTTACCGCTGGCTACAATTTTGCCTTTTTCGAGCATTATTCCGTCAGTACATAACTGCCTTACTGATCCCATACTGTGGCTAACAAATAATACGGTTTTACCATCTCTCATAGTCGATTGTATTTTTTTGAGCGACTTTTGTTGGAAGGCAGCATCTCCAACCGCGAGAACCTCGTCTAATATTAAAATGTCCGGGTCAAGATGCGCAGCAACTGAGAAGGCTAGTCTTACATACATTCCAGAGCTGTAAAATTTAACGGGGGTATCTATGAATTTTTCGACTTCTGAAAATTCAACTATCTCATTAAATTTACGTTGAATTTCTTTTCTGCTCATGCCTAAAACAGAACCATTGAAAAAAATGTTTTCTCTACCTGTGAGTTCTGGATGGAAGCCCGTCCCCACCTCTAATAGACTCGAAACCCTGCCATGCATCGCAATTTGACCCGACGTAGGATCTACTACCCTAGATAAAATTTTTAATAGAGTAGATTTACCTGATCCATTTTGGCCTACTACACCAAATATCTGGCCTTCCTTGACATCGAAACTAATATCTTTTAGGGCCCAAAATTTTTCTGAATGATCTTCCTTGTATGAGAAGGGAGATCTTATTAATCTTGAGACATCGTCTTTTATAGTGCTATAACTAGCTCTATCTTTATGATTAATATTATAATATTTACTTAAACCACTAACTTCAATAACTGTTTTCATAGGTAATCCGGGAATAGCCTTTCTGATTTTTTGAATGCAATTAAACCTACAGTAAATAAAACTACACTACATGCAAGAGATATTCCGAAGCCTGTCCAGTCAATGGGTTGATTGAACATAGCGTTTTTTATCGTAACTATTGGCCCAGTAGCCGGATTAATATATGCTAGCATTTGATATTTATCAGGTATCATCGTAATCGGATAAATTACAGGCGTCATAAAGAACATTGCCTGTATGATGAAAGGCAAAGCAGAGCGCGCATCCCTATATTTCACATTTAGCGATGCAAATATTAAGCCCATAGATAACGCTGCAAACATGAGACAAAAAAGGGAAGGTATAATCCATAAAATACCAACAAGACTTATTGAGACTCCAAAAATTAACACAAGTATTATAAATACTGCCATAGCAAAAAGAAAATCTACCATAGCAAGTGCTACTGCTGAAAAAGGAGGTATGAGTCTAGGAAAATAGATCTTGTTTATAACTCCAGAATTTCCGATTATTGAAGTACTCACATTTGTTGTGGCAGCAGAAAATGCACCCCAGTACGTTAATCCTAGGTAAGCAAATACTGCGTAAGGAACATTCACTGAGCCAGTATCAATCTTAGCTACTCTATTAAAAAATATTGTAAATATAGCAGCAGTTATGGCTGGTTGTAAAACAGCCCATCCTACTCCAAGAAAAGTTTGTTTATATCGTACTTTTATATCTCTCCATGCAAAGAAATAAAATAGTTCACGTGCTTGCCATAGCTCAGTGAGCCTCAGCCTTGAAGCATCTTTAGGCTGAATTATTGTTATCTGATTGTGTACATTTTCTTCTGAAGACATTATTCGTTATCTTTATACCATTCAATAGTTTGTTTAAGTCCTGAGTCAAGATCAATCTTGTGCTTCCACCCTAGACCGTTAATTTTACTTACATCAAGTAGTTTACGGAAAGTACCATCGGGTTTCGTTGGGTCAAAGCGAACTTCACCTTCAAATCCAACGATTTCTTTGATTTTATAAATCAAATCTTTAATCGTTACGTCAGTACCGGTACCGATGTTGATATGTGTATTTTTTACTTGAGGATTATCACCCTTAACATCCGAGAAGTTCAAAGTGTTCATTATATGTACAGAAGCATCGGCCATATCATTTACGTGCATGAATTCTCTATATGGATTACCGGATCCCCAGGCCTTTAATACTACGTTTCCTCCGTCCATTTCAATGCCATACTTCGAAAGATTTTCTAATATGTTTTTTTCTGAAGCGTCTGTTAATCGCATATTTTTTGCAATTGCCTCATATTTTTTTTCTTCGAGTAATTTACACAATATACTTTTTCGTATTAGGGCAGGCATAACGTGAGATTTTTCTAAATCGAAATTGTCATATTCACCGTAAAGATTGGTTGGCATGACTGCCATATAGTTAGTACCATACTGCAAGTTGTAGCTTTCAATTAATTTAATACCGGCTATTTTTGCTATGGAATAGGGTTCATTAGTATATTCCAACTCGCCGGTTAGTAAGCTATTTTCCGAAATCGGCTGTGCCGCGTCGCGTGGGTATATGCAACTGCTTCCCAAGAAAAGAAGTTTTTTTACATTATTTTTATAGCTTGCACTGATAACACTGTTTTGAATTTGAAGATTCTCTAGAATGAAATCGGCCCTGTAAGTATTATTTGCATGTATGCCACCAACCTTAGCTGCAGCCAAGAATACGTATTCTGGTTTTTCTTGTTCGAAGAAAGCCGCAGTAGCCAACTCGTCTCTTAAGTCTAGTTCATCAGAATTTCGGTATACTAAATTAGAATATCCAAGATTTTCTAAATGTCTTTTGATTGCGCTTCCAACCAACCCCCTATGTCCAGCAATATAAATTTTAGATGTTTTTTCCATTAGTAATCTCGCTTATCAACAATACTATTATATCAGAAATGAAACTACATTAATAAATGCCAAAGACTATGATAAGTATTGTAGAATGATAAATGTGGATAAAATCAAATTCAGTCAACTTGATGGCCTTAGAGGCTTAGCTGCACTTGCGGTAGTATTTTCTCACTTTGTGAATACATTCTTTCCAATAGCTACTGGTGTTGGAGCTGTCATGCACAGTAATTATGATTTTTTATTTAGCTCTTTTCCTTTTACAGTACTATTTGGGGGTCATTTCGCAGTCTGTGTATTTTTTGTATTAAGCGGCTTTGTTTTGAGTATAAAATATTTTAAAAATCCGGCCAATAGCATACTGATAGACAGCGCCTTGCGTCGCTACTCGAGACTCATGATCCCAGCTCTGGTATCCGTGATATTTGCTTACACCCTCATGAAATTGAACCTTATGATGAATAATCAACTATCTGAAATAACTGGTTCCAATAGGTGGCTTAATGGATTTTGGGATTTCGTACCGACTTTAGAATCTGCACTTAAAGAAGGTATGTGGGGTGCATTTATAGATGGATTGAAGTCCGGAGTGCCAACCTACAATAGTAGTCTTTGGACGATGCACATAGAACTCGTAGGCTCTTTTATGGTATTTGCATTTTTGGCATTATTTGGAAATGTCAAAAAAAGATGGATAGCATATACAATATTATTCTTTATATGCTGGGGAAGTTACTATCTTCCGTTCTTATTGGGTATCATCATCAGCGACTTATCTATAAATAAATCCAATATAATTAAAAAAATACCTAGTTTTGTGTACCCATTATTTTTAATGCTTAGTCTGTATTTAGGCGGTTGGCCAACCACAATTGAGATAGGAAGTCCATATTATTTTTTGCAGCATTCTAGCTTAGAATCTTTTTTGAATACTTCAATAGTCCTAGTATCTCATACGTTTGGCGCTCTCCTGCTGGTTGTGGCAGCGATATTTTATGTTGACTTTGCAAAGCTATTGACGATTAAGCCAATTGTTTTTTTAGGAAAAAATTCTTTTTCACTTTATCTCATACACCTGCCCTTAATCGGTAGTTTTTCGAGTATTTTGTTTCTTGCCTTAATTAAGAGACTCTCCTATACGGAAGCTGTAGTGATAGATGTCATTGTTTCACTCGTATTATTCCTGGCTTTGTCGAGTTTTTATACTAGGTTTGTCGACGAAAGAGCAATTCAGTTTTCTCGCAGGTTAGAACAATTTTACAAAAAATAGAAATTACCATACGTTGAAATTAAACCTCATGATGCCATTGGTTGGAAACCAAGTTAAACCTTCGGCAACTATGTTAAAGTATTCACCGTAGTTTCCTTGTTGGGAGGGTGCCTTTACGCTAAATATAAAAGTGCCATTTGATCCAGGAGCAACAGAGCTTTCTTGCAATGTTGTTAATCGAACGTTTGAAATCCAATCTGGACCCTGGAATAGACTCGTTCTGTAAGAGGGAAGCCATGTAGCGAGCCTTACCGGATTATTCGTGTTGCTCCAGATAGTATTTCCTGTATTTTTGAGAATAATCTGGAGTTTTTTTGTTGATCCGGGTGTCATTGGCACACCATCTGTATAATTAATATTCGGCGAACTATCGCCATAACTTTGTGACACTACCTGCCAACCATAGATGCTGTTGACATTTAGATTAAATCTAAGATTTTGACTGTAAGGGAACCAAGTAATACCTTCTGCTACTAAGTTGAAATTTTGTCCATAATTTCCGTTCCTCGTCGCTCTAATATTGAAAGTGAAAGTGCCAGTTTCCCCGGGTTTTACTTTATCCTCCACGAGATTAGCAGGCCTATATGCGCTTACCCAACTACTATCATATTGAGGGCTTGGTGAATATGTAGGATTCCAGGTAGCAAGCATGACAGGATAGTTTCCGTCTTTGTGCCAAACAGCCGTACCTGTATTTTGTAGCTTGATTGTTACAGGTATTATTTCTCCAAGTGATGCAGGAATACCATCACCATATGATGTATTTGAGATTCCATAACTTTGTGAAACAACCCTCCAGCTATAAGAAGAAGAAATATTAAAATTAAATCTTATTATTTGCGTATTTGGAAACCAGGACTTGCCCTCCATTACGATATTGAAATACTCACCGAAGTTGTTCGGTCCTGAGTTTGGACCTGGTGCTATTACGTTGAATACAAATGTCGCATTAGCTCCTGGAGCCACTGAACTCTCTTGCATTGTGGTCACCCTGTTTGAGGACATCCAGTCCGCCCCTTGTATTCGGCTACTCCTATATGAAGGATTCCAAGTAGCTAATCTTACAGTATTATCGCCAGAATTATACCATGTTTGATTGCTTGAATTTTTCAATACTAACTTGAGAGTTAGGCTGTCGCCAGGGCTAGCAGGAATACCATCGGCATACTGAACCTCTGTGCCTCCTGCAGTTGCATAGGACTGAGATACCAAGCTATAAGCATATGATGGCGCATAAGTACTGCCAAACCATTTTGTAAAATACCAGAAGAAATTCCTATTTCCATATGCTCCACAGCTTGAAGATCCTCCCGCTGAAGCATCCGTCATATTAACCAGAGCTCCAGCATTTGGTTGATATGGGGTGTAATTATATAGATTTGCGGTTGCTTGATTTAATATAGAAACGTTTGTACCGCCACAGCTGGCTGTCGGATTGTATTGTACGTATCTTGTTGTGCCGCCTTTGAAATTATAAGAGTCTGGACTATCTGTGTATCTCCTGAATTGATAAGCAGTACTTATGACTTGCTTAGAAAACCCTGCGTAACCAGCCGAACACGGGGCTGTATCTGGGCACCCATAACCCATAGCTGCTTGGTATTGCCAAGACGCAGGCCATGTGT
>Ga0209085_1001275_pt1 | contig 15933 bp, 10 predicted proteins | sample C_131016_EF_Meta_FD_187310 | JGI IMG/M metagenome (GOLD analysis project Ga0209085, IMG submission 187310) | Freshwater microbial communities from Lake Croche, Canada to study carbon cycling - C_131016_EF_MetaG (SPAdes) (version 2) | ecosystem: Environmental > Aquatic > Freshwater > Lake...
CAACACCATAGAAATAAAATATCGTTCATCATCATTTAGCGCTTCATTCCAGTGTTTTAAATCACCGGCAAAATTGATTTCTTCCGCACGCCAGAAACAGTCCATTTGTCGCTTATACATATCCCACACGTCGTTATATTTTATGGGAAACATTACAAAGCGATTCTCGTCAGGAGTGAGTAAAGGTTCTGTTTTATCTGTGTGCGACATTTTCTTCCTAAATAATATATTGAGGATATATTTATATTCTTTTAGTTTTTTGATTTAGAAGAACTTTTTACACCCATTCTCATTCAATATGTTCCCAAAAAGGGGCAGAAATGAATGGATTGAACGGGTTCTTTGTGTATCTTTGATGCGAAAAGATATAATAATTTCTATTGTATATTTACATATTCAAAAAAAATATATTGTTTGTTTATAATATATGTTCAATATAAAACGTGATTCTTCTCATACTGCAGTAAATTATGGAATGTTTGGTAATAATGCTAAAATAGTAAATAAACCTCATAATTTATCCTCTATTATAATGCAAATAAACGAAATCCCTCAAACAAATATAGATCCGGTTTCTGTAAATTATTTACAATCTATTCAACCAAAAAATTCCACAATTGGAGAACACATACAAATTATTCAACAAAAAGATGTGGTAATTGATGGACACGTGCAAACCATTCAACAAAAAGATGCGGTAATTGGAGAACACGTGCAAACCATTCAACAAAAAGATGCGGTAATTGATGGACACATACAAACTATTCAACAAAAAGATGCGTTAATTGATGGACACATACAAACTATTCAACAAAAAGATGCGTTAATTGGAGAACACGTACAAACCATTCAATATAAAAATGAACAAATTAGTCTAAAAGATGAACAAATCAATTTATATTTAATATCATTAAAACAAAAAGATGAACTGATAAATGAAAACTTACATACTATTAATCAAAAAAATGAAGAAATAAATGAACATATAAAAGTAATCAATGAAAAAGATGAACAAATAGAACATTATATGAAAATAATCAATCAAAAAGACGAATTGATTAATAACAATTTGAATACCATTCATCAAATAGATGATCAAATAAGCGAATAGAAAAAAAGACCAACCAAAGAAAAATCTCAAATAAATACAAGAACCATATAAAAATGAATCTTTGTCAATATAAAAATATACTCGGAGAACCAAAAAAAGGTATCCATTCTTATCGATTTTTCGGAGTAGCCATAATGGATGTTCTAATGACTATTGTGGGTGCATTATTGCTATCGTTGTTTTTCCGATCAAACACAATGAGTTTTCGAAAACAATTTTTACTTACTTTAGGGATTTTATTTATTTTGGGTATTCTTTTACATCATCTATTTTGCGTGAGAACAACAGTGGATAAATTGTTATTTCCAAACGAATCTAACTAATACTTAGTAAATAAAAGTCATAATTATACAAAGTATACATCATATTTTCAAATAATAATTTTATACATATTTATGTAAATATGTATAAAAGGTTAAGGATATTTTATAACAAAAATATAAAATAAAGGAATAAATTATAAAATGGCGAAAAAATCAATAACTAAAGAGGTTCTCGGTGATATTTTGGGAGAAGTAAAACAAGAACCAACTGAAAAGAAGCGTTCCCGTAAAACAAAAAAAATGACGGAGAAAGAAATTATGAATAATTTTTTTATGGAAAATGAAGTGGACGCTGAAGTTGAAGTAGAATTATCACAACCCAAACCGAGAACCCGAAGTAGTCATAATAATAATAATAATCATAATAATAATCATAATCAAAATCATCAAAACCACAATTATGATTTTCAATCAAAAATAGATCAAAATAAAAGATTCTCTACGCACCAATATTTATCGCCCAATGAAAAGAAAAAGTTCGAAGAAAAATTTACCAAACCCAAAAATATCCATCAAGAACAATTGGTAAATCATCTTCGAAATAAAAATAAAAAAATTATTATTGTTACTGGTCCGGCAGGAACGGGAAAAACCCTTTTTGCTACAGAATACGGAATTCATAATTTCCTTACAGGAGTCTATGATAAACTCATCTTTACTCGACCTTCCGTCAGTGTAGATGAAGAACTCGGATTCTTACCGGGAACCTTGGAAGAGAAAATGGCACCGTGGATAAGACCCATATATGATGTTCTCTATAATTTCGTTTCTCCCAAAGAAATACAAATTTTAATGGAAGAAAAGGCAATTGAAATTGCCCCACTTGGATATATGAGAGGGAGAACCTTCAAAAATGCCTGGATTGTGGCAGATGAAATGCAAAATTCGACCATATCTCAAATGAAAATGTTGCTTACTCGTCTTGGCGAAAATAGTCGCCTAATTATTACTGGAGATTTAGAACAATTCGATCGTATAAATGAATTAAATGGATTAGACGATTTTTTATCTAAATTCCGAGGAAAACGATCAGATAGTATTAGTAGTTTTGAATTCGACCGAACAGATATACAACGTGAAGAAGTAGTAAAAGAGGTTCTCGATATTTATAGTTGTCAAGATATTCCAAATAATTATGAATCATCATAAATAAAAAAATCGGCTTATACAATATAAATAAATGTTCAAAAAGTTTTCATCGTCTGTAAACAAAATGTTCAATTCTAAAAATCAAATAACAAATTTAGCCCATAATAAATTTGTCCTTTATTTTTTACTTTTGGTCTCTCTTGCCAATTTGTATTATTTAGTAATGAATGGAGAACATATGTTTGCCGTTATTTTCATTTTAGTCGGTTTTGTCACCTCCTTCTTTTCTAAAAATATGATTATTATTTTATTCATTGCTCTTTGTATTACAAGTATTTTGAAATGTGGAGGTTCTTGTATCAAAGAAGGATTTGACGGTGATATTGTTCCAGAAGATACCGATGCTATAAGTTCAACGGATGAAAAAACTGAAAAAAAGACGAAACCTGCCAAAAAAGGAGCAGAACCCGCAAATGAAGATGCCATTCAATTTATGAAAACGGTAAAATCGCACGCCAATGAATTGTTGGATGTTCAAAACGAATTGGCGGATAATATGGTAAAAATAGATCCACTTCTTAGTAAAGTTTCTCAAATTATGGATAAAATGGAAAGATTGAAATCAAACAATGGTGATGTAATGGATAAAATAAGAAAATATGAAACAGATACGACTATCACCAAAAAATAGTTTCTGAACCGTAAGTTCCCTACAAAAATAGTAATATGTATATATATATTATTATTAAATGGGAATTTTTGATGGATTTATTGATTTTTTTAGACGAGTGGGTCAAGCAATCGAAGCCATTGGAAAAGTTCCGCAACATATAACCGATTTTGCCGTGGGGTTGGGTGATATTGGAAAAGGAGTAGGTGAAGAATTAATTGCTGTTCCTCAAGCAATTGGATATACAGCAGAAGACATATGGTATTTTGTGTATTATACCTTGATATATGTAGGAGAACTAATATATTGTTCAATACAAATTTTGACGAATTTTCCGTCGTGTTTGATTTATTATATGATAGAAATTTTGGGCATTATCCTTTATTTACCAGTTCGATTTATTTTTTGGCTTTTTGGTATGAAAAGTATAGAAGATGCAATATGGAATGGACTCTATGAATTGGATAAACAATTCTATCTCGCAACGGGTGGTCATAAAGATAAAGATCAATGCAGTGGATATCATTTTTTACATTACCCTTGTTGGATAGTAAATAAATGTTATCGTTGTCTAGATAAAGATGGTAGAAGAATGGCGGACACTAAACAATACACTAATCAAATGAAAGTTATTTCAGATGATTTTACTACTGGAAGAATAAAACGTTTGTTTACTGATCCTATAGATATAATGAACCGAGGAGGAGAAGAAGTTGCTAGATCATTTGTATATTGAGGTGATTTTTTTACCTTGAAAATTAGTTTTATCTATGAATAATATATAAAACCATAAGATGGGAAAAAAGTGTATTCCTGGAGTAATTTGTATAGAAAATATGACACTTTTTTTATTCGTTTTTGTTATTCTATTAGTAATGTATTTTTATTTCAGGTTCTCCTCATTAGAACAACAATACAAAACACAAATTCAAACGACAGTGCAAAAACCAATCGTCGTTTATCCAGAACCTCCTTCACGAGGTCTTGTTTCTCCTTTAGCAAGTATGTCGACTATGGATAATCCCTATTATCCACCATTGAAAACTGACGGCGAATTTTTCCCGCCGTCTCGTTCTCTTTATGATATAAGAGGTGGAGTTCCTATCAATATTGAAACCCGAGGATTACCGACAACTTATACACAGCTAGGTATTTTAACAAGAAAAACAGATGATAATATGATTCTACCATTGATGGGCCGACGTATAATGAGCGGTCGCGATAAATGGCAATATTATACTATATCTAACACAGGTTCTCTTAATACAAAGTTACCAATCAAAATAAACGGGAAAAACTGTATATCTGAATATGGATGCGACTCAATCAATTCAGGCGATACTGTTTTCGTAGAAGGTTATAAAGATGTATTTAGCGTAACCGTTTATGATACTAATCTATTTTCTTATATTCCGTTTTAGCTTTTAGACTTTAGGTTCCCTTGATAGAAACAGAAATAAAAATAATAATATTATATAATATATTATTATTATGTTTAATACTTTGGATAAATTAAATAAAAAACCAAATAGTGATCCAGAAAATACAAATAATATTTATTATGATTACTATGATACACCCATTTACTATAATCATTTTGAAAAAAACGTTGAAACAAGTGGTTATATCAAGGTTCTCTATCGAAACACAGAAAATATCAATCATCCAAACTTGACGTTTTATCCTGAACTGAAAACCTTTGATATTAAGGCACTCTATATTTTCAAAAAACTACACGATATTCCGGAGATGGATTTTGACGGCGAATTAGTGGTTGAACACGCATCAAAAACAAATCAATCTGGTTTGGTTTATACTTGTTTTCCATTGAAGACGAGAACCGATTCCGTGTTTTCTTATAAAAATCCGAGTGATTTTATTGATGAATTCGCACCTGCATTATCGCAATATCCATTTGTATTTGGATCGAATGCAAAAACATCTACAGATATTGATATAATTATTGAAAACGCTGGTTCTCCGTCTCGTATTTCCACATTTGATATAATAAATTTAAACAAATATATAAAATCCAAAAAAGAGAGTATTGTCTATAAAGATGGCGCAAATACGGTTGTCATCTTTACTACACCTATTATGGTAAGCAGCCAATTCGACAAATTTACTCAAGATGCTAATTTGTTTTCAAAACAAATATCAGATTCTACAAGTGAAAGGAGAACCGCCGTATTTTTGAAAGAAAGTCCATTATCAAATGTAGATAATTATGGTTCGGAAGAATTATCGAGAACCGAAAACAAACACACGAAAAAAGCAGGAACGTATGAACCAAAAAGAATGGAGGGATTTCAATCGCTTAAAGAAGGTATGGGAGATACTTATGTAGATTGTTATCCTGTTGATGTTGATGGACCGATGGCAACCATGTATGAAATACCTATAAATAGTGATGTGTTGAATCAATCAGATACTGCGGAATTTACGAAAACAACCAGTTACTTTATAACTTTTATTATTTTGTCTGTCAGTTGCTATTTAGTTGTTCCTTTTCTTTATGAAACATTCATTGTAAAATTAGTAGATGTATTTGGTGATAAGGGACAAAAGGCGAATAGATTAAAAACAATTAATTTTCTTATTGTTATCTCTTTACTAACGATTGGGTTTTTTTTATTTACGGTAGGTGGATTAAGTGAACCTAAAAATATACCGATTTATTCAAGTGGATTATGGATAATGATATTTACTTTTTTGATATGTATTTGTTTTATAATGAATACTAGTTTAATGGGACATTTGAAACCTACAGTAAGTTCAGTAGAAGTAGACGATGCAATTGTAAATTCAACTGATTTGCTGGATTTTTTCAAAGATTCTTTTGGATTTTTAAAAGAAAAAGGAGGGTATAGAGCACTTATTTTATTTGCTGTTTTATTTGTTCCTATTTTTATGACGTTTTTTTCTTTTTCTCCAGATACTATATTTTTTGATGTTATATTGACTCTTTTTATAAATTATTTTGCAGTCTATTCGATTATTGCTGCATTGAACCATTTTTTTGGTTAAAAATATGAAAAAAAATATGAAAAAAATATAAAATGTTATTATTACGATTTTATATTTTCAAGTCTCTAAATGACAGATCCACCACCATATACCTTATCAGCAACGGGTTTGTATGCACTATTGATATATGCGGATTGTTCACTGACTCCAACCGGTGCTCTTATTTTTACAATCTCTTCTTCTAATGTCATTTGTTTACCAGGATTCATTGCTTTTAATTGTTCGTCCTTATTGGGTTCTGCGGCCATTGCAATCGCAGATGGTTTGACATTGTTTACATATGCAACTGGATCAGTATACCAAGAACTATCTCCATCCATACGTGTGGTGACGGGTCGAGTTTCCACTGAATTTCTGCGTAATACTTCATAAGCGACTAAAATATAGAGAACCCCTAAAATAGGATTTGTATAAACAAACAAAGAAATGGTTACGACAAATAAAAATATAATTCCTAAAGGTGAATCAATATACGGTTTCAATACATCTGGTGTTGATATGGGAAACACAATATAGACAATAAAAACAATAATCAAAAAAATATCTAGAGGTGAAAACGATTTTACTTTATTGAATAGATTCATTATATCATACAATTATATTTAATTATTTTTATATAAATAAAATATTTATCGGAGAACCTTAGTATTCTAAATTATCGAAATCGATTCCGGCAATATTGATTAAACATTTTCCTTTTTCTTCTTTTGATTCTTGTTTTTTTTCAGTTTGCGAGGTATTTTTTGGTTGAAATACAGACGTCCATTTTCTCGTATCAGGCACATATTTTTTTGAAGTAATCATAATAATAGGATAATTTTGTTTTTTATAGAAAGTGCGTCGTTTCAACCATTGGTTCTTGAATGGCTGATGAGAATCAATAATATCGACAACCACAGGAGAACCGTGTTTTTGTCTTAAAATACGCCCCACTGCTTGTTCAATATCCGTTTTGGGAGTCGCCATAATAAGTGTAGTAAGTGTTTTAATATCCAGTGCTTCTGCCGCCATACTATAAGTCGCAATAATGACTTTTTTTGTTTCCGATAATTTCAGCGCGTGTTCTTTCATTCCTCCTACATAATAACCCACCGTGGCAATATTTCTTTGAAAAATGGCGTCGTGTAAATATTCTAAAATATTCTTATTATGTGCTAAAATCATTATTTGTTGGTTTTCGTTTTCTTGAATCATATCTTGGAGAACCTGTAAAATAAATTCGTTTCTTGGTCGGAATATACAGAGTTTCGAAATCATTGTGCTATATTTTACATTTCCGCGATAATCCATTTCCACTTCATTGAAATCCGGATCATTTGATTGATATTCAATTGCGCGAACTACCACATCATATTGTTCCTCGCGTGTTCCTTTATACACAATATCGCCTAAAAACATTTTGAAAACAAAAGAGGTTCCATCTTTACGATTCATTGTCGCCGACAATCCAAGAGTATATTTTGTCACTATTTTAAAGAGTGCACAAGAGAAGACTTCACTCGATATATGATGCACCTCATCGACGACGGTTAGACCAAAGGATTGAAAAATGGAATCGTCGTACTCTTTCATGGAAAGAGACTGCAACATACCAATGACAATATCTTTGTTTTCAATATCAATGGTTTGTGCTTGAATACGCCCGATTCGAGCAGTCGGAAGAAATTCGGACATTCGTTCAATCCATTGATTCAGGAGAAATTCTTTATGCACTATAACCAGTGTCTTTTTTTTTAATTGTGAGATGATATTCAGTGTTAAAATAGTTTTACCGTATGCACAGGGTAGGTCTAACAATCCACCACCACCAAAAACGGGATCTTTTGTAACAGAATCCAAATAAGCCTTTACTACCGGTTTTTGATTTTCGCGGAGTTCTCCAGCAAAAGGAACATCAATGGCTTCTCCGTCAGATAATTTCATCGATTTGGGAGGACCAAAATGTTCTTCGCCAAAATGCCGCGGAACATAGAATTTGTTAGACGATTCGCGAAATACAGGATATTTCACATTTTGTCCAGGACCATATTGAGCCCCTTGTGTTTCAGGCACAATAGTCAATTCGCGTTTTATAAAATCGGTTTGTTGTTCGGTCAATTCATTTTTCAAAATAGTATAACCTTTGTTCCCTAAATATGTATTCATTTCTTATTATCTAATACATATTTTATAATGACGCTGTTTTTAAATCATTTTTATGCACATATAGCTTTATATGGAAATCTGAAAGTAATAATCATATTTGAAGTCACAACATATACATTTTGATCATTGTCTACAGCAACACTATAAGGTATTAAAATTCCCTCTGAATAAGATATTAAATCTTCTCCATTTGTATCCATTCTTACAATACGGCTGTTTTGTGAATCTGCTACATATAAATATCCATTTGAATCAACCGCAACATCATAGGGATTTGAAAAACCATATCCAATATTTTGTATAAACAATCCATTGTTATCCAATTTGATAATGGAAGTTTTGTTTATATCCGCGACATAAATAAATCCATTATTATCTAATGCAATTCCAATTGGATATTCAAAAGTATAAGGGAGAATAGTTAACGTTCCATCTGTATTGATTTTTTTTACTTTATTTGTATCAGTCACATAAATGGAACCTTCTTTATCTACTGCAACTGAAAGCGGCGAAATAAAATACCCACTGCCTATGATAGTTTCATTTGTTCCATCAAACTTTATTTTCACTATATACTTATTATTCGTGCTTGCTACATAGACATAATTATTTATATTATCTATTGCAATTCCTCCTGGGTTGTTTAACAAATTACTACCAATAAAACTTTGCTTCCTATTGATAATCGTATTTTGATTTCCACCAGCAGAAAGAACAATTAACTTTGTCAAATCTAAGTCAATGACATACAAGTTTTTGTTATTATCTACAGCGATTCCCATAGGTTCTTTAAATTGATATGTAATATTAAGTATGTTATAGTTATTGGATGATATTTTTAAAATCTGATTATAATTTGTATCAGCAATGTAGAGGTATCCAGCAGTATCTAATGTTATATCATAGGGTGCATTGAGAGATAAATCCAGACTATAATTATATAATATTTCTCCATTTCCGTCTATTTTGAAAACAGTATTATTTAATGGGCTTGGTAAATAATCGGGTCCTTCAAATTGTTCATTCAAAGGATTTGATAAATAAATTATATTTTTATTATAAACGGTTAATCCTATAACATTTGATAAATTCTGAATAACGGGTCTAATTCCAGAATCAGGTATATTGATTATATTATTCTGATCAGGAGTATAATTACTCATATCAATATGCACTAATTGATTCAAAAATTTAGTTGTATAACCAACAGTATCCATATAAGTGCTTACAACATAAATATTATTAGTAAAAACCCCAATCGCAAACAAACTGAAAAAATTGTCATTTCTAATAGTAATCAAATTCTCACCATTTGGATCCATCAGTTTGATTTCATTCGTATCTGTCACATAGACAATACCCGCTTGATCTACAGTGACACCATATAAATAATTGAATGTAGGTGGTAAATTTATTCTATTGGAACCATCTGTATTTATTCGAATCAAAACATTGATAACTGTTATATATAAATAAGTTCCTTCATAGTTTACAGCAATATTATTCAATGTATTATCAAATCCAGAAGCAATAATCTTTTTATTTGTTCCATCCCAATTCATTCGCATAATTTGATTCAAATTAGACATATAAATCCTTCCTACACGATCACTAACAATACTTCTTGGATTATTATATAAAAAGACAAGAGGTTCGCTTTGCGGAGAACGATTGCAATTCAAATTAGCTATCAATGTTTGATAGGATACAGGTATTTTTTTGTATGTGCGAATATTTATTGCATATTGTTGATTTTTTGTAATCAAAGGATTATTAGTTGCAGTAACTAATTTTTTATATAAAATAGCCTCGCAACCCTTTTTATAACAATATTGGGCAATTACATCTTTTTCATAAGATTTTGGCGGCGGACACGGTATATATTGAGAAAACCGGAGTTTTAAAATGGTATATGCAGTTATTACATAAAGATAATTAGAAAGATTATCGGTTATTATACTATATGGATATTGTATACCATCCGAAATATAGGTTAATCTATTTCCATTAGTATCCATTTGAACGACTCGATTGTTTAAAGAGTCAGTTATATATAAATTTCCCGCATTATCAATTGTAATACCACTTGGTTGATTGAAACCATATCCAATGAAAGTAGGATTATCACCAGTATCTGTCATTTTGATTATCTGTGAATATCCTGTATCTGCTATATATAAATTATAATTAGTATCACTCGCAATTCCGGATGGATTTATGAAATTAAAATTACCAGATATTAGTGTAATGTTTTGCGTATTTGGATCTATTACGTAAATAGAAGTTGTATCTGATACATAAACGATTCCTTGATTATCAACTGTAATTGCAGTAGGTATTTGTAGTACACCTTGGCCCAAATTTACACTTGACGATCCGTCCATATTCATTTGTTGCACAATTCCGTTATTCGTATCGGCCACATAAATAAAATTATTTATATTATCTATAGCTATTCCACTGGGGGTATTAAATGGTGTTTGACTTTGAATATACGATTGTTCTCCTGTTGTAATATTTATAAGTATTAGTTGTGTTTGTTGTAAATCGGTAATATAGAGATTTCCCGCTGTATCTACTGCAATTCCACTTGGAGCATTGAAATTATAAGTAAAAGGAACTATTTGTGTATCATCATTGTTTACCTTTTTAATTTGATTGTTATTTGTATCGGCGATATAAATATTATAATTCAAATCTGTAGTTAATCCATATGGCGAATTCAAACTTAGATCATTATAGGTCTGGAGGATATTTCCATAAGCATTTGTTTTGAACACATTATTATTAGATGTATCTGAAATATACAAAGTATCTGTATTGGTTACAGAAAGACCAATTGTGTTTGCCAATTTTATTAAAACGGGGGAAATATTACTGGGATTTTGTTTGTTTATTTTCAAAATTTTATTATAAAAATTTGTTATATTATTATTAACCTCAGCATAATTACTGACAACATAAATAAAATTATTACTCACTCCAATATTGTAGAGTGAATAAAAGTCTCCATTTGTTATTGTATTTATATTATTACCATTCGAATCCATTATCAATATTTTATTTGATGTTGTCGCATAAACCAATCCTTTTGTATCTACGGTTATTCCATATAAATTATCAAATGGAATGATATCTGATCCATTCAATTGATTCAATAATATCTGATTTGATCCATCTGTATTAATACGCCATAAGTTCGATATATTTGCAATATATAAATAGGTTCCTTCATTATTCACTGCAATATTTGTAATGTCATTGATAAAACCGGATGTTAATATTTTTGATTTATTTCCATATAAAGTGGTTTTTACTACTTCTTTTACATTTGCTATATAAATATTACCAATTGTATCGGAGACAATACTACGTGGATTATTGAATAAAAATATAATTTGAATACCAAGTGGTGAATTATAACAAGTATATGGAACAGATGTTTGGGTTATATTAATAGGCAATGTATTCAATGATAGATTTGTTATAGGGGGTTGATACGAATTATCTTGATAAGATATTGCATAATTTTTATTTATTTGTGGATAAATATTGTGTTTGATTCCCATAAATACATTGTTTGAAAGTTGTTTTTTGAAAGCATTTTTTATAAATGAATTATTTGCAATTAATAATTTTTTGATATTTTTTTCGACAGATTTATTGCTAACAAAAGTAAATTTACCCGAATTGAAAATTTTTTCATTAGTATCATTATAATTTTTTTCAATATTTTTACTCAAATAATTTTCTGTTTTTTTGTATCTTTTTGAAATTCCATAAGTAAGCATTTCTATTTTTTTTACGGGGGGGTCGACATTTGTTACTTGTAAAGATAATTCTAAAATACTATATTTGGCTTGAGCTTGGACTTGGGCTTGGGCTAATGCTTGGGCTTGAGCTAATGCTTGGGCTTGAGCTAATGCTTGGGCTTGGGCTAATATCTGTGCCTCTATTTTTCGTTTTTCATAAATTTTGATTTGGTTTTTTATTTCATCTTGATTTTCAAATTGATTACTATATTGTAAATGGGTTTCCAAATCAAAATAAATAATATTTTCCAAAACATTATTTTCAGAATAACTGTAAATTTCTATTTTTGAATAATTGTTTATATTCAAAAACTCAAATTTTTGTGAAATTTTACTGATTGTATTTATCGTGGAATGATTATTATCATTGATTCCACTAGATAAATATATATTGTTTGAAGTATCTACTGCAAATGCAATTTTATTATTCAAATCAAAATTAGAATGAATAAAGTTATTACTTATCAAAGAACCATCTAAATTATATTTCAATAATATTATTTGAAATGATGGATTATATCCCATAATATATATTTCAGAATCAATAATCATTTTTGATGGATAAAATCTGGTTTCTGGATAAATGGTCATCAATTTTTCAACCAATTTTTTACCATTTGTATCATAAATATCTACAGAAGAATAATTCAATATATAAATAGAATCAGTAATATAGAATGAATATATTTTGTCTATATTTATAGTGGTAAACTGAATATCAATGAATCCGTTATTATTATATTTTCGAATTGTATATTGAAATTGATCGGTATAAGAAATATATATATTATCACCTGCATCTAAAGTGATTTTGACATCCGAGTAATTTTTATTAATAAGAATAGACGATGTCATTTTGTTTTCTAATCCATTTTTTTCATATTTAAAAACCTTATTATTATCTATTATAAAAATCTTATTTTTCGATTGATTTATAGTAATATCTACTGGGTTTTCTATACGTATTTGAAAATCAAATGGAATAATTTTTCCAGATGAATCATATTTTTCAATTTTGTTTGTGTATAGAATATAAACAAAATTATCATTATCTGTTATAATCCCTATACAACTAATTGATGTGTTATTTTTTTCAGTTATAAAATTTGTATTTATCGGATGAACAGAATCGACAACTGTTTCTGTATTTGTTAAATAATATGATTTTTTAATGGATTTTGTATTTGTATATAAAAATTCAACCGAATTTTCTTTTATTACCAAATTATCTATATTCATATTTATTATATATATATCATTGTTTTTTTCTGAATCAACGAAGTCGTAAAATTGATTTCAAAAAAGAATCTAGAAATTTCATTATAATTATTATTATATTTTATATATCGAAAAATGTCTGCTGCTACATCTACACTTGCAAAACAATATCAACAAAAAACAGATAAACAACATATCTTGGATAATCCAGATACGTATATTGGTTCTGTTGAAAATGTCGATGCAAATATGTGGATATTTGATAATGACACCAATAAAATCGTCCTAAAATCAATTGAATATATTCCTGGATTATACAAACTCTTTGATGAAGGTATCGTGAATTGTCGCGACCACGTTGTCCGTATGATTCAATCTCCTTTGCTCGATAAGAAGTTTGTCACATTCATTGATATAACCATATCCAAAGAAGATGGCCTTATTACAATGTCAAATGATGGTAATGGTATTGATATTGAAAAACATCCAGAATACGGGATTTGGATTCCGGAGATGGTGTTTGGTCATTTGCGCACTTCCACCAATTATAACAAAGAAGAAAAAAAAATCGTCGGTGGGAAAAACGGATTCGGTTTCAAATTGGTTTTGATATGGTCGACGTATGGGAAAATCGAAACGGTGGATCACGTTCGTGGTCTAAAATACGTCCAAGAATTCAAACACAATTTGAATGAAATTTGTCCACCGGTCATTACAAAATGCAAAAGCGCGAAACCTTATACAAAAGTGTCATTTCTACCTGATTATCAGCGACTGGGTATTACTGGTCTGACACCCGATATGATGGGTCTTTTACAAAAAAGGATTTTCGATATCGGCGCTGTGACGGATCATTCTATCAAAAAGATTCGTGTTTCTTATAATGAAACACCCACTCCCGTGAAAAATTTCCAGCAATATATTGATCTTTATATTGGTGGAAAGGACGAACATAAACGTGTATATGAAGCACCCGATGAACGGTGGGAATATGCCGTGGCATTGTCTTCTACACACGAGTTTATGCAGGTATCTTTTGTCAATGGTATATGCACATTCAAAGGAGGTAAACACGTAGATTATATTATTGGTCAAATCATAAAAAAATTGAGCGAATATATTGAAAAAAAGAAAAAAGTGAAAGTGAATGCGAATTCCATCAAAGAACAGTTGATATTGTTTTTGCGATGTGATATTGAAAACCCGTCATTTGATAGTCAGACCAAGGATTATATGAATACAAATTTTGCCAATTTCGGATCCCGTTGCACTGTTTCGGATGCTTTCATTGAAAAAGTGGCGAAAATGGGTGTGATGGATTTGGCGTGTTCTCTTACAGAAGCGAAAGAAAACCGTCTGGCAAAGAAAACAGATGGATCCAAGACCAAATCGATTCGTGGAATCGCCAATTTCATCGATGCCAATTTCAGTGGCACGGCGCAATCCAAAGATTGTATTTTGATTTTGTGTGAGGGACTCAGTGCCGAATCTGGTATTGTATCTGGACTTTCATCCGAGGATCGAAATACGATTGGTATTTATCCATTGAAAGGAAAACTCCTAAATGTGCGTGGTGAACAAATCAAGAAAATCGCGGATAACAAAGAAATTACGGATATTAAGAAAATTCTTGGTTTGGAAATCGGAAAAGAGTATAATACAATTGAAGATGTGAATCGACATTTGAGATATGGTAAAATTATGATTTTATGTGATCAAGATTTGGATGGTTCTCATATCAAAGGTCTTTGTATTAATTTGTTTCATAGCGAATGGGCATCATTAGTGAAAATTCCAGGATTCCTCTCTTTTATGAATACGCCTATTCTGCGAGCGAAGCGAGCTCAAGAAACCCGGCTTTTCTATAATGAAGGAGAATATGATATGTGGAAGCGTTCTATCGGTGACGCCATTTCTGCGTGGACCATTAAATATTTCAAAGGGTTAGGCACATCGACATCCGCCGAATTCAAAGAATATTTTGCAAACAAGAAAATCGTGGATTTCGTGTATACTGGTCCAGAAAGTGATGATACCATTGATAAGATATTTAATAAAAAGCGCGCAGATGACCGTAAAACGTGGTTGGAAAATTACGACAAAACGGCTTATTTGGATACGAGCCGACCTACCGTGCATTATGAGAATTTTATGAACAATGAAATGATTCATTTTAGCACCTATGATTGCGCACGTTCGATACCAAATATGGTTGATGGATTGAAGATTTCCTTACGAAAAATCCTGTTTTCCGCATTCAAACGTCGGCTTACGACTGAAGTCAAAGTCGCACAATTTTCCGGATATGTTTCTGAACACAGTGCTTATCATCACGGTGAGGCCTCCTTGAATGGAGCGATCGTGAATATGGCGCAGAATTATATGGGATCCAATAATATCAATTTGTTGGAACCGCGCGGTCAATTCGGCACGCGTCTGAACAATGGCGCCGATTCGGCCTCGGAAAGATATATATTCACTTGTTTGAATCCATTGACGCGTCATATTTTCCCAGAAGCCGATGATGCGATTTTGTCA
>Ga0209085_1001276_pt1 | contig 15925 bp, 21 predicted proteins | sample C_131016_EF_Meta_FD_187310 | JGI IMG/M metagenome (GOLD analysis project Ga0209085, IMG submission 187310) | Freshwater microbial communities from Lake Croche, Canada to study carbon cycling - C_131016_EF_MetaG (SPAdes) (version 2) | ecosystem: Environmental > Aquatic > Freshwater > Lake...
GATGGCGTACCAGCATATGTAGCGTCTGCCGTGGCTATAGATACCGCGCCAATTCTGGGAGTTACTGCAAATTGCGGGGCCGTTGCCATGATTGTTCCTTAACGAAAATTTGCCCAGAGGTACAAAGTGATAGATGCTTGTGCGTTGCCAGATAGTCTAGCGTCAGCCACGGTGCCGCTAATGATAGCTTCTCCGGCGTGAGTATGCGAGCTAGATGCTGCGCCAATATCGCCGGGAGTTAAAGCATCTACACCGCCAGTAGCATGCGTGGATTTATGCGCAGCAACACTGGCCGTAAACTCCCACGCCGTACCAGACCATGTATACACACGGCCGTTTTGCACAACCTGTTGATATAGCGTTGGGCTCGCTGGGAAGGAGAGTGCCATAGTCGGGCCTGTTTAATCAAGTAAATGTGACCGTACCAGTACCGGCTGTAATCGTGACGATTTTGTCGCCGTTTTCTGCAAACGTGGTTACAGCAGTTAAACCAACGCTAATTGTGATATTTAAAGCTGAACTAAAACGCAGGATGACCACGCCGGAACCGCCGTTTCCAGCGGTGCCAGCAGTCTGTGCGCCACCACCGCCGCCGCCGCCCGTGCCCGCAGTGCCGTTTCCGCCCGCCGCGCCAGACTGCACAGCACCGCCTCCACCGCCGCCTGACGACGGGGCAGCACCGGGCGTTGTCGAAGCTCCGCCACCACCAGAGCCGCCAGAGGCGTAGGCTGTGGCCGTGCCTGTGATTGACGAGATGCGACCAGCACCGCCAACTCCGCTGACATATGGGTTGGTGCCAGAATAGTTACTCCCAGCACCGCCCGCTCCGCCTCCGCCGCCAGCCGCGGTGTTTAATAACCCGTAGCCGCCGTTGCTGCCTTGCACGGAACACATAGACGCCATAGTGCCAGATGCAATATTTGTTGTCGAGCCGCCCCCTGATGCCCCTGAGTTTGTTATTGAGCCGTATACTCCGCCTGCGCCGCCGATTGCAATAATTTGACCCACCTGCGAAAAACCGCCAACTACACCAATAGCACCGCCAGCGGCTATAGTAACCGTATAATTTGTTCCAAGCGTCGCGCCAAAAATTTGTTCGAGAACGCCCCCTGAACCGCCGCCTCCAGCGGGTCGGAAGCCCGAGCCGCCGCCGCCACCTCCACCGCCAACGACCAACGCCTGCACGCTAGTGTTCAAGCCACTTCGCAGCTTTCGCCCCGCCATCGTTTTTGTGCCTGCATACCCTATCGTCATGTGATTTCCACGCCAAATAGGGAAAACGCCAGCGTATTCGCCGTGCCGTAAACACTCACAATATCCGTCGCAGCCAACGAGATCCCCAGCGTCAGAAACACAGAGTCATTACCAGCAATAGAGTTGTCATAAATTACATACTGAGACGTGCCGATGCTGGCCCCCGCCTGCCGAACAGCAACGCGATACGTTGTGCCCGTGCTAGATGTGTTGCAGATGCTCAGTGTAGAGCAAATGGCCTGCGTGGCACCCGGTACAACATATAACGTAGTTAGCGTAGCAGCAGCGGGATTCAATTGCCCTAATACTTTGTGCGTTTGTGGCATTTACATCCCCCCAAGCAAGAACGGGTGAAGAAGCGTCAGCCCAGCCGTTGGGTCTGTCGCTGATACGGTCGCGGGCGTCGATCCTGTTTCCACATATTGACTGCCCGTGAAACGGTATGTTCTCCCCGTATCCGTGGCGATGTACGTTACGGCCGAAGCACCGGGAACAGGGAAGCCACTGGTTGTATCAAACTCGTTAACGACGGCAGCGTAAGTCTGGTCGCCCCTGAGATACGTTGTCGCACTCGCGGTTCCGCTGCCAAGTCTCGCCGTGGCGACCGTACCGGATGCGATGTCGCTGGCAGACACCACTGGTGCAATCGTGCCGACCTCAACGTAGACCGTCGATTCCCATCGGTACAACTTTGATGATTCAGCGAGGTACAGCGTTCCGCTCGTCCCCGTCGCCGGGAAGCTGGCCGTGGTCGCGTAGCTGGCAAGCGACGAGCCGGTAGGCAACGCCGTCACCGCCCCCGTCGCGGCGGCGCGATAGTAGATGATCGCATCTCGCTCGTTGATTGCGATCTGCCCCGACGCAAGCGAACTGGGCTTGTTGCCAGCCGTTGTGCTTCGCAGTAGTTGGATTGTGTTTGCCATCGATCAAAAAGTTCCGCAATCCAGCGAGCTATTGTTGTCGAGATAATCAGTCCCAGCCACCGCAGCAGACACGCTGCCAGCACCCGCTCCCTTGAGCAGGCCGACGGCCGTGATCTGCGACTGCACGGCAGGCGTGCTGCCCGCCGTGACGCGGCCGTAGGTGTCAACCGTGACGCTGGTGTAGGTGCCAGCGGTGGCGATTCCAGAGGTCAGGCCGATGCTGTTTCCGGTCTTGGTGAGAGTCGAGTCAACGCTGAACGAACCAGCACCGGAGAACTGGGCAAAAGTCAGAGCCGTCGAGCCGACGGTCGTCGGTGCGTTGTTCGACAGAACCCAGCCCGTGTCCGCACCGGCAGTGCCTTCCTCAACGAAACAAAACATCCCCGGATTGATCTCGGAGTCTGCGTCCGCGTCAGTCGCCCGCGTCCACGATCCGGCCGCAACGACATAGACACCATTCTGCGATCCTGTGGACTGGTTCTTCACCAGCACTCGGTCGCCAGCAACTACGGCCACGCCGTCGATCGTCTGCGTGCCAGACAGGGTAATGTTCGCCGTAGTCGCGGCTCGCACGCTTTGCTTCACGTCGAGGCCGGATCGCAGTGCGTCGGCGTAACTCTTACTGACGGCATCGCCGTCCGCTGTGGGCGTGCCAAGGTTCGTGATTTTCTGCGAGTTCATCGACACGCTGCTCGTCGGAGCGGCGAACTGGTCGAGCCTCGCCGCAGTCGTCACATAGGACTGAGCCTGAACGTAGGCGGTCGTGGCGATGCGAGTCGAGTTGTCAGAGGTGCTAGGCGTCGTCGAGCTAGGCGTGCCAGTCAGGCTGGGAGACGCGAGCAGAGCGTAGCTTGCAAGCTGCGAGGACACGTCAACGGCGGCGACGGCAGAGGTGACATATGTCTTGCTGGCCCAATCTGTGCCGCCGATGGACGCGATTGTTGTCGCGCTTCCGCCAGCACCACCAGTGCCAATTCCAATGTAAATTTTTCCGTCTGCCTCATTGAAGCAGGGTTCCGCCTGCTGGAGGCTACTAGGCGCGCCTGCCGCGCCGTTGGAATTGCGTCTCTTTATCCGAATGACATTTGCCACTTGAAAGCCCTCCTTGGCTTATACGTTCCCGCCGTCGGTCACTACTGTCTGGTTTACATTATGCCACTTTGTGGCGTCGTACCTGAGTACATCGCCGTCCTGAACGCCAGCCAGATTCACGTCAAGCAAGTCTCCTAGACTTGCACCAAGCGTCCCAGCCGGTCCCTGCGGCCCAATGCCGCCACCAGCGGTCGCCGTGACGACAGACGAACCGACACTCGCGGAGATGCTCCCCGAGGCGTTGACGGTCGCAGTGATCGGCTGCGACGAAACACTTGCCGTGATCTGCGTCATGCGTACACCTCGACAGTTCCGCTGAGTGCCGTCCGCTGCACGCTGCCGGGAGCCACCCAGTCAAGCTGCCAGCCGTAGGTGCCAGCGGCGAGCGCGGCGGTCTGGGTGTCGGAGAGAGCGATCTGAACCTGACCGGCCGAGGCGTCGGTGATCGTCGTCGTGAATGGCACCACAGTCGACCCAGTGACGAGGCTCGTCATGCTCGCCGTGACGGAATACCCGACGAGGGTTGTGCCGTCGAAATCGATCAGCGTCGAGAAGTCTCCAGCCTTTTTGAAGGCGAGATTCATGGTTCCCGGTAGCAAGCTGTATGTGCTGCTCATCGTGCTGGCTCCTCTTGGATTGCTTCCATTTCACGCCGCCGGTCAAACACCGCACTCGCCACCGGCTGCACGGCACGCATCACGCGAGGCACAAGCATTGACCACCGCCAGAGAACGAATCCCGTGACGGCACTGGTGAGCATGATGTCGAGCAACAGTGACTTCATCGCACCACCCCCTCTATCGCGTACCCAATCTCCACCGCCACCCGCTGCGCGTCGTCGCTCTCGGCCCACCGCAGGAGCCGCAAGAGAACCAACGGCCCCGCGAGCGCGAGGGCCGCGTAGAGCAGGGCGACGGTGATGGGTTCGTGGTCGGTCACGAGATGGCCCACTTGGTGCTGAGGTAAGACCACAGGCTCGTCCGCTCGTCTGCCGACAGCACGCGGTTGTAAACAAGTATCTGATGTACTGTCATTGACATTGAATAACTCAAGCTTCCGTTAGCGCGACTAGCACCGATTAGAAGATTGTTGTCTGTCGTAAAACCGACATTGCTTGGCGTGTTGTCGTCTGCGGCAGACGCATTAGCACTTAAATCAAGCGTGACGCTTGCATTGTTGGCATACACGCCTGTCCCCGAGCTGGCAAATGTACAGACAAAGGATTGCGCGGTGTTCGCGGGGCGTGAGTATCCAGTGCTGCCTAGCCGTCCATTGGAATTGACACCCGGCGCGCCTGTGAAAAACAGAAGTTTTTCCCCGGCAAAGGAGCCAGAGCTAATCGTGCCAGCAATAAAACCTCTGTGCGCGGGGACCGAACCAGACGAAGAAAAGAGGTTGCCCCATGAAAACATTGTAGCGGATGTTGTGTCCGCAGTCGCAGCGACCGGCGTTTTAAATACCATCAAAATCGTTGCAGCCGTCAGCGATTGAAACCCTGCAATAGAAGCGGTCAAGAAATCGTCCGTGCCATCCAGATACAAACCCGGCAACCCGTTTTGATTGCTCATTTTTAGCAGAGGGCGACTGCCGCTCGTAGCCTGCGTGGCGTGATTTCCGAGGCCGCTCTGGTCTGCCCAGTAACCCACCGGATTGTCAGCGGACGCCGCTGCCGTAGTGCCGTTGGAGTTTTGAAAGAGTGACGGGCTAAATGCGGCGTCCAGATTCATTTGCAGTCCAGACGTGACCGGCAACCACGGCAGAAGCGGCGACCGCAGCCAGTTGTTTTGAGCCACGCATGTGTACTGGTACTTAGTGTCGTAGGCAATCTGCCCCGCCGTTCCCGTTGCCGTCTCAGACGCTGGCACGCTTGACCATGTGAGGCCCGAGGTTGATGCGACGAACTCCCACACTGTTCCGGTCCACCGATAGGTGCGGTTGCCGTAAGTGTAGGTCTGGTTAGTCGTCGGTGACGCTGGGAATGAGATAGGCATCGTTGAGTCCTTAGTAAGTGTTCATATTAAAAGGACGGCGGCACGCTCTTGTACGGGTGACCGGCTGGCAGATTTGATTGCAGTCCCCACCGCCACGCGAGATACGCCTCCACCGTCTGGAGGTCTGCTGTGACGTAGGAGCCACTGGTGCGAGCATGGCAAATCATTTCGCCAATCTGCGAGCCAGACGACAAGGCCAGATTGTTTGCAACGCCGTCTGTGCGTAGCGTCCTAGTGCTGGCTCCAATAGCCGTCCATGTGCCGCCATCAGACGAACTAGCTGCGGTGCCAAGGCTGGTATCTGATGTGTTCCCGCTGCTCAGAAATGACCCAGTTCCGATTTGAGTTCCATCGACCCGATGGTACAGAGTGCCATTCACCCAATCGCACAACGAGACATGCACATGCCAACTGGTGTCGAATGGAGGCACCGTGCTGGTTGTCGCAAGCGTAATGGAAGAGTCAGAGTCTAAGCGACGACTGCTGCCTCCAACGGCGTTCTCACTGCGATGCGATAATTGATAGCGAGTTGCGGTGTCGCCAGTGCTTGATTTCCGGTTCGTCCACGCCAACTGACTATTGCTATTATTTACCGTGCCGTACTTCATCGCCACGGCCATGATCGCGCAGGAACGATTCCGCAGCATTTCTCTGGCACTGTTCTGGTCAAACCACTGCGTGCCGCCAAAGTTAATCGCATCCAGCCCGTTCTGCACCCTGGCAACGCGAGTCGGACGCTGCGTGCTGACCGTCGCGTTACTACCGTCAACAACATCGGTGGCGTGATTGCTGCCAGCCTTGTCCAGCCACCGCCCGATGCTGCCGCCGTCGTCCGGCAAGTTGCCGCCGGAGCCAGCGTTGAACAGCGTGGTGCGGTCTGACGCATCCAGCCAGCATTGCAGACCAGTGAGAAGCGTTGGCGACCAAATGGCATAAGGCACACGCCGCCAGAAATTACTTGACACGCAGGTGTACTGGTACTGCGAATCGTAGCTGACCTGACCAGCAACCCCCGTGGCCGTTGCGGAAGTTGGCACGGACGACCAAGAGAGGCCAGAGCCGCCTGAAGGCCCGGACTCAACGTAGATGCTCGCCGTCGCGTCCCACCTCCAGATACGCTGATCCTCGGTCGTGATGTAGAGATTCGACGCCGAGCCGGGGGCGGGAAACTCAGAGACGGACGCGGCGGTGACGATGCTGCCGGAGCCGCCGCCTGTTGAAGGCGTTAGCTCCCACGCATTGTTTCCAGCGTAGGTGTAGCTGCGGCCGTTTTGCGTGCTGGTGGCACCCACTGACGGGCTAGATGGGAATGAGAATGGCATCAGAGAGTCCTTAGTAAACAGCGACGGTGAGGGGTTCGTGGTCGGTCATGCGATACCCCACTTGGTGCTGAGGTAAGACCACAGGCTCGTCCGCTCGCCGGATGTCAGGGCTCGGTTGTAGACCAGAACCTCGTGGAGGGTTATCGCTGGTTGCGGCGTCAACACGCCAGACAAGCGAAGCGCGCCGAAATGCAGGTCGTTGTCAACCGCATACCCAGTAGCAGACGGAGAACTGGATGTTGTGGCAGTCACGCCAGACGCTAGGTCAAGCGTCTGTTGCGAATTGTTGGCGTAAACAGCAGTTCCGCTGGAGGTAAACTCACCGGCAATGGCAGTGCATGTGCTTGCTGCGCGACGGTAAGCCGAGCTTCCCAGTCGCCCGGTCGTGCCGCTTTTGTCTACGACGCATGCAAGATATTCTCCTGAAAGCAACGACGACGACGAATTGACACTAAGGCCCGAGATTGCGGGATAACTGCCAGAAGCCGCACCGACGTTTCCAAACGCAAAAAAAGCCGCCGTGTTTGTATCCGCAGCCGCTGCCGCAACTGGCTTGCACACCATCATCACCGTCAGAGCAGATAGAGACTGTAGCCCCGCAATAGACGCAGTGATGAATCCGTTGGTGCCATCCAGATACAGACCCGGCAGACCATTCTGGTTGTTGAGCTTCAGTAGCGGTCTTGCGCCGCTCGTCGCCTGCGTGGCGTTGTTTCCGAGTCCGCTCTGGTCTGCCCAGTAGCCCACCGGGTTGTCGGTTGATGTCGCGCTAAGCGTGCCGCCTGATGATTGGTACAGCGAACCGCTGACGCTGGCATCCAATCGCATGAGCAGGCCGGATGTCACCGGAACCCACGGCGTGAGCGGCGTCCGTACCCAGTAGTTGGTCGAGACGCATGTGTACTGGTACTGCGAATCGTAGCTGACCTGACCAGCAACCCCCGTCGCCGTCGATGACGCTGGCACGCTCGACCATGTAAGGCCAGACCCGCCCCCACCACCCGACGTGCCAGCCTCAACGTATACGCCGCTCGCATCCCAGAAATAGATCCGCCGAGCATTCGTCGCGTGGTACAGGGTGCCCGCACTGCCCGTCGCCGGGAAGCCTGCCGCTGTCGCCGCCTCGACGATGTTCGCGGAGCCGCCGCCGCCGCCGCTGGGCGTTGCCGCAGCCCACGCAGTGCCGTTCCATGTCGGCACCTGACCCGTAGTGGCAGACGATTGAGAAATGTCAGAGAGCGAGTGCGTGTGGCTTGACGAGGCGTAGCTCCCAGATGCTTGCTTGCCGTCCAACGCAGACTGTAGTCCAGACACAGTCGAGATCGCCTGCGTTCCTGTGTGATTGGCCCGCTGTATGGCAAACGACTGCACGGCAGTGTCGGCGGCAGCCTGGGCCGTCGATACCGGCTTGCTGGCGTCTGCTGTGTTGTCAACGCTGCCCAGACCGACGTCACTCTTCGTGAGCGTGACCGTGCCTGTGCGGCCAGCCACGCTCTGCACTTGTGCAGCCGCTGCGGCGCGAGCGTTGGTAAAGTAGAGGTTGGTCGAGCCCTCGGTAACGCTGTCGGTCGAGCCGGGAGATGGGCTGATCTCGATGTACGCAGAGCCGCTCCAGCGGTAGATTTTCCCGGTGTCTCTTGCGACAAAAATCTTTCCGCCATCGTTGGTGGCTGGAAATGCGCTGAGCGCGCTGTACTCAATGACATCGTCAACGTAGCTCGGTAGCTGCGAGCTCGGCACCGTGCCGCTCACCAGCGTCGCGTACGTGCCAGCCGCCTGCTTCGCGTCCAACGCCGACTGCAAGCCCGTCACGTCCGACACGGTGTGCTGATGTGCCGATGGGGCGAACGAGCTTGGGATGCCCGTCAGGCCCGAGTATGCAATGGAGCCTTGTGCGTGGACGTGGTCAGCTCGAGCTGCTGACAACGCCGTCCCTGCGCTCGCCGTGCCAAGTGGCTGTGGCGTCTCGTCCGCAAGATTGATCGGCGGCCCTGCCGGCCCCTGCGCGCCCGTTGCACCCTGCGGCCCTGCCGGCAAGACAAATGAAATCGACTGCGAAGGAGCCGAGCCGCTGATGCTCACCGCTGCCGTGGTGCCAGTCGTGACGCTGCCGATGGACAGCGAGGTCGCCGGCCCCGTCGGCCCGAGCGGCAGCACAAATGAGAGCGACTGCGACGGAGCCGAGCCACTGATGCTCACGGCCGCGGTCGTGCCGGTGCTCACGCTGCCGATAGACAGTGAGTTCGCCGGCCCTGTCGGCCCAGGCTGTAGCACGAACGAAAGGGACTGCGACGGCGATGTGCCGCTGATGCTCACGGCGGCGGTCGTGCCGGTGCTCACGCTGCCGATCGACAACGAGTTCGGCGAACCAGCCGGCCCCTGCGGCAGCACGAACGACAGCGACTGCGAGGGCGCTGACCCAGTGATGCTCACGGCCGCCGTCGTGCCCGTGCTCACGTTGCCGATGGACAGGGAATTCGCCGGTCCCGCTGGCCCAGGCTGAAGGACGAACGAGAGCGTCTGGGAAGGGGCGGTGCCGCTGATGCTCACGGCCGCCGTTGTGCCCGTGCTCACCTTGCTGATCGACAGTGAGTTCGCAGGGCCGGCGCTGCCCGTGTACCCGCGAGGCAACGAGAAATTGAATTTGGCTGCGTAGGCCGAGCCGACGTTGGTGACTGTGGCTGTCTGGGTCGCGTCGATCGTCGTGACGGTGCCGGCCTGGATCGTCGCCGCCGCGCCGTTGCCGCCGCCAACAGCCTGGTCGCCGACGTTGACGTTGACCGTGTCGCCATTGCCCACGACGCTGTTGATGCTCGTCGAGCCGACGACAACGACGCTGATCTCACTCATGGAGCCACCGCCGTCACGCTGCCGCTGATGATCGTCCGAGTGATCTCGCCGGGGGCTACCCAGCGGAGATACCAGCGGTAGTTCTGGGTGGGGGAGAGCAGGGCGGTTTGGGTTTCAGAAAGCCCGAGCACCATCGCGCCAGTGGTCGCGTCGGTGATCCCGATCGTCGGTGCCGTCACGGTCCGCCCGATGCCGTTGATCGAACCCGCGCCGCCGCCGGTGCCAGTGATGTCGGACTGGTAAATAAACGACGTGAACGTATAGCCAACCACCGACCTTTGCAGGTTCAGGGCGACGTTGCATTCGTCTCCGGGCACAAAAGTGAGCCCCAGGTCGCCTGGGAGCTGGCTGAAAGTAGCGATTTCGTCACCTCAGTTCGGGGCCGATTCGCCGTGCTGGCCGGTTTTCTTGACGACCGCCTGCTTGATCTCATGCTGATCGGCGGCAATGGCCTGAAGCGTCTCGGCCTGCTTGAATTGTGTCTTACCGATCTCGTCCAGAGTCTCTCGAGTCGAGTCCAGAAACTCGGTGTGAGACTTCACAATCGGCACCAAAACGGTGCCGTGGAGCGTCACGGCCGCGTCCCTCGCGAACCAGATGATGACTGCCAGGAGAACCAGGGGAACGCCGAAGCGTTCGGCCACGCGGAAGGCGGCCTCTACGAAGGATTCGCTGCTGCTCATCGTATCTCCGCGAAACTACAATATGTCGGCCGGTAGCCTTCTTAAATTGTAGCAGCGGAGAGTTGGAGCCTGAGGGCATCCAAGCAGCCCGAATTGTCGATGGTTCTGGCGATCAGATGATCGCTCACCCCGGCCTCGCTCGGGTGCGTGGCTGCGTCGTCGGCTAGACAACGCCACCCCGGCCGCTCGACACGCCACACCTCGCCGCCAGCGTTCACGATCGCCTGGGCCTCGTTGTCGAACCGAACGTCGGTGATGACGACGCACCGGCCGACCGTCAGGTGCTGGCTGGCGTGCTCCATTGCGATGCGAATCCAGATTTCGTCGTGAACCATGCCACGACCCCACTCTGTGCCCAGGCTCTGGAGCATCTGCCTGGGAGATTTGCCAAGATGGGGGATGACGGTCTCCTTCACGACTCGGTCCTTGAGGCGGGCGACGGGTAGCCCCGTAATCGTCGAAATGCAATGGTAAAGCGGGTCGGCGAAGGCCATCTGCATGAAGGTGCAGCCGTCGGAATCGGTAAGAAACTCTGCCACCGTGTTCTTGCCAGCCCCGGCGGCTCCGCAGAGTCCAATCAGCATGAGAAATCCCTCCCGTCAAAGCGAATTGTGACCCCAACCGTATCTGCCAACAGCCTCTGGCTCACGCACGCCTCCGCAAGAATCTTCTCTGCCAGCTCCACCTTGAGCAGCCAGCGGGCCGGCGTGGCGTTGCGGAGGGAGATCAGGCCGACCACCTCGCTGATGCCCGCCATGACGATCGCCCTGGCGCAGTCGGTGCAGGCGAACCAGGGGCAGTAGAGAATCCCGCCGGCCGTAGGAATCCCCGTGGCGGCGGCCTTGTAGATCACAGACCGCTCGGCGTGCTCGACGAAGTCGTACTTGAACGGCCGCGACAGCCTGTGTTCGTGGCGGGCCACCCCCGGCGGAACGCAGTTGGCGGCGTAGATCGTCTGGCGGCTGGTCACCAGCACGGCTCCGTTCTGCGTCTCTTGGTCGTGTGAGTGCTGCACGGCGTAGCGGCAGGCTTCGCGGAGGTAGTCCAGCTCGTTCATCGGGTCGGCCCTGCGACGTGCATGGCGGTCAGGCCACCCTCGGGGAGGTAGATGAAGGTTTCCATGCCGCGGCGCGACCCCAGGTAGCCGCTGGCGGCGTGCCACTCGTCGGCAGGGGCGATGCTGGGGGCAGTCCGCAGGGTTACTGAGTCCTCAGATGCGATTAGCTTCTCGGCGGCCTGCCCATGCAGATGGCCCGTGTGGTATTCGCGATACCAGCATTCCGCCCACTGCTTGGACGCCTCGATCGCCATCAATGCTGGCAGCCGCTTTCTTGCCCGATCCCCATGCGTGGCCCCCAGTAACGTCCCGCCGTAGGAAACGTACTGCCGGCGGGTGTAGTCATTCGACACTGCCACTCGCCCATCGTTGCGAAAACGCTCGCACAGGATTCTGCGAAACGCGGTCGACAGCATCTCGTCGTGATTGCCGGGAACGACTAGCACGTCGGTCTGCGCGGTCTGCGAGGCCCGCTCTACAACGCCGATCAAGGCGCTGCACCCCGTGTTCCAGACCTTCTGAATCCGGCCGTCGTTGTCCTGGGGCGTCCCGGCCGTCGTCGCCCCCGCGGGGCCGTCGGAGTTGAAGAGGTCGCCGAGGAACAAGATGGTGCGCCTCGCCGGCTTGTATGAGTCGCCGATGTCGATCAGCTCGTCCGTTGTCTCGCGGATGATCTTCTCGGCGATGGTCACGTCGAAGTCGGCGTCACCGGTCGACTTCGACCAGCAGTACCTCCCGATGTGCGCATCCGCGATCACCAGCACTTGCCAGAGGTCGCTGCGTCCCTTCTGTTTGATGGCCTTCTGCTTTGTCCTTGGCAGATTTGCCCCGGCAATCATCGCCTCAACGGCTTCCTTGATACCCGGCCCTGCCTTGGGCTTGAGTCGCACCCACACTCGGTGCAGCTCTGTGACCGTCGGCTCGCCGTCTTCGCCGGCCGTGGCGACTTCCCATTTGGTGGCTTCAGATGCAGCGACATCGTAAGCCCGCATATCAGCTTCGATATGCCGCAGGAGGTCATCGACTGTCTTGATTCTCTTCGATGTCGAGCGAGCCTCAAGAACGTCGCCCTCGCGGCGCTGCGTCACCTGTTCCGCGTCGGCGGCGGGTTTCGGCGTGGCGGCGGCTGCCGCGGACGAGAGGATGTCGCTGGTCAACCCTGAGTCAGCCATCGTTGGACTTGCCTCCACTTGCAGGGCGTGTAGCCGCGGGCCTGGAGCTTTTCGACGATCGTCTTCGCCATCTGGCTGGCCGAAACTCCGGTCGCGTCAGAGGTCTTTCGCCACTGATCACGCACCGCCAGGACGGCGTCTTGGTGCTCGCTTGATAGACCGTGAAACCAGCTTTGATTTGCTGGCGACGGCTTTGCGCTTTCGAGTATCTCCTTCGCCAAGTCCATTAGGCTTTTCCTGAAGGTGTATCCACCCGTCGTCGTCGGGAATGCCGCCACCCTCGACCTGTTCGTCGTCGTCATCGGAAAAGACGAACTCTTTTGGTGGGGTTGACATGGCCTATAGTGTCGCTCAGTAGTGTTTATGGGTCAATGAGAGATTTTCGTGCATTCTTGATAGCACGTTTTATTAGGAATCGGCCAGCGGCGTCGATGAACGGAAGGCCACGTTTTTCGGCGTTCTCTCGCATAGCCGCAAGGACGAACTCAATCCGCTCGGGCCTTTCGCACTCATCTGGCCCCCAGGCGTTCATTTGGTTGGCGACTTGATTGCACGAGCAGTCTGGAGAAGCCGTGATGTAGAACGGCCAGCCGGCCAGAAGTTTCTTGAGTTCTTCGCCTGGAAAACAACGAGGCTTCGGAGTGTCTTGGTAGCTCGCATTTACATGCGCTCGGATCATTTCGTTTGCATCGTGCTGTTGACCTTCGGGGCAGGATGCAACAATTCTTAGGCCAGCGTAAACCACTCGCCTTCCACACGCCTTGCAAATGCTGACTCCATCAACAGGTTCACGAAAATCGCATAGTTTCATTGGAATCGAATATTAATAGTTGCATTTTTAACGTCACATCGAGATACGCACGCCGGAAGCGCACTGCAAGTAAAATTGCCGCCAGCATCGCGGTCGTTCCAGTGCCAAATCCAATTACGGCCACCATAAATGTCATTCGCCGCCGTGTACGACCCGCCTGCACTTGGCTTCGGGCACATTGATGAGTCGCAACTGTATTGTTGATATTGCATCGCAGTACCCACTAAGCCGCCCGAATTGCTCATAAAAGAATACCGCGAATTGGTTACATAAGTTACGTCGGATGTAAAAATCCAGTTTAGCGGGTCCGAATAGCATCCGCTTGGTTTTTCTGTTCCGTTGAAATTCTCAACCCGCGACAGGATGCACTTTTTTGCTGCGGTTGTCAGGTAGACGCCCGGGCCAACGTCGCCAACCAATTTGTTTTCAATTGAATCTAGATATGTCTCAAGTAGATTCTTAGAGACTCCAGCCGGGTGGTAGGATTTCTGAAATGTTCGGTAGGTTGTTTGCGCGCCAATTGTCGTGCCGTACGTCAGGCTGGGCTCATATCCGGCGGTAATGGATACCTGAGCAAGGCCGGTCCCCGGCGAAAAAGCGACATTAAACCGCACAAGATGGGACGAGTACCCCTCAACAGTGTCGGGCCAAACAGGCCAATTGTCGTATGAAAAAGATCTGTAGGGAAGGAAGGTGTATTGATTGCTGCTAACTCCGCACCCGCCGTCGCTTGAGATGTCAAGCACATACGAACCGTTCAGCTTGCCGCAATTGTCGAAAACAGGTTGCGCGCCGTTAAAACTGTCGCAACCTCCAGCAAACGGCGACAGTTGAAAATCTACGATCATTTGCTTAGCGCTTGATCTCGTACACGGCCCGCAGCAGCAAGGACACGCCATCTCAAATCTCCAGCGAAATAAAGGTGGCCGTGTACGTCCCCGTCGTGATCACGGCCGTCTGCGTGCCAGACATCGACATAATCGTCGCCGTCTGCGTTCCCGACATCGTCACGACTGTCGCCGTCTGCGTGCCCGACGCAGAAACGGTCGTCGCCGTCTGCGTGCTGCCGACGGTCTTAATCTTCGTGGTCGTTTGCGTGATTGCTATTGAGCAGTTGCTAGTATTCAGTGCTGCCTGAATGCCCGTGATGACGCTTACGTCAGTTCCCGCGCCCGCATAAGTAATCGTCTGTGTACTGCCAGCACTGAGGATCGTAATGGTCTGCGTGCCCTTCGCGTCGAACAGAGTCATCCTTGACGTGGCCGCCGTCCCGATGAACGTAATCGTCTGCGTGGCGGTCGCCATGACCGCCGTCTTCGCCGACATCTGGAACGAGACGAGATACCACTGGGTGCCGTCTTTGGCGATATTGACGATGCGGCTCGTCGTCGTGCTCTTGGGGGCCGGCAGGCTAATGATCTTGTTCAGGACGCTGACCGTATTCGGCGTGCTCGTGATGCCGTAGAAGGTCACGTCCTTCGACGAATCGACGGGCCAGGAGCCGGTGGCGGTGCAGACGCGGAAGACTTTGGGCGCAAAATTGCTGCCGCCGTCCTCGAGCACAGTGGGTATCCGGCTCACCGGCCCGCCGAATGGGATGGAGTCCACCTTCGCGATCGTGCTTTTCAGCTTCTCGCGGAGACTCTCGCCGATGAGGTATTTGCCGTCGGGCATCAGGTGAACCAGCGAATGCCGAAGTTGGAGAAGTTGTAGCCGAACGCCATTTCTGGCTGGATACAGATGCGGTTGATCAGGACTTTCTGGGATAGCGGGAAGTTGTCTGCATTCCGAGGTGTCCCGTCGTCGTTGAGGGCGACAGGCTGGGCGGAGGGACGCTGAACGTACCCGCCATCCTCCGTCGCCGGCACGGTCACCATTGCCCGAGTCCTTGTGTTCACCAAGCCATCGGCTAAGACGACCGCGTTGTTCGCGCCGATGACAGAGACCTTGCCTCCCCTGTGCTGCAATGCAAGAGCTTTCTGATCAACGTCGGCGCGACTTGTCCCAGAGTTGTAGATATTGAAACCCGTCTGCGGCACCGCCATGTCCCATCCGATGGCCTGAAACCCGTCTCGAGTGATCGTCCAGTGCGCTCGCACCGCAAAGCCGAAGGTGACCTTGAATCCGCGAAACTTGAAGTCGCCGAATTGCTCGACAACCGCTTGCGACGAGATGCTCTGCAACATACAGCAGTGAACGCCGACACTTAAATTCGAGAACGTGAACGCATCGCTGTTCACATATCCGCAGTAGGCCAGCAACTGGCTCATGTCGCTGTAGGAATACTGATCAATGTTGATGTTCACGACCGGCTCAAGGCGTGTCACGCCGTCTACGAGGTCGCCGACCGGGTTGACCGCGGGAATCCACGAACCAGAAACGCCGTCTGACACCGGCGCGCCGCCCCACGCTGCGATCTCTGTCAGCGACGTAGTCATCGAATACAGAGCGGGACGCTGGGCCGGCTCTACGAGGCCAGGGTCTGTGTTGCCGACGCCCGCATTGCTGCGGTACTGCGCGGTGACAATCCGCACCAGCCGGCTTTCGCCGTCTGCCTTGACATCCAGGCTCACGCACGGGATCGGGTTCGCCGAGCCGAGGGGGTCGCCGATGTTGACGCCGATGGCGTCGGAGATGATGAATGCTTCGTCTGGGGCGTTGAGCAGAATCTTCCACGTCCGCGTGGCCTGATCGGCAAGCTGGCCTCCGTCGGCACTGCGGCTGAATGATTTACCCTGCGCGAGTTCTGATACGAGCTTGGGCATTAGAG
>Ga0209085_1001277_pt1 | contig 15920 bp, 11 predicted proteins | sample C_131016_EF_Meta_FD_187310 | JGI IMG/M metagenome (GOLD analysis project Ga0209085, IMG submission 187310) | Freshwater microbial communities from Lake Croche, Canada to study carbon cycling - C_131016_EF_MetaG (SPAdes) (version 2) | ecosystem: Environmental > Aquatic > Freshwater > Lake...
TGTCGGAATTCTCGGTCATCAGGACGTTGCTGCCTCGCTTGTCGATGCGTTGAAGCGTCTTGAATATCGCGGTTATGACTCAGCAGGCATTGCGACTGTCAATGCAGGCGCGCTTGATCGTCGGCGTGCGGAAGGCAAGCTGCGCAATCTCGAAGAAAAATTGAAAATAACGCCTTTGCATGGCGCAAGCGGCATCGGTCACACGCGCTGGGCCACACATGGACGCCCCGTTGAGCGCAACGCCCATCCGCATGCAACCGATCGTGTGTCTGTCGTGCATAACGGCATTATCGAGAATTTCCGTGAATTGCGCGAAGAGCTTGAAGCAACCGGTGTGGTTTTTGAATCTGACACAGACACGGAAGTGGTAGCCCAACTCCTCACGCAAACCTTGGGTCAGATCAATGACCCCGTGAAAGCTCTTGAAGCCGTGTTGCCGCGTTTGCGTGGTGCTTTCGCTCTAGGCATTCTGTTTGCCGGTGAGGATGATTTGTTGATCGGTGCCCGACAAGGCGCGCCGCTTGCCATTGGTTACGGCGAGGGTGAAATGTATCTGGGGTCGGATGCCTTGGCGCTTGCCCCTTTCACCGATCAGATCAGCTATCTCGATGACGGGGACTGGGTCATTCTGACAAGGAAAGGGGCCAGTATTTTTGATGCGACCAACAAGCCTGTCAAACGCGCCAAGGTCCATTCGGCGGCAGGGGCCTATAGCATTGATAAAGGCAATCACCGCCATTTCATGATGAAAGAAATCCACGAGCAGCCGGAAGTGGTGGGACGGACTCTCGCGCATTATCTCGATATGCGGCAAGGTGAAGTGGCTTTGCCTGAGGGCTGCAAGGTTGACTTCAGCCACGTGGATCGCTTGACCATTGCGGCCTGCGGCACAGCCTTCTACTCCGGTCTTGTGGCCAAATATTGGTTTGAACGGTTTGCGCGGCTTAATGTTGACATCGATATCGCCTCCGAATTTCGTTATCGCGAAGCGCCGCTTTCGGAGAAGGGCCTCGCTCTGTTTATTTCGCAATCGGGTGAAACCGCCGACACGCTCGCGGCCTTGCGCTATGCCAAGGCTCATGGGCAACAAGCCTTGGCGGTCGTGAATGTGCCGACCTCGACCATTGCGCGCGAAAGCGACTATCAGGCGCCAACGCTGGCCGGCCCTGAAATCGGTGTCGCATCCACCAAAGCCTTTACCTGCCAGATGACGGTTCTGGCCTGTTTGGCGATTGCGGCGGGGCGGCAACGCGGCGTCTTGTCGCGCGAGGATGAAAAGCGCTTGATCGGCGAATTGATGGCGGTTCCGGCTTTGATGGCGCAGGCGCTCAAGCAGGCCGGTGCGGTCAAAAAGCTGGCGCATGATTTGTCCCGCGTCAAAGATGTGTTGTTTCTGGGGCGCGGTACCAGCTATCCCATGGCGCTGGAAGGCGCTTTGAAACTGAAAGAGCTGTCTTATATCCATGCGGAAGGCTATGCGGCGGGCGAATTGAAGCACGGACCGATTGCGCTCATTGATGAAGAGATGCCGGTTATCGTGATCGCGCCGCGCGATACTATTTACGAGAAAACCATTTCCAATATGCATGAAGTGGCCGCTCGCGGTGGGCGTATTATTTTGATCACCGATCAGCAGGGCATCGAGGAGGCGGATATGCCTGATGCCTCCTCTATTGCGATGCAGGCCATGCCGCCTGATTTCGCAGCCATTGTTTATGCCGTGTCGATCCAGTTCTTGAGCTATTATACAGCCGTTGCTTTGGGTACGGATGTCGACCAGCCCCGTAATCTAGCCAAATCGGTGACCGTCGAATGAACGAGCCCGCAGGACCGCCCCTTTTTGTTGATCTGAAAGAGGGTGCGCCTATTACCCTAGGCAGCCGGTTGCGGACTTATTTTCTCACAGGGCTGGTGGTTGCCGGTCCTTTGGCCATCACCGCCTATCTGACATGGTCCTTTGTGACTTGGGTGGACGGTTTGGTGAAACCGTTCCTGTTTTCCGTCCAAAGCCCGCTGCCTTTATGGCCGTTTGAAGTGCCGGGTCTGGGGCTGATTGTCGCGTTCCTCGGTTTGACGCTGCTTGGTTTTCTGGCCGCCAATTTGATCGGGCGGTCTTTGCTGGTCTTCAGTGAATCCATCTTGGCCCGCATGCCTGTCGTCCGCGGGCTTTACAAAGGCATGAAGCAGATTTTTACAACGGTCTTCAATGAAGAGGCCGCCTCCTTCCGCAAGGTGGGCATGGTTCAATATCCGGCGCCGGGGATGTGGACCTTGGTGTTTTTATCAACCCCGCCCGAAGGGGCGGTGGCGCAAGCCTTGGATCAACCGCAAGACTATATTTCCTGCTTTTTACCCTGCACACCCAATCCCACCACCGGCTTTTATTTTTATGTGAAACGCGCGGAGGTGATCGAGGTGGATATATCGGTGGAAGACGCTGCCAAACTCATTATGTCGGCAGGCATGATCCAACCCGATCAGCAGATCAAGCAAAAGTCACCCGATGCCTAAAGCGTTTCTAGCCCGCCTTCACCCAGCGGATGGCGGCATCGCGCTCAAACAGATAGAGGAGTATCCGTAAAGCCTCGCCACGCGGCGTTTGCAGTTTCGGATCTTTCTCCAACAATAATGTGGCATCGTCGCGCGCCATGGACAAAAGCCGCGCATGGTGTTCGGCCAGTGCAAACCGAAAACCGGGCATGCCCGATTGCCGTGTGCCCAAGACATCACCCTCGCCACGCAGGCGCAAATCTTCTTCTGCGATAAAAAATCCGTCTTCGCTTTGCCGCATCACCTCAAGCCGTGCGCGCGCGATTTGTCCGGCATCGCCCGCATAAAGCAGCAGGCAGGTTGATTGTGCGCTGCCCCGCCCGATCCGTCCGCGCAATTGGTGTAATTGCGAAAGACCGAAGCGTTCGGCATGTTCAATCACCATGATGCTGGCATTGGGCACATCCACGCCCACTTCCACAACGGTGGTGGCAACCAGCAACCGGGTTTTGCCTTCCGAAAAGGCCTGCATGGCCGCATCTTTTTCAAGGGCGGGCATTTGTCCGTGCAGCAAGCCGACATCCGCGCCAAAGCGTTCCGACAGCGTTTTGAAACGGGTATTGACGGCGGTCAGATCAAGCTCCTCGTTTTCTTCGACAAGCGGACAGATCCAGTAAATTTGCTGTTGGCTTTTCAGCGCGCGTTCCAGTCCGGCCAAGACCTCGTCAAGCCGGTCGAGTTTGATGGTGCGGGTATCGATTTTCTGGCGGCCGGCTGGTTTTTCACGCAAGACAGACACATCCATATCCCCGAAAAATGTCAGCACCAGCGTGCGCGGAATGGGGGTCGCGGTCATCACCAGCACATCCACCGCCACGCCTTTGCGCGACAGAGCCAAACGCTGATGCACACCAAAGCGGTGTTGCTCGTCAATCACCGCAAGGCCTAGGGAGTGAAACACCACATCCTCTTGAAACAGCGCATGGGTGCCAATCAAAAGATCAATCTGTCCGGATGCCAATTCTTCAAGCAGCAATTTGCGAGCCTTGCCTTTGTCGCGTCCCGTGAGCAAAGCGAGGCGTAAGCCGACTTTCTCGGCCAAAGGTTGCAAGCGCTCGAAATGCTGGCGTGCCAGAATTTCGGTCGGGGCCATGAGGGCCGATTGAAAACCCGCATCAACCGTTTGCACCATCGCCAGAAACGCCACAATGGTTTTGCCCGAACCGACATCGCCTTGCAGCAAACGCAACATGCGCTCGGATGAGCTGAGATCGGCGCTGATATCGGCCACGGCCTGTTTTTGCGCCTGCGTCAATTCATAGGGCAGTGTTTCAAGCACCAATGGCAAAAGCTGCCCGTTGGGCTTTCGGGCCATGCCGCTTTCGCGCTTCATATGCGTGCGCATCAGTAAAAGCGCCAATTGTCCGGCCAGCAACTCGTCATAGGCGAGGCGCAGACGATCAGAGCTTGCATGGGTGACATCATGGGCTTGTTGCGGATGATGCAGCCTGTTCAGCGCGTCAGAAAAGGCTGGAAATTTTTCTTGCCGGAGAAGATGCGGATCATGCCATTCCGGTAAAGCGGGCATGCGCGTGAAGGCCGCAGTGACAATTTTGTGTATGATCCGCGAGGACAGGCCTGCGGTCTGCCCATAAACGGGTTCGATCAGCGGGCTTTTTGCAAAGCTTGCCTCATCCATGATGCGGTCGGGATGCACCATCTGGCGCGCGCCGTCATAAAGGGTGAACCGGCCGGAGACATAGCGCATGGACCCAACAGGCATGCTCTGGTCAAGCCTGAGGCGTTGGCTGTTGAAAAACACCAGTTCGACATCCCCGCTGTCATCTTCGCATATAATCCGATAGGGCAGCGTGCGCCGCCCTGCGGGGGGCGGTGCATGGCGGAGAACGCGCAGATGAAAGGTCGTCAGCGTATCGGGTTCGGTATCTGCCAATAAAGCGCGGCGGCTGCGGTCAATGGCGGTGAAGGGCAGATGAAACAAGAGATCGAGCACGCAAGCGGACCTGTCCGGCGGCGCCAGCAATTTTTGATAGAGCGGCAGCATTTTAGGCCCGATGCCGCTCAGGCTTTCAAGCGGCGCAAACAACGGGTTGAGCAAAGGCGGGCGCATCGGGACAGGGGCGGTTATGGCAGATCGCGAATGCTATTGGCATATTTGCCGAGACAGGTCCGCAAGTCCTTGGCGTTTTCATGATAAAGGGCAAAGCATCCGTCGATCAAAGAATCCTTGGCGCGTCCGGATCGCCCTGCCGTGCAATTGGTATATTCATCTTTTTTCTTGAATTCATCATAGAATTTTTTGCATCCGCGCTTCAAAGCCTCTTGTTGCAAGGCATTGAAATTTGATTGGGCCTGAACAGGCTGTGACGTCAGGCTTGTGGTGGCGATGCAGGCCAAGAGCATAATGGCGCCATGCACAGCGCGAAACGATTTGGAAACAACAGCTCGCATCTCACCCTCCCATACGCAATGATACAAAGGCTCACAATGGTTGAAATCAGGGCGTTATGCAAATCCGATAGGAGCCATCCGCCCATATCCTATGGGAAACCAATGGTTTCACGGGGCAGCAAGCCCCCTCCTCATCCGTATAGATGGGATGAAAGGGGAGGGGTGATTATGCGGGTTGGGGCTGGCGGCGTTTTTTGAGCCAGAAGTAAAGTTGCGTGCCCAGCAATAGGGCGGCAATCGCCAGAAACGAGGCGCTGATGGGCCGCTCGATAAACACCCTCAAATCCCCGTCCGAGATCAGCATGGCGCGTCTGAAATTTTCTTCAAAGCGCGGGCCGAGCACAAATCCCAATAAAATAGGGGCAGGGTGAAAGCCCAGCAGCAACAGCGCATAGCCGAACAATCCGATCACCAAAGTTTCACCCACCCCGAACAGATCATTGGTTGTGGAATAGACTCCGATGCAAATAAAGAAAATCGCGCTGGGATAGAGATAGCGATAGGGGATGGTCAGCAATTTGACCCAGATGCCGATCAGCGGCACGTTCAAAATCACCAGCAAGATATTGCCGATCCAGAAACTGGCGATCAGTCCCCAGAACAAATCGGGATGTTCGCGCACCAGCTGCGGACCGGGCGTGATGCCTTGGATGATCAAGGCCCCTAAAATAAGCGCCATCACAGCATCACCCGGAATCCCGAGACTCATGGTCGGGATAAAATCGCCTTGCACCGAGGAATGGGTCGAGGCTTCGGGGGAGGCAATGCCTTCCACAGCGCCGGTGCCGAAGCGTTCGGGGGTGCGGCTGATTTTCTTTTCCGTCGCATAGGCGACGAAGGAGGCGATGGTGGGGCCTGTGCCGGGAATGAGCGCGCAGAGGCTTCCCACAAGCGTGCCGCGCAGCATGGCCGGAAAAGCCGTTTTCAACTCCTCGCGGCTGGGCATCATGCTTTGCACGCTGACATGCATGTCTTTGGCGGCAATCGGCTTGATGTAATTCACGCATTTCATGAATTCGGCAATGCCGAAAATGCCCAAAGCCAGCGCAACAATTTCAATCCCGTCCGCCATATGCAACAGACCGAAGGTAAAGCGTTGTTCGGCTGTATTCACATCGGTTCCGGCAATGCCCATCAACAGGCCCAGAACGGTCATGGCAATGCCTTTGAGGGGGGAGCTGCGCGCAAGGGTAGACCCCGCCAGAAGCCCCAGCAGCATCAGCGCGCAAATATCGGCAGGGCCAAATTTAAACGCAACCCCCACCAAAACCGGCGCAAAGAAAATCATTTCGGTGATACCGAAGGAGGCACCGATAAAAGAGGCAATCATGGTAATGCCCAGTGCTGCGCCGCCCCGTCCTTTCAATGTCATGGGATAGCCGTCGAGACAGGTGACGGCATGGGGCGGATGCACGGGTAAATTGAGCAGGATCGAGCAAATCGCCCCGCCATATTGCGCCCCGTAATAAATACCGGCCAGCATCAAAATCGCCGCCACCGGTTTCATGGCAAAGGTCAATGGCAATAACACCGAAATGGCCGCCATCGGTCCGAGGCCCGGCAAGACGCCGACAAAATTGCCGAACAAGACACCGACAAAGCACCACAACAGATTATGCGGTTCAAACGCGACTGCAAAGCCGTGCCACAGATCGTTCAAAGCGGTCATGATCATCGTGCGTCAGGCCTTCCAGAGAGGGAATTGAAAAAGCGGAAACTGGATATGCAGTACATAGTGAAAGAGGCCGATAGCCAAAGCGCACATCACAAGCCCCAACACCACCGCCTCGCGCAGGCTGGCTGTGCGGTCGCCCAGTGCTGCCACAAAGACGCTGGCAAAGGTGGCGGGCACAAGGCCCAGATAATGGCCGATCACAATGAAGCCGACAATGCTCGCAATGATGCAGCTGATGCCGCGCCAGTCAGGCGGCGGGCAGTGATCAAGGCTGAGATGCACGGTTTCTTTTTCATCCGCGCCGATCAAGGCGGAGAGCGGCTTTTCCTCGTTTTGCGGGGCAGAGGTGACGAGAATCAAAAAACCGATCCCCATCAAAATCAACCCCAGCGCCACGGGAAAATAACCCGATCCCATTTGCGTGAGGCTGCCGATACTATGCGAGCGCCCTTCCAAAACAGCGCCCAATCCCAAAAGCATCAAAAGCAGACCGGCTAATTTGTCTTTGTTCAGACGCATGCAACTGTCCTTTTTCCTGTGCTTTTTGCTTTGGTGCTTTGACTTTATCGTCAATCTCTCAGGCAGAGGGTAGAGCAAGCGGGTGATCTGTGGCAAGGTCTCCCTGCGAGACTTTGGGCATTACAGATGTGGACAGGGCCGAAATGAAAGGAAAGCAGCAGATGATATCGCGCAGGCAGGTTTTGGCGGGCATCACCGCATTGCCGATTTCGGCGGGATTTTCCGCTCTGGCACAGGCGCCAGCCTCCTCATCCCCCCCCTCATGGCAGCCGCAGCGGCCTTTGCGCCTGATTGTCGCCTATCCCGCAGGCGGGCCGACCGATGTCATTGCGCGGCTTGTCGCGCGTGATCTTTCCGACACTTTGGGACAACCGATTATTGTGGAGAATGTGTCGGGAGCCTCCGGCGCGTTGGGCACACGACAGGTGGCCCGTGCCGAACCGGATGGGTTGACGATCACATTCGGCAATAACCAGACCCATGGCAATAATATGTTTATGCTGCGCGAGCCGGGCTATGATGCCGTCAAGGATTTTGCGCCGCTGGCCGGTGTGGGTGCGTTTGAACATGTCTTTGTGGTGCGCAAGGATCTGCCCGTGCAATCCATGCAGGATTTGCTGGCGCTCGCCAAAAGCCAAACCCTCAAATATGGCTCGACCGGCATCGGGTCGGGGTCGCATTTGTCCATGGAATTATTGATGGCGCGCACCGGCATCAAAATGACGCATGTGCCTTATCGCGGCGCGCCGCCTTTGGTGCAAGATCTCATCGGCGGCCATATTGATCTCGCCAATTCGACCCTGCCCAGCGTGATCGCGCAAATTAAAGACGGACAGTTGCGCGGCCTTGCTTTGGGCAGTGCGAAACGCAATCCGCAATTGCCTGATCTCCCGACATTGGAAGAGCAGGGGATCAAGGGCGCTAATGCCGCGTCATGGACCGGATTTTTTGCACCGGCCGCCACCCCCAAATCAGCCATTGAGCGGTTGTCAGACGGTATTATGGCGGCTTTGCGCAAGCCCGATATTGTGCAGCCGCTGGAAAAATTGGGATTTAGCATTGAATGGCGCGCGCCCGACCAGTTTCGTCCCTATCAGCAACAGGAGATCGACACGTGGATCGGCATTGCACGCGATGCCGGTATCAAGCCTGTCGAATAGGGCATGCGGCTGATTGCGGCTTGTCACAGCACCGTTTCGCCTTTAGCCTTCCATCCATGCATCAAGGGAGATTGGGATGTCGGTAGAGCTTGATCGTCGCGCGCTGTCTTTGGGTTTGCTGGCAGCCGGTCTGTCGCCCGCGCTCCCTGCGATGGCGCAGAGTTTTCCGCAAGGCCGGATGGTCAGGCTGGTTGTGCCTTTTCCGCCCGGCGGCGCCACCGATGTGATTGGCCGCATCATGGCCGATAAAATCGGCCAGATATGGAACCAAACCATCATTGTCGAAAACAAGCCGGGGGCGGGCGGCAATATCGGCGTGAGTGCGGTTGCACGCTCCGAGCCCAATGGCGACACGTTTTTGCTGGCATCGGTGGGGATTGTCACCAATCCCTTTCTCTATTCCAAATTGACCTATGATCCAGCGAATGATTTTGTGCCCATCAGCCTTGTGGCGATTGTGCCCAATCTGTTGGTTGTGGGCAATCACCTGCCGTTCAAATCGGTTGCGGATTTGATTGCCTTTGCCAAACAAAATCCCGGTAAACTCAAATACGGCTCTTCTGGTGTCGGCACCTCTGTGCATCTGTGCGGCGAATTGTTCCAGAAAATGACCGGCACGGTCATGACCCATGTGCCCTATAAAGGCACGGCGCAGGCCACGCAGGATTTGATCGGCGGCCATATTGATTTGATCTTTGACAATATCAGCCAGATCCTGCCGCATGTGAAAGCCGGTAATGTCAGGGCTTTGGGGATCACCACGGCCAAACCCTCGCCGGTGACGCCCGAATTTGTGCCGATTGCCGAAACCGTGCCGGGCTTTGATGTCACCGCATGGTTTGCTTTGTTCGCGCCTGCCAAAGTCCCGCCGGCCATTTTGGCCATTTACAGCAAAGACGCACAGCTTGCGGCGCAAGATCCCGCTGTCCGCCAGAAGCTTGAAGGCACGGGTGCGATTGTGGTGGGCTCCTCGCCCGAAGAGCTTGGCCGTTTCACCAAGCAAGAGACGCAAATCTGGGGTGATCTCATCAAATCGGTCGGCATCAAGATCGAATAAGATCCAAGCACAGCATCATCTTAACCTTACCCGCTCAGGCGGATGACAGGGCTTTCAGGCCCCGCCATCCGCTCTCTGACAGGTTGATCAGTCGGGGAAGCGTGGCAGCTTCAAACCATTGGCAGGCACGCGATAATGCGCCGTATTCATCGCCATGGCGAGGAAGGTGTAATAGCCATTGATGCCGATGATATCCATGACGCCTTTTTCACCAAAGCGCTGGGTGGCGCGTTGATAGGTGGCATCCGACACCCGCTTGTTGCGGTGCAGTTCGATGGAGAAATTGTAGCAGATGTCTTCGTCATCGCTCATGCCGACAGGTCGGCGGCCATCGGCAATGGCATCGACGATTTCTTTTTTGATGCCTTGCTTCAAGGCGATGGGCGCATGCACATGCCATTCATAATCTTGTGCCCATTCACGCGCCGTGATCAAAATCACAAATTCGCTCAAAGTCGTGCCGATAGCGGGCTTGTAGCGCAGATAATCGCCCATTGAGCGCGCAATGGTCATCAATTCGGGGCTGTACATCAAGGGTTCAAACGGCCCGAAAACGGGTGTTTTCCGCACTTCGAGAAATTCGGCAGCGGCTTTTTTCTGGGTCTCGTCATATTTGTCAGGCGAGATGGTGGGCATCCGGTCTTGGGCATGCGCGGCCCCGAGGCCGAGCACCAGAATGGCAGACATCATCATTGTGTTGAGCGTTTTCATCGGTCCTCCGGTTGTTGGCTTTTTGGTTTATCAAGATGGTGTTGGCAAAAGCGATAACATTTCCTGTGCGGTGTGGCAAAGCGGGTCTTTTCAGCGCAAAACCGATACGAAAGACTGGCAAATCAAGGCCTGATCGGGCTAGTGATGCGGATCAAATTAAAAAAAGACGTTTCACCGGTTCTCCCAGCATGAAAGCAAGCAAGGCATGTTGCAAATTTTGAATATCGTCATGCCGATCTATATTCTGATCGGTACGGGCTATGCCATAACCCGTTCGGGCTTGTTCAAAAAAGAAGACATGCGGGTCTTGGGCAAATTTGTGCTGCATCTGGCTTTGCCCGCTTTGATCATCCGCTCGCTGGCAACCAACGCCATCAATGACGTTTTTTACTGGCCCTACCTCGCAGCCTATTTCGGCGGAACCGCGCTCATGATCGGCTTGGGTTATGTCTGGTGTCTGGCCGTAGCCCGTCAGGATCGCTTGACCGCCACCTTTCAGGTGATCGGCATGTCCTGTTCCAATAGCGGTTTTGTCGGCTACCCGATTTTGCTGCTGGTTTTGCCCGCCAGCGCGGGCCATGCGCTGGCCTTGAATATGCTGGTTGAAAATCTGCTGATCATTCCCTTTTTATTGTTCATGGCCGAGAGCGCCCGCGACAGTCAGGCTGGCTGGGGGAGTCTGTTTCAATCGCTTTATCGCCTGCGTTCCAATCCCGTTGTCATCGGGATTACGGGGGGTCTCTTATTGTCTGTTTTCAAAGTATCCATTCCGTCCTTCGTGATCCGCAGTGTCGATTTGTTTGCCTCTGCGTCCAGCGCGACCTCTCTGGTTGTGATCGGCGGATCATTGGTGGGGATCTCCTTGAAAAACGAGTTGTCACAAACCCTGCCTGTTCTGCTGGGCAAGCTTGTGCTGCATCCCTTGTTTGTCTTTGCCGCCGTCAGCCTGTTGGAACAGGCAGGCAGTTTTGTGTTTGAGCCTGTTTATAAATTGGCAATTGTGATCATGGCCGCCACCCCGATCATGGGCATTTACCCCACACTGGCCCAGACCTATGGCCGCGCCAGCACCAGCGCCCTTAATATGTTGCTGGCAACTGTTCTCTCCTTTTTTACCCTGAGCGCACTTTTGCTCCTGATGAAGTCTTCATTGGGGTTTTAAAGGGTGGATGTTTTTTTACGTTTTATCAAACTGAAATGTTTAACAAATTTCAGTTCTAGCCTCTCGCAATGGCTTACTCTCTCAGCTGAAAAAAACAGCACCATTTTCAATTTGACACTTCAAGGCCATAAACCGTTCAGTTGTCACGAAAGGCGAAGGCGCATGGCTTTCATGATTTTCACAATGACGGAACGCTTTCTGCCTGCGGGCAAACTTTTTTCATTTCACCTTTTAATTTCTCTACTGTCTCGCACAATGCATTTAATGTTGCCTGATTTGGCGGAGCGTCTTGCGATTCTTCACTAACCGCATGGCCTTCTACGTATTTTGAAATGTTGCCATAAGCGTTTTCTATTTTTTGCTTTAACTCTTCTGGAATCCACTTAATATCATTTAAGCGACTTATAACAATTCTATCATCCCACCGTTTAACTACTTTATTGAATAAAGCCTCAATTACAGCCTGTTCAAGTGTCCGGCGCAAATAGCCCATTGCCGTTTTGACTTGCACATTTCGGGCTTCGCCAGTGTGGTTTGTAAAAGCGTCCTGTAAGCGGGCTTTCGCGAAATCGGTATTGCTGAACTTCGTAGAAGTCACAGGGCATTCGCCTTCATTAACAACACCTATAGCATCGCCTTGGCGCTCAACCCAATGCGATAGAAACTTAAAACTTTTACTTTTGGCTGAAGATATTAGTTGGTTCAAAAATACCAAGTCATGCGTAAAGACAATTATCTGTCGAAACTCCGACTCTTCAACCAATCTGTGAGCTACACATTCCCGAATATCATAATCGAGTGATGTTACAGGGTCATCAAATATAGCACCGCAAAATTCAGGGTTTATATATAATCCGGCCAAAAAGTCCGCTAAAGCCAGCGCCTTCTGCTCTCCCTCGCTCAATATCTTCTCGGGCGATAATTCCCGCTCAAGCGACCGAATGCGGAAAAACTTCTCTGTGCTTTCAGTACCGCGTGAGCGTGAATCACAAGAAACTTTAAGATGATCAAAGCCTAGCTTTTTAAGCTCGTCGTTAAATCGCCCTTCGTAATTACCTTCCAAAAATTCTTTTACCAACTGGGTTTTCTTAGTGTTGATACTGCCCGCATTCAATTTTGACGTAGCGACGTTGGCTTTCTTTATCCATTTTAGCTCTTCAACATACGTTTCGATTGCAGGCATCATAGTTACGAGCGGCCTACGATGTAAAAGCAAAGTAATTTTTGAGCTACAGGCAGCAATAAGAGCGGTTGTACCTTTTTCCTCAATCTCTTTTATCTTGGCGCTAATGGCATCTTTCGTGGCGGTCAAATCTGTAATAGGCGATGGTGCTGCGTTTACCTTATTCGCAATAGTCTCGGTTTCACCCATGAGAAATTGAATAACAGCATTTCTCTGATTGCCAAGCGCGATAATAAAGGCATCTGTGGAATCAATGAGGGGTTGGCTCTTGAGGAATAAATACCCGCGAATCAGGGTTTGATCGTTGCAAATATCAAAAACCTTCGAATTTAATGTGGCTATGGCTTCATCAATTTGTTGCTGGGCTTCCTGTAGCTCAACACTGGCATTGTCTTGTAAGTAACTCCAAAATTGCTGGATATGGCCTAGAGCGTCATGATTATCGACTGGTTGTCCACACAACAGACAAGGATCGTTTAAAGAAGGATATTGCGGGCTGATTTGCATACCCAGCGTATGAGCCATACCAATAAAATTGCGCCATTCCGTCTCTAATCTTCCCATATCAATAGTTAGAGTGGCTTGTAATGTACGTACTTTTTCTAAGCATAATTTCTTATTATCTAACAAGGCCATATATCTTTGGGACGCTTCTTCATTGAATAGCGCGGCGAAAGCTTCGAACTGCTCAATAAACGATATTAATCGGGGTAGCCCATCTTTCTCATTTTGAAGAAGCGTAGAGCTGTCAATTAGGCTTTTCTTCTCTTTGTATAGTTGATTTAGCTCGTCCAACTCAGCGGCCTCGAATGTTGCCAGTGTCTTTAAGTTTTCAAGATTGGTATCAGCCGCCAATGACGTTATTGCCGCTTTGATAGATGATTCGCCTTCACCAAGTTGCTCAATAAAAGTGTTTGTGGTTGTGCGCTCAGTGATTTGTTTTTGCAACATAGTCTTGAGCAGGCCGAATACACGCGCCTCCTCATTTAGAACATCAATACCCGCAGGCACAAACTCTAGTGAGTTATAGCCACTCACATGGTTGCTGGCAGCATCTGCATCAAAAAACGCTATTCTTTGAAGATGGGGGTTGTGTGCGTTGGGATCGAATACAATAGAGTCGTCGGAACCTGATAAATATATCTCAGCCTGTTGATGTGCTTTATAAGATTCTGGGTTTCTAAAATCGGGTTCGATCTTGATATTTCCAGCCCTGCTAAAGCATGAAGCCTTTAAGACACGTGCAAAGCCGGATTTGCCCGTGCCATTCTTCCCATAAATGATGGTAAGGCCAGTATGGAAACTTAGGGAAGCAGTTGCAGGGATTGCATTAATGTTTTTAAGGTTAGCCAACTTTTCGAGCTTAATCTGCTCAAATGTCGCTTCGCTATCAGAGGGTACAATATCGTCAATACTAGACTCTGGGACAGTTTCTTCGTCATCAATAAGCTGGTGCGCTATGCAGAAATACCTGTAGGCGAGATCAATATTGGTTGACTCTAGTAGCCCTTTTTCAATAGCGGTTTTGCAAATGAATTTATGCCAAGTGGGTAAAGTATTGAACCGCATCTTGAGCTTTTGCCAGACTGCGATGCAGCGCCCTTGGACGTTTTCAATCTCTGTTTGATTTATATTCATGATGTTCACCAGTGATATGCGTTGAATATTCTGTCTTCCCTGAGACGTTACGCATTGTACTGGGATCAATGGCGGAAGAGGTGGGATTCGAACCCACGGTGGGCTTGCACCCACGGCGGTTTTCAAGACCGCTGCCTTAAACCACTCGGCCACCCTTCCGTTGGAGCCTTCATTGCTATGCGCGGACCCGCTTGGCAAGGTTTTTTTCTTGTCCCAAGACAATTTTTGGAAAAAACTTTGAACCAGTGTTTGTTTCGGCGCCTATCCGGCCCGATTATCTTAAGATAGGGCCGCTTTATCCCGTTGTTCGGGCTTTTTGGGCCTTTGTTTCGTTCATCAAACGAACGGATGTTCGGCAGGTGATCCAAAAGCCGTGTTAACGATAGTGCGCATCTCCACGCTTCGTTAACCATGATTTGGTTGCCAAAGGATGAAAATCACGTTAGCGTTTCATTAAGATTTGCGGCAATGAGGTCGCAGGTTTTCGTTGGCTTCTTGAAAGCGGGGTTTTCGGCCCTTTTGCTTTCGCTCAAAGAAGCGCCAGAGGACGTGATTTTGAAGCAAACTCAAGTCACTCCGGCCATTGTGGGTCGGGTTGCCACTCCATCGGTTTTTGGCCGGTTTACCCGCCATGCGCTGCTTGCGGCAGGCTGCGCTTTCGTTCTTGCGGGCTGCAATGTGGAGGCGCAAAAATCGTCCCTCGACAGTGCGGCGGTGCAACCGCAACAGAAAAAAGCCAAAGAAAATCAATCAGCTAAAGCGCCGGAGCCGGTGCAGGTGGCCTCCAAAGACGATGCTTCTGATGCGGGTCGCGCTTTGGGCTATGACAAGACCGGCAAGCCCTATACGGTGTCCGGCAAGCTTTATGTTCCCAAAGAGCAAACAGGCTATACCGCCACTGGTTTGGCCTCTTGGTACGGGGTTGGTTTTCACGGGCGTGAAACCGCCAATGGCGAGGTTTTCAACCGTGAATCCGTGACTGTTGCCCATCCGACCCTGCCTTTGCCGAGCTATGTGCGGGTCACCAATGTGCTCAATGGCCGGTCCATCATCGCCCGTGTGAATGATCGCGGGCCGTTCAAGGGCAATCGTCTGGTCGATGTGTCCGAGCAGGTCGCAATCGGCTTGAATTTCAAGCACTTAGGCACTACCCGTTTGAAGGTTGACTATATCGGCCGTGCGCCGGTCAATGTCGATGACAGTGCCATGTTGCAGGCCACCTTGCGGGTCGACGGCACGTCGGCGCAATTGGGTGGGCGTGGTGTGGCCACCCAAGTGGCCAAGATTGCTCCGCCCGAGCGCGCCGCAGCCTTTACACAGGATCCGTTTGGCGAGGAGAGCCGCTCTGGTTTTGATCGCGCCGATGCGGGTGCGGCACCGGCTCAGGCTCAGCTGGAGGTGGTTCCTCTCCCTCCGCAGCGTCCCGTCTCGATGGGCGAGGCCAGTTTCAAGCCGCAGTTTGAAGGTATGAAAATGCTGGAAAAACCGGTACTTGTCGAGAAAAGCTCAGATGTCACTTCATCTGCTGTCGCGGTGTCTGGCGAGGAGAGCGTGAAAGAATTGCTGCCAAGCCGCATTCCTTTGCCGCCGGTGCGTCCTGCGGGGCTTGGCAATGACACCCCGTCTGAGCGCACCGCCGCCTTTGACGCGCCTGTTTCGGCTCAGCCAGTGGGCGGGTTCCGGCAATTGGTTGTCTCGCGCTGATCGGGCCTGATCGGGCAAGAATTGACGCTTTTTGCCGGATTTCATGGGCTTTTTCTGCGTGATTTTTTGTTTTCATTGATATTTTTGTATTTAACCCGCTGTTTCAGCGGTTGAGGGCAGCGCAATGGTTGCCTTTTGCCTGCGCTCTG
>Ga0209085_1001278_pt1 | contig 15920 bp, 12 predicted proteins | sample C_131016_EF_Meta_FD_187310 | JGI IMG/M metagenome (GOLD analysis project Ga0209085, IMG submission 187310) | Freshwater microbial communities from Lake Croche, Canada to study carbon cycling - C_131016_EF_MetaG (SPAdes) (version 2) | ecosystem: Environmental > Aquatic > Freshwater > Lake...
ACTGGAGGGTTTAAGGCCCGCTGAAAACTAAACCTAAGTCCGGACCACCAAAGCCAAGCGCTTCAACGCAATATTAAACTAACATAACAACTGGATCGCTTGATGGGGTCAGGCCACAAGGATGCAGGCACCTCCACCCATTCCGTCTCGGGCAGTAATGCGAATTACAATGTAAAACTTGTTGATGGGTCACTCACCATTGCCAAAGCCGATGTGACGCTGGAGGCCAATAGTGCGACCTATACCTATAACGGGGCCAATCAATCCGTATCGGGTTTCAATGTCATCTCAGGCGCTTTATATGGCAATGACAATACAAGTTTCAGCGCCATGACCAGCCGCAAGGATGCAGGCATTTCCACCACTTCGGTTTTAGGCAGTAATACGAATTACAATGTAAAGCTTGTTGATGGGTCAATCACCATTGCCAAAGCCGATGTGACATTGCAGGCCAATAGCGCGACCTACATCTATAACGGCACCAATCAATCCGTATCGGGTTTCAATGTCATCTCAGGCGCTTTATACGGCAATGATAATACAAGTTTCAGCGCCATGGTCAGCCGCAAGGATGCAGGTACCTCCACCCATTCCGTGCTGGGCAGCAATTCGAATTACAATGTGAAGCTTGTTGATGGGTCAATCACCATTGCCAAAGCCGATGTGACATTGCAGGCCAACAGCGCGACCTACACCTATAACGGGGCCAATCAATCCGTATCGGGTTTCAATGTCATCTCAGGCGCTTTATACGGCAATGACAATACAAGTTTCAGCGCCATGACCAGCCGCAAGGATGCAGGCACCTCCACCCATTCCGTGCTGGGCAGCAATGACAATTATAATGTCAAGCGGGTTGATGGCGTGTTGAACATCACGCCTACCAATTTAATCCTTACGGCACTGGCGCAGAGCAAAATTTATGATGGCTCGACGAATGTGAACAATATCAGCGCCTTTACGGTTACAGGTCTTATGGCGGGAGAAACAATCAGCTCTGTGACCTTGGCATTTAACAACAAAAATGCCGGGCCGGGTAACAAGACCATTTCGATCAGCCATGCCGTGGCCGGTGCGAATACCATGTTAGAAAATTATAATATCATTTACGCAAATGATACGACGAGCACGATCACGCCTGCGGTGATTGCGGCTGTGAATAATGTTTCCGCGCTCAATAAAATCTATGACGGAACAACAAAGGCTACACTCAATACGTCAGGCGCTATCATCAACGGGGTTTATGCTGGGGATCAATTGAATATTACGGGTGCTACAGGCGCTTTTGACAGTGCTGCGATTGGCACGCACAAGACCGTCAATATAGGCAATATCACGCTGGGTGGGACGTCGGTTCTTAATTATCAACTGGGCTCAACAACAGCCATAACCTATGCGGATATTATACAAAATACCTCTTTGAATTCAACTGTCGAGTTGACGCTGGCGAAGGCAGTTATTTCGAACTCTGTCAGTGAATCGATCGTCGCAAAGTCAATGATCGTCAAACCTGAGGATTATATATTCGTAGGGCGAACCTATGATTTCAAATCCGTCGCTTATTCTTTGAAATTTGATTACGTCAACAATCGAAATAATTTGGTCGCCTTTAATGGTTCAGGATTGAATCTGAAATAAAATTTTTCAGCCTTTAAAGACCTGCGCATGGTTTTCAGGTTCTCTCTAATGCTGGCTGGATGAGCTTTCTCAGCATCAGAGGCGCCGCCTTAACCTCATCCCGTCTCGCTCAAGACCGCATCTGTCTCTGATAGACAATCCTATTAATGAGGAGTTCATTCCAAAAAAGGGATTAAAATCACACCCCCAGCCAATCCGCTTACTGGAGATTGTTGCTGCTTTCAAATTCAGTGTCTCTTATTTTGCGCCAATCTTTATCCTGCTGTTTTTATTGAATTTTTTATACAAGCTGTCCTGATTTTACACCTAAGCCATAGATGGCCCGAGTCTTGCTCTGGGACAATCGTTAACAAAGCGATACTAGTTTGGGGCAAGTTATGGTCGGCATTTCCAGCGTTAATAATCCTTATCTGAAAACTTCGGCGGCCAATCCGGTCACACCGACGGATACGACAAAGCCTGTTGCCACGACCAGTTTGGCATCCCCCACGATTTCAACCAAGAACAGTTCGAGTGTTGCCATCTCCCCGCCCGCGGTGGTCAAACTCGCGGCTTCGGCCGCGACTGCAGCAAGTCCGATGACTGTGGCAGCCGTTCTGGCCGCCAATGCCAACATTACCGCCAATACGGTGATCAAAGATAGCGCGGCCAATATTCAGGCACGCTTGAAGGATCTTTCCAATCTTCCAGCCATCGCCAATGTCACCAGCATCACGCTCACCGATACCAAAGGGACCATTACTGTTGCAGGCGCTGATATCGTGGCGGGTTCTACCAATGCAACCAGTGCGGCGGCCATTGGCGCTTTGCTTAAAAAAATAACCTCCTCGTTCACGCTGAATGTGACAGCGCTTGGCGTGACAGATGCTTTGGCTTTGAAATCACCGGCCTCCACGGCAAGCCTGACCTTCGCTATCAATGATACGATGGAGGCTGTTTCCAATAACCTCGCTGCTTTGCAAACAGCTGCCAAAGCCAAAACGCTCACAGCCATCAACATTACCGCGCCTGCAAGCGGCTCGCCCAAGCCCGCTCTTGTGCTTTCGGCAGCCCAGTTAAAAGCCAATCCCGAAGTGTTGGCCACACTCAAAGGGGATTATGATCTGACGATCACAGGCGTTGCCGCCGCTGACTCCATTGCTGTGGCTGGAAGTGCTGACAAGGTACTTTCTACATCAGCTTCCAAGTCGACCCAATCCAAGATTGCGATCAGTGATACATCCGCCAATCTCGTCAAGGGCATAGCGACACTGGAAACAGCGGCAACAGCCGGACGCTTATCAAGCATTACTGTCAGTGACGGAAAGGCATTGTCGCTCACCGAAGCACAGATCAAAGCGGACAGCCATGTCCTCGCTACGCAATTTACCACATCCACCACGATCGAGGCGACCGCCGTTAAAGCCGCCGATGTTGCAGCGGTTCAAGCGCTGTTCAATGCCAATAATAATTTGACACTGACGAAAGAAAGCATTGCGGATACAGCGGCCAATATTCAAGCCAATCTTGATAGTTTGGAAGCTGCCGTTAAACCATCGCAAGCATCCGCAGGCGCCAATACCGTCAGTATTGCCGCCATTGCCGTGACCGATAAAGGCGTGATCACAACCACCAATGCCACACTGGTTGCTGATCTTGATGCGTTGAAAGTGTTAACGGGTGCATACAAGCTCATTGTGACAGAAATTGGCGTAACGGATGCGCTGGCATTGAAGGCACCGAGCAAGGATGCCACCTTGGCCTTGTCGGTCAAAGACACTGCCGATAAGGTCTCTGCCAATTGGGACGCGCTGCAGGCAGCGGCCAAATCATTGACATCTTTGTCTGTGACCGATGGCTCGTCGTCCCTGCTCAAAATGACAGCCGCCCAGCTTAAATCCGATGCGGCAGCCCTGGCGCTTGTCACTGGTGATTATAAATTGGGTGTGACAGGGGTTGTAGCAGCCGATGTTACAAAAACGCTGGCTACAAAAAATATTTATTCGGTCGAAGTCAAAGATACAGCCGCCAACATTCTTATAAATCTTAAATCCATCCAAACGGCTGTCACTGCAGCAAAAATTCAATCCGTCACGATAACGGATGCGGCCAACCCCGCGCTAGCCATCTCTGATATTTTTGCACTCACCACGTCCTTGCCCAATCTCACACTCGCAACGGGCGTCAAATTCAATGTCAAAGATACGGCCAGCAATATCATTGCCCATGCGCGCGATGATATCGGGGATGTGCTTAAAAACGCTGGCACGGTTACATTCTCTGATAAAACAGCACCGAACCTCACCCTTGCCGATGCCACAACGCTACAGACGATTACCAATCTGGATAGGACAGCCAAATATAATGTGACCGATAGCGGAACCGCTATTGCAGCCCAAGCGGCGATCGCAGGCGAAAAAATCCTGTCGGGTGCCGCCTCGGTTTCCATCAATAAAAACTTCACCGTCAAAGAGGCCATTGCCGTCACTGGGATCAAATCTCTGGCCAAGGGCACGGTTTATTCGATCACCGATAATGTCGACAATGTGCTCGCCCAATCCGCAGCTGCGGGGGATAAGATTGTGACAGGCGCCAACACCGTCACTGTGGTGGATACATCCACCAATATCATCGCCAAACTGGATCAGTTGGAAGGCTTAGCAAAGCTTGGTAAAATCGCGGATATCAAATTCACCGATACGCCTTCTAATGCTTTGAACATCACACAAGACCAATTGGTCAAAGATGCCGAGGCCATCGGGAAAATTATTTCGCAACGGATATTGCCGACGCTGACACTCACAAAGCCTGCAACGCCGGCTCCTCTTGCCGGACCAACCCCTGGCCCAACGACCGTTCCGTCACCCAGTATGAATGGAACGACTATTCCGAGCTTAACCAATAACAATAAGCCGACCTTTGCCGGAACTGCTGCGGGTAACAGCACCATTACGCTTTATAATAATAGTAGCAGCACTGCTTGGGCGACGGTGCAGTCCGATGCCTCGGGCAATTGGTCCTATACGCCGACAACAGCACTGGCTGACGGAAATTATTCGATCACCGCAAAAACAACAAATGCATCCGGCCTGCAATCCGCAGCCTCTGCCGCCATCATTTTTAAGATTGATACAGCGCCCCCGTCTGCGCCCACGCTCACGGGCCCTACAGGAACAACGAATATCAACAAGCCCACTTTGTCTGGACTTGCCGAAGCCAATAGCATTGTCAAACTATATGATGGTTCGAACGCAACACCTTTTGCGACTGTGACAGCAGGCGTAAACGGACAATGGACCTTTACACCGACAACAGCTTTGGCGGATGGTTCATATACGGTCATGGCCAAAGCCACGGATCCCGCGGGCAATACGTCCGTTGCTTCCACTGCGCTGACATTCACTGTCAGTACAGTGGTCACTGCACCCGCTAGCATGACATGGGATGGCACTCAGGCGAATGGCTTTGAGCAAATTGCCTCTATGACAAGCAAGACCCTTTCCACGCCGCAATCAACTGTTTCAGAAACCATTAATCTGGTTGCGGGAGCCAGTTATACATTCGGTGTTGCCTCTCTCAGCAGCACCAGTGGCGCAGCTAAATTATTACAAATTTTGGATAAAAATAATAACGTCGTTGCCAGCACAACGGATATTTCAAAATTTTATGATTTTACTGCGACAGTGAGTGGAACTTATACGGTCAAACTGACGGTTTCCAATGCTCAAAATAATGCATCGATTGGTAGTTACCAACTGAAGGCCTATCAATATATGTCCAAGCTCCCCGAATTATCGGGTGACGCCAATGTGGATGCATTGTTGAACGGCCTGACACCCTATTGGCTGCATCCGGCTGGTGCGGTTGCGACCAACTCTACGGATCTCATTCATGCTGGTTTATACTCGCTGTCATCAGCCAGTTCCAAGCATCAGATCACCTATTCTTTCCTGACGTCTCTGCCTGCCAATGATACGGAGGATGCGACGGGCTTCAGAGCCATGAATAACACAGAAAAGCAGGCGGTTCAGGCGGCACTCAGCTATATCGCCACTGTCATTAATGTGACCTTTACTTTGGCGACGACGCCGGGGCAGGCTGATATCAATTTCGGCACCAATAATCAGGGCACAGTCAGTTCAGGCTATGCCAATATGCCCAATAGCAGTGGCGACCATCCGGAATACCTCTTCCTGAATAATGCCCCTGCTTCGGCGAATTTCCCTCTTTCCAATGCTGATCTTTCGGTGGGCTCTTATGGTTGGCAAACGCTGATCCATGAAGTCGGCCATACTTTGGGCCTGAAACATCCCGGTGATTACAATGCGGGTGGCGGCGGCGGCACACCGCCTTATTTGCCGCCGGAAACCGACATCACACGCTTCTCGGTCATGTCATATAACGAGCCCAAAAATGTGACTGTGAATTCGGGCGGATATCTGGTTCCGGTCAATCCGCAAACCTTTATGGTCTATGACCTCGAGGCGTTGCAATATCTTTATGGCGCCAATAAAACCACGGCCGCCAATCAGATGGTTTCCTTCGCCGATAATTTTGTCGGCATGAAGACGATCTGGTCACCCAATGGCGCCACCATCAATTTGACCTCATCCACCAAAAGCAATCTGATCGATCTTCGCCAAGGTGCCTATAGTTCCATTAATATGATCACACCTCCAAACCAGACGACCTATGACGGTAAAAACAATGTCGGCATCGCCTATGGCAGCATTGTGGATTCTGTCATTGGCGGCTCGGGTGATGATATTATCTATGCCAATGCGGACGGGGATATTATTGACGGCGGTGCGGGTGCGAACACGGTTTATCTGCCCGGGTCACAAAGCGATTGGACGATTACAACCGGTGCCAATGGTGTGAAACAAGCTACGCATAAAGCAACCAATAAAGTGACAACCCTGACCAATATCCAAACCATCACTTATTATGTGCCAGACAATACGGCACTCACCCATGCATAACCCCATGAGGGGTCTGGCCGGTTTTGTGGTGCGGAACTGGTCAGCGCATAGGGCTTGATGAGGAAAGGCTCAGATCTGTCTGAGCCTTTTTTATGTTTTTGGAAGGGGTCAAAGGGATAAGCCGGATCTCCCATAGAGAACCGACAGTCGTTGAACGTGTCATTGTTTATGGGAGGCCAAGCCTCCGATGTCTCAATTCAAAACAGGAGACGAAAAATCAGTGAAACAAATTATCGGGGTTATTGGAGACAACGCTCTCATAGATAAAATTGCTGATCGACAAATGCTTGTTCAAATCGAATTTATAAATATTTTTGACATGGAATGTCTTGGAGGACGGCGAAGGCGGAGTGCCATCCGCGCTTAATTCCACAAGGCGAAACATATCCTTCAGCGGTTTAGAATTATAACCGCCGTAAAGACTTGAAGGATTTGAATGAGCAGTAATCATGATACAACACCCGTTGAAGGGATTAACGCATAAAGCCGAAAAATGTCAAGATTTTTTATTAAGTATCTGATATTATTATATTATTTTTTCTGTTCAATAGCGTGCCCTCAATTGTAGCACAACCTTTCAGTGCCGGTTTGTTGCGCGATTGAAGCAGCGGGCGACAATCATCGACCGAAAAGCCGCAACCATTTTGGCCATAACAGGCTTTGAAGGACGCTCGTAAAAAGCGCTTTCGGGACATGAAAGACAAAGCATAAAAAAGCCCCTGCTGATGAATGCACAGGGGCTTTTTTGGGTGCGATCAAGACGAGATCAAGACGAGATCAAGACGAGATCACGCCGATATAAGCAGCATTAACGGGTCACGGCTGTGGTGGTGTCCGTTTTGCGGTTATATTTCAAAGTGATGGATGTAATCTTGCACAAATCGAAATCATGCCATTCCGTGGATGGTGACCCATCCGTCCAATCCACTTTCAAGTCCCACAGGCAGCCTTTATCCGCACCATCAAAAGTCACGTCGATGGTCTCGCCATCGTGAAAGATGTCGCGTCCCATAATATCATCCGACCATGAACGGGAATGCGCGCCATCAACGAAAACTCTTTGGATGTCGTAACCGGTGGCATTGGTTAAACTAAAATCCCGTTTATCGGCTTTGGCGCCCTGCGCACACATCATCAGTGCGATTGAGACAAGGGCCAGTTTCAGGTTACGCATGATCAACTCCACAAGATTGGGTAAAACACAAATAAACAGCTCTCTATATGAAAATTTGGTCCACATATCGCGGCTGGTTATGGCTATGAGGTTTAGGTGAAGAGCGGGCTTCACACAAGCCGCCCCTTTTGTGTTTACGCTGTTTTTCCCAACCCTTTTTCCAAATGGGGGACGGGGGGTAACCCGTCACCTCTGTCACACATCAATGGACTTATGGGCTGATCAGCCATTGCGCCAATCCGATATAGGCGGGAATACCGATCAGGATATTGATGGGAAAGGTGATGCCCAGTGAAAGGCCGAAATAAAGGGCGGCATTTGCTTCGGGAATGGCAAAGCGCAAGGCAGCCGGTACCGCGATATAAGAGGCGCTTGCAGCCAGCACCATCAGCAAGCCTGCATCGCCTGCGGACAGATTGGCAAGGATCGCTAAGAGAAGCGCCAACAGGGCATGCAGTATCGGCCCGAACACCGCATAGGCCACAAGCCAGGGAGACAGGCTTTTGAGCGACGGAAAATGTCTGGCTGTCAATAATCCCATATCAAGCAGGAAAAAAGCCAACATGCCGCGAAACAGATCACCGACAAAAGGTTGCATGGCTGTCTTGCCGTTTTCACCCGATAAAATCCCCACAACAAGCGAGCCGATCAACAAAAGTTGTGCGCCATCGGTGAGGGACTCTTTCAGAATATGCACGGGCGAGGACCCGCTTGGCTGATTGTGGCTTGCGGGATGATCGGCAGTGGTTGATGCGGTTCTCAATCTGTTGGCAAACAAGATCGCCATGACAATGGCGGGGGATTCCATAAAGGCCATGGCGGCGGCCATATGGCCGCCAAACGCGATGCCATGCGTGTCGAGATAGCGTGTCGCGGTGATAAAGGTCACCGCACTGACCGAACCATAGGTGGCGGCAAGGGCTGCGGCATCAAAGCCATTGATGATTTTTTTCAACACGGCATAGCCTATGAGCGGAATAACAAGGGCCAGCGTCAAGGCGGCTAACAAGCTGCTCAGGACCGAAACTGTTAATCCCGAATGGGCCAGTTCGAAACCACCTCTTAAACCTAAAGCCATCAAGAGATAGAGCGAAAGAAAGCGCGGTATGGGTTGCGGAATTTCCAGATTGGATTTCATCAAACCGGCAAGAATACCGAATATAAAAAACAAGATCGCGGGATCGAGTAAATTGGACATGGCAGCACTCCTTTACAGGCTTGCTGCTAGCAGATCATAATCATCAATAAAAATTGATTTTTATAGAGTTTATGATAGATTTTTATCTATGAATGGAACCTTTCGGCAATTGCGTCTTTTCCTTGCTTTGGTTGATGAAGGCAGTATCAGCCGTGCCGCACGCCGTTGCCATGTCACCCAGCCCACCGCCTCCATGCAGTTGAAGGAGTTGTCTCTGTCCATCGGCCTGCCGCTTTACGAGGTGATCGGCAAAAAAATCCATCTCACCGACATAGGGCTTGAGCTCGCCAAAACCGCGCGCGCCATGATGGGGGAATGGAGCGCCTTTGCCCAAAACGTTGACCATGCCAAAGGCTTGGCGCGGGGCAAATTGCGTGTCGCGGTGGTCAGTACCGCCAAATATTTTATTCCGCGCATGTTGGGGGCATTTTGCCAGACACATCGGGACATTGATATCGTGTTTGATGTCCTGAACCGCAGCGGCGTGATTGAGTTGTTGCGCGCCAATCAGCTTGATCTCGCAATCATGTCGGTGCCGCCCTCTGATCTGGATGTGGAGACGGAAGTTTTTTTGGACAATCCTTTGGTTGCCATCGCACCGGCTGGCCATGCCTTGACCCGCAAAAAATCGGTTCGCTTGGGTGATTTTACCAAGGAGCCCGTTATTTTGCGCGAGGAGGGATCGGGGACGCGCATGGTGGCCGACCGGTTTTTCAAATCAAGGGATCAAAAACCAAGGGTGCGTTTGAGCCTTGGTTCCAACGAGGCCATCAAACAGGCTGTCGCGGGCGGCTTGGGTTGCGCGGTGATATCCCGACATGCATTGACAGGGGATGGGGCAGATGAAGGTGTCGTCGTGCTGCCCGTGGAAGGATTTCCCATTCCCTCGCAATGGTTCATCGTGCACAGGCGGGGAAAGAAACTCAGTCCCGTTGCGAGCGTTTTCCGCGATTATGTCCGCTCAGCTGTCAAAGACCGGCCATCGACCCCTGCATAAAACGCAGGCCATCCAACGGAACGAAAAGTCTGTCAAATTTTGCTCTAAGCATATAATGACATAAGACATGAATAGGTTCTTGTTATTTGGAAACGAAGAAATTTATTTGAGAATGAGACATGAGCGACCAGCAACACCATAATCTGACAGTCAGCCGCTATAAGCGGCCTCTTCTTGTCAGTTTTTTATGCCTTGTTTTGATGCTTTCATCCTATCTGTTCGGGGCCTATAGCTATCAAAATTTTATGATCCCCGATGCACTCGTTTTGTTTTTGAAAACCTATTTTCAGCGTTCCGCCGAGCCGCTCCAAGGGAAATATGATCCCTATGGCCGGTTGATCGAGATTTCAGGCAAGCAGGAGATAGCCTGTCCGGCACAAAACAAAGAGACCGGAGTCTTGCTGGTGATAGGCCAATCCAATTCAGCCAATCATGCAGAAAAAAAACTGACAACCCATCATCCGTCCCATGTTGTGAATTATTATAACGGACATTGCTATGTGGCGGGTTCGCCTTTATTGGGGGCAACAGGCGAACAGGGTGAATTTATCACAGAGGTTGCTGATCAGTTGATTGATCGCAAAATCTACCAAGATGTTGTCATTCTTTCCTCCGGTATTGGCGGTTCATCCATCACACGCTGGCAAGTGGATGGTGATTTGAACCAGATGTTAATGGACACTTTGTCATTGATGAAAGAGTACAAAGTGACCGACATTCTTTGGCATCAGGGTGAAACGGATTTCGGACTAAGCCTGAATGAGAAAATCTATGAAAAATCATTCAACTCACTCAAAACCAGTTTGCGTGATGCGGGTGTTGCTGCCCCATTTTTTATCGCCCTTGCTACAAAATGCGGGGACAATCCCTATTGGGTGCCGAAAAATCCAGTAACCACAGCGCAAGGGAAACTTGCGGACAAGCAAACAATCTTTCTGGCGGCCAATACGGATGAATTGCTGACAGTGAAAGACAGACAGAAAGATTTATGCCATTTGAGTGAAAGCGGCCAGATGAAAAGCGCTGCTGCTTATGCGGAGGCAATCGAACACTATCATCAGCCGCGCGTGCCAAAGAACTGATCACAGGCTAGGCTTGCTCTTTGGCCCGTGCGGTTTTAGCAGCAAAATAAGACGGATGTGGTCGACAGGCAGAGTATGATTTCAACTCAGAAGCATATTGACGCCCTGCAAAGCCCGTTCAAGCATCGCCCGAGCTATATCAGCCCTGCTTAAAACCGTTTACCTTGCCTTGCACCGAAAGCTGTGATGATAATCCGCGCACTGACACATTCAGGCTATTCCATCACAGAGGAAACACAATGATCAAATTTTATTTTAACGGCTCACCCAACCCGACAAAAGTGGCGCTGTTTTTGGAAGAGGCCGGATTGGCCTATGAGCCTCACCCCGTCGACACCCGTATGGGCGACCAGTTCAAGCCCGAATTTGTCAAAATCAATCCCAATGCAAAAGTGCCTGTCATCGTGGACGGGGAAACCATTGTTTTTGATAGCAATGCCATTTTGCTTTACTTGGCAGAAAAGACCGGCAAATTTCTACCCGCTGCGGGTGATAAGAACAGAGCCGAGCTTCTGTCCTGGCTGATGTTTGTCGCCACAGGGATTGGTCCTTATTCGGGCCAAGCCGTGCATTTCAAACATTTTGCGCCTGAGAAAGTTCCCTATGCGCATAATCGCTATCAATATGAAGTGAAGCGCCATTATGCCATTGTCGAGGATCATCTCAAAGACCGTGCATACATGGTGGGTGATACCTACACCATTGTTGATATGAGCCTGTGGGGATGGGCGCGGATGCTGCCATTCAAATTGGGTGATGAGGCGTGGTCCGGCTATCCGCATTTGAAGCGGTTGTTTGATGAGATTTCCGCGCGCCCTGCCGCCATCAAAGCCTCGACCCTCAAAGACCAGCATCCGTTCAAAGCGGTGATGGATGAGGACGCGCGCAAGGTGATGTTCAAACATCTCGCGCAATAAGCACGCGATCGGCAAAGGGTCTGATTTTTATGATCACAGATCCTTTGCCCTCCCGGGCCTTGCTGCCATTGATACCAAGAATTTAAACCGCGCTGATTGCGTTAACCCATGAGATGGTCATGTATCGATTGATTGCCTTTGATGCCTATGGAACATTGTTTGATGTCTATTCGATGGGCGCATTGGCCGAGACCCTGTTTCCGGTGGATGGCCAAGCCTTTGCATCTGCATGGCGTGACAGGCAGATTGACTACACGCGCTTGGTCACGATGAGTGATCCCGATCCCCAAGGCAGCCGGTATTACATGTCGTTTTGGGATATTACCGTTTCGGCTTTGCGCTATGTCTGCAAACGCATGTCGCTTGATCTCAAGCCAGAGCAAGAAAAACAGTTGATGGATCACTATGCGCAATTGGTCGGTTTTGCCGATGCGCATTCCGTTCTGACCACATTGAAAAGCAGGGGCTTGAAAACCTGTATTCTGTCAAACGGCAATCAGGACATGCTCGCCCAAGTGGTGCAAAGCAACGGTCTCACGGGCTGTTTTGATCAAATCATCAGTGTTGAAAAAATCCGCCTGTTTAAAACAGCGCCGCAAGCCTATGAACTCTTGCTCTCGGCATTTCATTTGCAAAAGCACGAAATCCTTTTTGTCTCCAGCAATGCATGGGATGCGCTGGCCGCCCAATGGTTTGGCTTTGATGTCTTTTGGGTCAACCGTCAGGGTCACCCTTTTGAGGAGATCGGCCTGCCGCCGCGCTATGAGGGCAAAAGCCTGACAGATATCCTCACCCAAATTCCCGTTTAACAGTCAGTGCGTCATGCGCCGCGCGTGTCAGGTTTTGTTAACAAGCATCATAGCGCTGATAAGGGTGTTACGCTGTTCCGATGCTCAATTATCAAAAAATCTGATATTGGGATGCAAGCGCATCATTAAAAAAAGCAGCCCGCAGGCTGCCTTTTGTGATTTAATCATTCCGTTAAAGCGGCTTATTATTTAACCACTTTCTTGCCCGGTAAATTGGCTGCTTTGGCTGGCGTATCAAATCTATAGGTCAAACCAAGGCTGACAATGTCGATACGGGTATCAGCGTCAGTAACCAGATTGCTGAAGAAGGCACCATAACTCGCTTTGTAATTACTGTTTGCGGAATTGAGGGTGACTTTCGTTGATTTCGGGAAAATATGCGTATAGCCGAAATCAATATTGAGTTGCTCATTCAGCTTGTAACCAAAACCAAGCGAAGTCCAGAGACGATCATTATCAGGCAGGCGGACTGATCGTTCCGAGTCCTTTACAGGTGACCATTCATAGCCAACACCACCGCGAAGGGTCAGATTCGGGTTCCATTTATATTCCGCACCCAAAGAGGCATACCAACCATCTTGATAGTTAAAGGGCAGGCCGTTTGCAAAAAGGGCATGATTGGCGCCATTGCTTTGTTTCAAAACCGCGGGTGATTTCAGCACACTCCAATTGGTCCATTCAAGGCCGGCCAGTACAGTCCATTCAGCATTGACAATCTGTTTGATGCCGAGGTTGACGCTTTGGGGCAGTGGCAAATTAGCTTGAATGGGCACATCAAAAAGTGCCGTAGCTTGAGCAGCCGTTAAACCAGCTCCTGCGGCGGCAGCAGCCCCCCCAAAGAAATCACCCTTGAGGTCAACCCGCATTTCCGAACGGTAACCGATACCGATTTCTGTAGTATTGGTTGGCTTGAAAGTCGCACCTAAAGTATAGCCCCAGGCAGACCCGCTACCGTCGATCCCCAATACGCCCCAATTGGCCGGATTAGCCAAGGCCGGCGCAGCACTGGTATAGCGTGCATTCAGCGCCATATAGCTGATACCCGCAGACACGGAAAACTGATCATTGAATTTATAAGCCAGCGTTGGCGTGAAAGTCATCGTACGAAGACTGGTCGTCGCATTATACGAACGGCCATTCCAATTGGTGTCAGGCTTTGTGGTCAACCCGTAGGGGGCATTGATCGACAGGCCCGCCCAAAGCTGGTCATTGATTTGCCAACTGAAATAGCCAGCTGGCAAAAAGGCATCCATGGCTTCATCGCCGCTGGATGATGTGCCACCCAAAGCATTCACAGCTGCATAACCAGCCCCAGATCCTGAAATTGTTGTCAGTTTTGCATAAGGGACAATGAAAGTGCTGGATAAGGAGGTCTGAATGCCATTGTAGTCAGTCATGGTCGCTGGGTTCCAAAACATGGAGCCGAGACCTGCCCCGCCCGATGCTGCACCTGCAAAAGACAAACCCTGCCCAGTAGCACTTTGCTCACGAAGCCCGAAAGCCCCCGCAAAAACATGACCAGATGTGGTTATGGCCGTTCCTATAATGAAGGCGCGCACCATCGAATTTCTAGAAAACATATCTTCCCCCAGTTTTATATATTTTTGTAATGTAATTGACATAATTTTATAAAAAATGCAGGGAATGGCAAGACTTGAAAGATAAAAAAATCCAAAATTTGCAATTTTTTGGCAAGAAAATTTCATATTCTCATGCATGAGAAGACAAAATACTCTCGAGCGCAATCAATTATTGTTGCGCGGCAGTGAAGGGTTTTCATCTGCCATTCATCATTTGATTGCGATTCTTGCGCTAGTTGGGATCAGATAATGAATGCTATTTTACTCCATTCACCCAGCGTGTTTGACAGTGTCAAGACTGTTGCGAACGCCGCGCGTGTCTGGTTTTGTCAACGGATTTTCTTATCTTAAATCCTGATGTTTAAGAGAAGAAACCCGCACTCATAAATTGCTTATGCATCGCATTCTCACCGCTCTATCTGCGTCAAACAGGCGGTGACTGTGGATGCGGAAATTCAATTTTTTTGGGTGGTATGGTCTTGAGGGTAAGCTGATTAACGGCGTTCCCACTTCTCACCACCAAGCCGGGTGCCATTGGCATAGGTCCAAAGACCTATCCAATCATTGCCTTCAGCAACATAAAAAGCTAGGCCCGTATCATTGCCGGATTTGTAAGAGACAGCAAGAAATCGATCATCGCCAATACCAGTCCCTATATATTTTTGTCCGGAAATCATCCAAATCACTCGGTATGTTTCGTCGGTTTTCTGGACATCAACTGTCCCCTTATAGGGTGACTCATTGCCGGGATTTGCCCCTGAAACATAATATTGACCGACAGGATCAGCAAAAACGGGATAAGCCATAAGCATCATGCACAAAGTACTCAGAACAAGCCGTTTAGCCATTTTTTTGCCCCACAAATATTATGTATAAAAGACTATCATTAAAAAAATAATTTTCACAATTAAATTTATTTCTGACAATCATGTAAGCAATAGAAATAAAATTCAAACTATCCATGTTATGCAAATATAGGCTGCATAAGGGATACCATCGAACACTCGGTGGAATTTGTTTTCCATAAATTCAAGTGCAACAACTGTTACAGAATAACCTAAATGCTTATCAGGTTTACATCTCAACAATAAAATATATCAGTTATTTTAAGTCATTTATGAGTGGTTACAACCTTTTAAACACTGAAGGTCGTATAATTGTAAGAAATAATGATTTGAGAAGAGTGAATGGCTTCACTATTTTCATCATTGAATTGTTTAGGATTTTGCTTATTCTCTTATTCTTTCAAGAGTGGCTTGGTTCAAAGTTTGGGTAATCGTTCGATGTTGAAGGCATTTCTGAAAATTTTGAGTACACGCTTCAGTCTTGTTCTGAGTGTGGCAGCGTCCATTTCAGCTCTGGTTATACTCGGGCTGCTTCCCATGGCTGTTGAAAGCATCATTCACGACATCAAGGGCATCGCGTCTAAGCAGCAATATTTCACCGAAGATCTTACAGATACGGGTGAGGTGCCCCTAGTAAAGTGGTCCTGATTTAATGTTAGTTTTTTGGCGGATTTTCCATTTATGATCGAGGGAGATCGGCTATGAAGAAGAAGCGGTTT
>Ga0209085_1001279_pt1 | contig 15917 bp, 15 predicted proteins | sample C_131016_EF_Meta_FD_187310 | JGI IMG/M metagenome (GOLD analysis project Ga0209085, IMG submission 187310) | Freshwater microbial communities from Lake Croche, Canada to study carbon cycling - C_131016_EF_MetaG (SPAdes) (version 2) | ecosystem: Environmental > Aquatic > Freshwater > Lake...
TTGGGTATTTCTCACTCTTGGTATTGCACTAGGTTCTTGGTGGGCTTATTACGAACTCGGTTGGGGTGGCTGGTGGTTCTGGGATCCTGTGGAGAATGCATCATTCATCCCTTGGCTGGTTGGTACTGCTTTGCTCCATTCGCTTGCGGTCACCGAGAAGCGTGGCGGCTTTAAGAGTTGGACAGTGTTGTTAGCAATTACTGCTTTCTCACTTTCGCTTTTAGGAACCTTCTTAGTTCGATCTGGAGTGCTCACTTCAGTTCATGCATTTGCAACTGACCCTACACGCGGTGTCTTTATTTTGATTTTCTTAGTACTGGTGGTGGGCTCTTCCTTAACGCTTTACGCTTGGCGCGCTCCCAAAAGTACCCTTGGCGGTAAGTTCAGCTTAACATCGCGCGAAACCTTTATCTTGCTTGGTAACGTTTTCTTAGTAGCGTCTGCTGCATCAGTACTCTTAGGCACTCTCTACCCTTTATTGATTGATGCTTTGCATTTAGGAAAGATTTCAGTAGGCCCCCCATATTTCAATAACGTCTTCGTGCCCATCATGATTCCTTTGTTAGTACTAATGGGGATTGGGCCTTGGACAAACTGGAAGAACTCCAATCTTTTAGATGTGATTAAGCGCTTATGGATTGCAGCCTTAGTGGCAGTGATTGCGGCAGCATTCATTCCGTTTGCTATGGGTGAATTTACTTGGCTCGGAAGCCTTGGTTTCTTGTTGGCTTTCTGGGTGATTTCTTCTGGTGTGCTGCAAATGATTCGCCAAGCAAAAGTAGGCAAGCCAACGCGTTCATTTATTGGTATGCAGGCAGCACATTTAGGAATAGCAGTCTTTACGATTGGCGTCACTATGGTGGGCGCCTATCAAGAGGAAAAAGATGTGCGCATGCTCGCTGGTGATAGCGTTAGTGTCGGTGGTTATGATATTCAGCTTCAGGGTGTGAGCCCTGTTCCTGGCCCGAACTATAAAGCGATGCAAGGTACTTTCTTGTTGACTCGTAATGGGAAGCTGGAAGCGACGATGTACCCAGAAAAGCGTAGTTATTTTTCATCATCGATGCCGATGACCGAGGCGGCGATTGATGCGAGTCTTACTAGAGATATCTATGTTTCATTGGGTGAGGAGTTGGACGACAAAGCATGGGCGGTCCGGGTTTATTACAAGCCTTTTGTTGATTGGATTTGGGGTGGTTGTGTACTGATGGCTTTGGGTGGTTTGCTGGCGATGTCCGATAAGCGCTATCGCATGAAGCTGAAGAAGGCAGCAGCATGAAAACCAAGTTTTTAATTCCGCTGATTTTGTTTGTCATTTTGGTTGGATTTTTAGCGGTAGGCTTAAATCGTGACCCACAGGAAATACCTTCGCCTCTCATTGGTAAGCAGGCGCCTGCCTTTGAATTGCCTCAACTGGCAGATACCCAAAAAACTTTTTCACCAGAGAGCATGAAAGGCAAGCCGTGGATTTTGAATGTCTGGGCCTCTTGGTGTGTTGCTTGCCGTGAGGAGCACCCCGTTCTTGTTGAGCTGGGTAAATTGCAAATAGCGCCAATTATTGGATTGGATTACAAAGATAAGCGCGACAACGCAATGACCATGCTTACTCTTCAAGGTAACCCGTACCTATTATCGGCTTTTGATAGCAATGGCCGAGTAGGTATTGATTATGGTGTCTATGGTGTTCCAGAGACCTACGTGATTGACAAGGCTGGTGTCATTCGGTTTAAACATATTGGACCGATCACGATGGAAATACTACGTAAAAAGATCATTCCTTTGTTAGATGAGCTCAAATAATGTTGAGAAAGATGCTTCAATCTCTCTTATTCACTTTTGCCGTATTGTGCTCAGTTAGTACGTCCGCTAAGGATGCAGTGCCTTTGGCCGATGACCCGGTCACTGAACAGCGTCTGATTGTGATCTCAGAAGAAATGCGCTGCTTAGTTTGTCAGAATGAATCTCTTGCAGGCTCACGCTCTGATTTAGCAAATGACTTGCGCCGAGAAATTCGCATCCTGATTAATGAGGGTAAGACAGACGAGCAAATTCGGAATTTTATGGTGGAGCGTTATGGCGACTTTGTTTTATATCGCCCGCCTGTAAAGCCGATCACCTGGCTCCTATGGATAGGCCCATTTGTAATTTTGCTTGCAGGAATTATTGGCTTGATGGTGTATCTGCGGCGCAGAAATCAGGCTGTGCCTAGCACCACGCTATCTGAAGCAGATAATCGTCGAATTGATGCGCTACTTCAGGATGCCAAGTCCAGTTCAATAGAAAAATAATATGACTAGTTTTGTAATATCCGCTCTTCTTTTATTGATCCTGGTCTTAGTGCTGGTATTGCGCCCATTATTTTTCCCTGCAAAAGAGTCTGCAACCTCGCGTCGTCAGATGAATGCAGCCATCTATCGGGAGGAGCTTGATAAGCTCGAGACTGAGCGTTTAGCGGGTACTGTTGATAGCTATAGCTACGAGCAGACTCATGCAGAAATGCGTCAGCGCCTTTTTCAGGATACGGATGAAGCCGATGATCTCGCAGTACTGGGCTCTCCCAAGAAAACTATTATTGGGATTTGTTTTTTTGTAGCAATACTTTCGGCGGGTTTTTATTTCTACCTTGGTGATGCCGCTCAGATTGCCCAGAAGGGTGCAGAGAAGCAGATGACTCAAGAGTCAGTTGAAAAGATGGTTGAAGAGTTTGCCGCCAAGATGGATAAAGAGCCTGACAATCTCAAGGGTTGGGCTATGCTGGCCCGCTCTTATCGGATTTTGGGACGCAATACTGAGGCTGCAAATGCCTATGCCCGTGCTGGTTCTTTTGTGGATTCGGATCCGCAATTGTTGGCTGACTATGCTGATGCATTAGTAGCCAATGCGAATGGTAATTTTGCTGGTAAGCCGCAGCAACTTATTAATAAGGCATTAGCCCAGGATCCAAATAATTTATTGGCTCTTTGGCTCTCTGGAACTGCTGATTTCAATGCGCAGAACTATAAAGCTGCATTGCGGTCCTGGGAGAAGTTGGCAAAGCTATTGCCCCCTGAGTCCGATGAGGCCCGAGCTATCGCAGCTTCTATTGCAGAGGCGCGTAGCAAGGGCGGACTTGCGCCAGCTAGTACGGCAGTAATCAGTAAGCAAGGCGTGAGCGGACAAGTTGAGATTACACCAGAACTCAAGTCTAAAATTAAAGCAGGCGATGTGTTGATGGTGATTGCCCGTAAGCCAGGTGAGCGTATGCCAGTGGCGGTTCTCAAAACCCCGCTTACTGCATTCCCAATCAACTTTGTTTTGAATGATACTTTGGCAATGAACCCCAATGCATTGATTTCTCAAATGCCTGAAGTGTCGGTTGAGGTGCGTATTTCAAAAACAGGAATGGCAATGCCAGAAGCCGGTGACTTGATATCTACGCCGCAAACCATCAAGGTGGGCACGACTAATGCTCGCCTCCTCATTGGACAGATCAGGCCTTAATTAGCCTCGTCCAACAATTGGCATGGGCTGTTTTGTGAGTAGCTGAATTCATTATTGCCCTGATGGTTCTTTAAAACCCCCATCCTATCCTGAAATAATTGGAATCAATTCATTCCGCTCTAGATCCTTGGGCTCGGGGCATAATGGCAAAAAACAAGCGGAATTCTTATGAACTTCATACGTAAAAATATTCATAACCCTGTGGCGGTAGTCATCGCCTTTTTGATTTTAGTTGGCATTTTGTTTGCCACACTCTGGGTATTGGTACCACCCCCACCCAGATCGATTGAGCTGGCAACGGGTTTCCCAACCGGTCTTTATCAGAAATTTGGTGAAAAGCTTCAAAGTGAGCTTGCCGAAGAGGGTATTTCTCTGAAGTTAAGAACCACTGGTGGAACAACTGATAACTTAGCGCTATTAAAAGATCCAAACTCTGGCGTTGACTTTGCAATGATTCAGGGTGGCGTAGCGGACTTATCCAAGTACCCTGATTTCATTTCTATCGCTGGCGTATTTTATGAGCCGGTATGGGTTTGGTATAGAGAGTCTAGTTTTCCAAGTGAATCGGGACGACTGAGTTTATTGAGTCAGTTAAAAGGTAAGCGAGTATCCATCGGCAATGAAGGTAGTGGTACGCTATCTCTATCTTCTCAATTACTTGCGGCAAGTGGATTAAGTCTTAGCGATATTCGCGCTGAAAAATTAAAACCACTTGATGCATTGGAGAAGTTCAAAAAAGGTGAGCTAGATGCTGTATTTTTGGTAAGTGCTGCTGATGCTCCTTTAGTCAAAAATTTTTATGAAACACCAGGCATTCGCTTGATGAACTTTGAGCAGGCTGAAGCCTATCTTCACTTATTCCCTTTTCTCTCAAAAGTAACAGTGCCACGAGGTGTGATCAGCATTGCCTATGATCTTCCGCGTCAAGACATTCAGGTACTCGCTGCAACAGCTACCTTGGTAGGTAAGAGTGATGTTAGTCCTGCATTGGTAACGCTGTTGCTTGGCTCTACCTACGATATTTTAAAAACCCATTCATATTTACAAAAGCCGGGAGAGTTTCCATCGGGTACTGGCCTTGATTTTCCTTTGCATGTTGATGCTGAAATCTTTTTAAAGGATGGCCCATCTTTTTTGCATCGTCACTTACCTTTCTGGACAGCGGTATGGATTGGACGCTTTGCAAAAATTGTGATTCCACTTTTAGTGATTTTGATTCCCTTATTTACCTACATCCCTGCAGCTAAAAGCTTGCTCTTGCGACTGAAATTATCTCAGGTATATGAGGAGCTTAAGGCGGTAGAAAGAAATGCATCTCATCCAGATTTAAAAGAAAAGAACCTGAAGGATTTGGAGAATATTGAGCGAAGGGTTAGCAATATTAAAATTTCCATGTTGGATGCAAAAGAGTTGTATGACTTAAAAGGCCATGTGGGAGAGGTGCGTAGCCGCTTGAAGCTCTATTCCTAAATGAATTGATATGCGCCTAAAATAAGCCCATGACTCTTTCCAGCCTTTTGCCTCCACTAACGCCCGCTAGTGAGTTAGTTGAATCTTTACGGGATGATGGCTTTGCAGTTGTCTCTGCTCAGGATGTTGCGGCAATTGCGCATGTAGATCTTGATCGACTTCTGAATCTCACCCAGTTCTGGGAGGGTTTGCCTCGAGACCCCTATCTTAAGGATGGTGGGCGATATCGCTTTCGCCGCCATGCAAGCTTTGAGATTAAGGAAGAATCTTTGGCTTTGGCGCCGCATCGTGCACACTGGCAGTCTGTCAATTACAACGCTCTGCATGGCGGAATCGAGCGTTGGTTTGAGCCTTCTCAAGTTGAGCTCACTAGTAATCCTGCTTGGCATGCTCTTTTACTAGGATTGACTCATATTCTGGATGGCGTCAAGCAAGTAAATACCTGGTTTATTGAGGCACACCAATTTCGGATTGATACGACCGATGGGATTGGACGACCAACACCTGAGGGAGCTCATCGTGATGGTGTCGATTTTGTAGCTGTCTTTTTGCTCAATCGGGTTGATATCAAGGGTGGTGAGACCCGAATTTTTAGTGCAACCGGCTCTGCTGGTTTGCGATTTACCCTCACTGAGCCCTGGTCTTTATTGCTCATGAATGATGAAAGAATGATTCATGAATCTACTCCGATTCAGCCCTTAGGGCAGTACGGCTATAGAGATACTTTGGTGCTCACTTTCCGCTCAAACGGCTTCCAGGATTCTCCTAATAGCAGTCAGCAGTAAGTTCTTATGCATTTGAAATCCGCTGGTTACACACCTCTGATGCTGATGGCGCAAACTTGTGCGCTGTTGGGTTTTGCCTGTTACGCAGTAGTGTTAACTACATTACAAGATGAATGGCATCTCAGTAATTTACAGTCTGGCCTCATTGCTAGCGCCTTCTTCTTTGGTTACATGCTGATGGTTCCATTGGCAACAGCCCTCACCGATCGCGTTGATGCAAAAAAAGTCTATCTCGTAGGTGGACTTTCAGCGATCTGTGGATTACTCGGCATGAGCCTATTCGCCTATAACTTCTGGACCGCCTTGATATTTATGGCGCTCAATGGAGTGGGTTTGGCGGGCACCTATATGCCTGGCTTAAAAATTCTGTCAGATCGTATTAAAACTGGCGAACTGACTCGCCACATTGCTTTTTATACCGCATTCTTTGGAATTGGCACTGGCTTATCTTATCTTTGCTCTGGCTGGATCTTAAATAGCTTGGGCTGGCGCTATGTTTTTGGAATCATCGCCTTAGGCCCATTTACTGCATCGTTAATCGTGCTCTTATTTATTCCTGCGCTCTCCCATGAAAAGTGGCACGGTCCAATACGTATTCGTTTGCATGATATTTTTCCGCTTGATAAGTGGCGCTTAGTCTTGCAAGATAAAACAGCCTCAGGTTTTATCTTTGGCTATACCGCTCACTCAATCGAGTTATTTGCTTGCCGTAGTTGGATTGTGGCTTTTTTTGGTTTTTGTGCAATTGTGACAGGCGACCCCTTTTTATTGACTGCAACTACTCTTGCGGGTGTGATTAATTTCTTTGGTGTTCCTGCATCCATTATCGGAAACGAGATTGCTTTAAGAATAGGGCGCCAAAAATGGATTTTCTTTGTCATGCTATCTAGCGCAGCATTTGGAGTGGCACTTGCTTGGTCAACAGGGCAATCTTGGTGGTTGATTATTGCATTAGCAATAGGGCATACCATTTTCATCATGGCTGATTCAGCCACCTTAACTGCGGGCTTAGTCATTAGTGCTAAAGAGAATATTAAAGGTGCTGCAATGGGACTACATTCCCTGATGGGCTTTGGAGGTGGATTGTTGGGCCCAGCTATTTTTGGTTTTGTGCTTGATTTAACTGGCTCACGTGCCTCGCAAATATCTTGGGTTTGGGCCTATGCTGCAGTGGTAGTTTGGGGCGTTCTGTTTGTACTCTATGAGCGTCGTAACGGCTGGGTTAATGGGTCTATCGTCCGTAAGTCATGATTTATTCATGGCTTTTACGATGCTCTGCTGTAGGTCTGGGTAGATGCAATCAATCGGCAGGCTTTCTAAGAGACCTGCTCGAGTAGTTTGGGGTGAAAAAAAACCATGTGCGAAAGACTCTTAAGTCATCCGATTGCCAACCCAGTAGGCGATAGTTGCGGATAGGGCTGTAACAGCGGATCCCCAAGGAATGTCTATAAATGCCAAGCGCATGGGGAAGTCACGAATCACTGCAAGGTTGGTTAGATCGTAAGTCATATAGCAAAAGAAGCCAAATAGGGCCCCATACTGCGCCGCATATATCCAAGACTGTTTTGAAATCGCTGGAAAGATGACGAAAATCGACGCTCCAAGTGCGTATAAGAGATAAAACGCTAGCCCTGCCCACAATTTTGGCTCACTAGCCATCAGGGAGCCCATCTCGTCACGATAAAGATTCCTGGCGATGCCAAGAAGCCAAATTAAATCAATGACGATGAGTGACAGTAGAAACGAAAAATACACTGCAAAGTACTTGAGCAATTTAGTTTTCCTTTTTTATACTTTTACAGTTGAACAATAAAGACTATGATGGAATGAAAGGTATTAGGGTTAATTTAACAGGAGTCACTATGTTTAAGCATTTATTAGTACCAGTGGATGGTTCGGATGTGAGTAAAAGGCCTTAAAAAAGGTGGCTGAGCTTGCAAAGGTCGATAAAGGCTGCGGTGACATTGGTTTATGTTTCTGATCCAATGCCGCCGATGGTGTATTCCGATAGCTCTATGGGTTACGGAATTTCTCAAAAAGACCATAAGAAGGTCTGCGAAGCATACGCCAAAGATATTTTTAAAAAGGCTTCTCTTTTATTGGGTGTCAGCGTAAAAGCAGGCACTCTTCATATCGCTAATAGCAATTTATCAGAGGGTATTTTAGAGGCTGCTAAAAAATCGAAGGCTGACGTGATTGTGATGGCTTCACACAAGCGCACCGGTATTAAGAGCATCTTATTGGGCAGTGAAACACATGAAGTAATTGTGCATTCCAAGATGCCGGTATTAGTACTTGATTAATACCTAGCGTATCAAAAAATAAAGGGGCTTTAAGGGCCCCTTTTCAATTGTTGATTTGCATCTCCTAATTGCTTGGTGGCGTACCCAGCAATAGAATTTCTCGGGTAAGTAATCCACTATCGCTATTGCGCATATTCCACAAATCGAGCTGGGTTTTTACGGCATAGGGATCAACATAGACACCATCCTTTCTCAATTCAAAATGGAGATGGGGGCCGGTAGAGCGTCCAGTGGATCCGACATAGCCAATCTCTAGGCCGCGCCGAACTTCATTACCCACCTCTAATTCTGTGTTGTAGCCGCTCAAGTGGGCATAGTAGGTGCGGTAGTTACCAGGATGCTCAAGAATGATCAAGTTACCAAACGCACCGCTAGAGCCCAAATGCACTACCTTGCCTGTGGCCACGCTAAAGATTGGTGTCCCAATTGGCGCAGAATAATCAATTCCCATATGGGTGCGATATCTTTGCTTGGGGGCAGCGACAGCAGCGCTACTGTTCCTTGATGACACTGCTTTTTTGCTTGATGCTCTGACGCTACCAACCCCGCGGGAGATGCGTCGATAACTCAGGGGATTGGTCCAGAAAGTGCGCTCAATGGATTCTCCACTGGCGGTGTAAAACCCTCCGGGTATATCACTCCTGTCGACCCAAAAAGCGCTGGCGAATACTTCACTAGAGGACGGTTCAATAATTTCCACCGCCCAAATTTGAGCCCAACGTTCCTTATCGCCAAAGTCCACAATCAGGCGAACAATGCTATTGGTATTTTCAAGTGCATTATTTTCTTCGGGGTAAATTTGCTTAATGATGGAGTTCAGCTCCCAAACCAGTTCAACAGGTAATTTATCACCCACTTTCTTGGGGTCATATAGAACAGCACTCAGAGGCAATTGGATTTCCGTAAAGCGCTTGGACTCATCCCTGAGGAAGTCCTGCTGAATTAAGAAGTTACCTGCTGCTGACGGTGTAAAGGTCCAAATCTCAGTCTTAGCATCCTGTAGTGGGCCATTCATGATGCTCAAGGATTCGAAGCGGTTGCGATTACCCAGGGCTAATGCATAAGGAATGCAATTGCCCCGCATTCGATTAAAAAAAACTTTGGTTTGAGATTTGAAGAAATCATTCAATTCTCGGTTTTCTAAACCCAGATTAGCCGGAAGATTTTCCTCGTTAAAGCTACGACGTAGACAACCATGCTGGACGCGATAGTCCAGATTTGCACCACTTTCATCGCTATAGTCGCCCTCAATCCGTTTAAATAATTCAGGGTTTAAGTTCATGCTTTTGGTGGAGCGATTGAGTGAATTTTCTTTTAGCTGAATGCCAGCCTGCTTATTACTGCCTACAGATTTTTGTTTCATCTGAGGGGTTTTGCTAGCCTGATTTGTTTGACTTACTTGTTGTGCTTGTGCGCCTGAAATAAATACGATCAGAGAGAGCCCGGCAACGTTGATGACGTTTCTCAGTAAGTAAGGTAAATGGCCCACTATTTTTTTCACCACTCAATTATCCAATATTGTTGTTCAGCTCCCTGTTTTTTATGTTGTAGTGCAGCAATTTTCTATTGAAGTTGGTCAAGGAAAGTGGCAAAAGTTATAGATACAATTCATTTTTCGTTAAAGGAATTTTCATGCCCATTATTGAATCAGTATCAGTTGCTGCCGTAGCGGTGCCTTTAGATAAGGTCACCTCCTTTTCCACTCGAACGGTTTCAGAGCGGCACTATTGCTTGGTTAGGGTGCGGGGTAAGGATGGTAATGAGGGTATAGGGTTTTGCTATGTTGGTAGTGCGGGTGGAGATATTGCCAAGATTGCCGTTGAGCAACTATTAGCCCCCAAGCTGATTGGTCAAAATAGTCATCGCAGCGAAGGTCTGTGGATGGATATGTATAACGAGTCTATTTTGCAAGGGCGCGCCGGTGCAGTGATGCGCGGCATCTCCATTCTCGATACTGCACTCTGGGACTTAAATGCCCGTGCTGCAAAATTGCCTCTCCACCAATACTTGGGATCAGTCGTAGATGATCGCGTTCCAGCTTATGCCAGCGGCGGTTACTATCTTGATGGTAAAACGCCTGCCATGTTGGGTAAAGAAATGGAGTCCTACGTAAAACAGGGCTTTAAGGCTGTCAAAATGAAAGTAGGGCGCCTATCCCCAAGAGAGGAAGAAGCGCGGGTTAAAGCTGCTCGTAAGGCCGTAGGTGACGATGTTTTGCTAACTCTAGATGCTAATAATGCCTGGCGCGATCTGCCGACTGCCCTTGAATATGTTCGTCGCTTTGAGGCTTACAAGCCCTATTGGATCGAAGAGCCATTTTCTCCAGATGCTATTGATCTGCATGCGGCGCTGGCTCGTCAGACCAAGATCAACGTTGCTACTGGTGAGATGGAAGCTGGACGCTGGCGTTTTAGAGAGTTAATTGAAGCTGGTGGAGTCGCTATTCTGCAGTCTGATGCGGCAGTCTGCGGTGGTATCACGGAGTGGCGTCGTATTTCTGCTTATGCAGATTTAAAGGGTGTGATTGTTTGCCCACATTGGATGCATGATCTGCACGCTCCTTTAGTGGCAGCAACGTCAAATGCACGGTTTGTAGAATTCTTTTTGGATGATCAGGTCTTGAACTTCCGTAGATTGATTAATAAGCAGCTCACCTTCAAGAACGGCGATTTGATTTTGCACAAGACGCCTGGCTTAGGATTTGAGTTTGATGAAACTGCTATTAAAAAGTATGCAGGAAAGGCTGCTTGGACGAAGATCATCTAATGCATTTAAATTCTTGATAATAAAAATCCCGCTTGAGAGGCGGGATTTTTATTACTTTGAACTGCTTCAGTATGTTCAGGTGGATTTGGGATTGAGTTTGTAGTGCGTAATGAGTTGGGTGACAAGCACCAAAGCAAATCCGATAAACCCAATGAGATCAGCCTCCGTGGAAGGATAGGCTAAAGCCACCCCGGAGATCACCATGATGACGCGCTCAAATACTTTGGTTTTTTCAATAAACCAACCCTGCAAGCCGCCAGCCAAGCAAATGATACCAACGACAGCAGTAAATGAAATCCATGCAATCTGAGTCCAGTTGGCCTGCTCTAGAGCGCTGGTAGATCCCATCAGGAGCAAGCTCACGCCTGATTCATCGAGGACAAACATAAATGGCACCAAAATTGCTGGGGCAACGTATTTCCAGGTTTGTAAAGTAGTTCTATAAGGATTACCTTTACAAATTGCGGCTGCAGCGAACGGAGATAAAGCTGTTGGGGGAGATACCTCTGAGAGTACGGCGTAGTAGAAGATGAACATGTGTGCGGCAAATGCAGGCACACCTAAGTTAATGAGTGCCGGTGCAGCGATCACAGCGCAAATAATATAAGAGGCAGTTACTGGTACCGCGAGACCGACGATCCAGACAATCAATGCTGTAAAAATGGCCGTTAGCAGCAATGAGCCTCCCGCATATTGAATCACGATGGAGCTAAATTTGAGGCCTAGGCCAGTGAGGGTAACAGTACCAACGATTAAACCTGCACCCGCACACGTTGCTGCGATCGCTAATACGCCCGTAGAACCAGATGAGAGTGCCTTCGATAAACTGGAGCGATAAAGACCAGAAAGTATGGGTTCTTTACCTTTAAACCAGGCCCATGGAATGATTGCGGTATCTTCGCGCAACATACTAGACAGCGCAGAAACAACGGTAGCCCAAAAGACTGACATCACTGGCGAGAAGCCGAACATCATAAAAACTACGATAGAAATCAAAGAGAAAAAATGAAACCAATATTTTTTTGTTAACTGCCAGGCGCTTTCTGCGGATGGAAAATGAATATTTTTCATGCCGTACTTACGAACGTCGATTTCAACCATGACAAACAAGCCAAGGTAGAACAGAATCGTGGGGATAGTTGCCATGAGCAACACATCTAAGTAGGAGATTTTGAGGAAGTCAGCAATCAGAAAGGCGGCCGCTCCCAATACTGGTGGTGAGATGATCGCACCAAGTCCGCCTGCAGCCAAAAGACCACCTGCGGCATTTTTATCGTAACCTACTTTATCAAGCATAGGCGCAGCTACAGAGCCGACCGTAACGGTAGTTGCCACACCTGATCCTGATGGGCCACCCATGAGGAAGGACGACAAGACAATCGTTCTACCTACCCCAGATGATTTGCCGCCCATTGCAGCAAAAGAGAAGTCGATGAAGAATTTTCCCGCGCCAGTAAATTGTAAAAAGGCGCCAAAGATAGTGAAAAGAATAATCAGGGTTGCAGAGACGTCGACTGCGGTGCCATAGATACCCTCAAGACTCATGTACATATAACCCACGAGTCGATCTAAGTCATAACCTTTGTGAGTCCATGGGGCGGGAAGGTAGTTGCCAAAGAAGGCATATAACAAGAAAAGCACTGTAACAGTGACGAGCACCATGCCATTAGTTCTTCTCACGCCCTCTAGGATGAGCAGGATGAGAGCAATACCAACCATGACGTCAGTAGAGTTTGGGGCGGTATTTCTGTCCATGAGTCCATCGCCGCCGGCCAGAATGTAATAGGCGATGGCAACTGAGCCTATGGCAAATAAAACATCCCAAAACATCAATTTGTTTTTATAACGAGCAGCAATAGGAAAGCTTAAGAACACTAAAAATAATACTAGGGCAACGTGGATGACTCTGAGCTGATGCGTTGGAACAATCGAGTAGGCAGCATATAAATGAAATAAAGACATACCTATTGCCACCAGCGTAATGAATATAGCCAGCAGACCCTTGTAGTCATTAGAATCACCCTCTTCTTGCTTAATGAAGGCATCTAATTTTTCTTGGGTTTCGTTATCAATTACATTTTGATTCATGTCTTTATCAGTCTATTTTTTATTTATATACGGCATTAAAGCAGAAGGGGTGAGATTCACTCACCCCGATATGGCTTAGTTTACTTTGATACCTTTTTCTTTAAAGTACTTTAATGCGCCTGAATGATAAGCAATCGGTGAAGCATTCGCTTTTTGGTTCTCTAGCTTGATATTTCTGTACTCAGCATGTGAGCGGACGAGTTCAAGCTGATTATCAAAAATAGCTTTAACAATTTTGTATGCCTCTGCATCAGACATAGAAGCACTCACAACCAAAAGATTGGCAACCGCTGCAACTTTGTTATCTTTCTCCATGCCACTGTAAGTTTGTTTTGTAATCACAGATGGGAAATATAGATTGCCATATTTTTTATTCATAGCGGGAATTTCAGCAGTAGTGTCTATCATGACAATTTTCATGCTAGGACTATTTGCTAAATCAGTCACGGCTGCAGTTGGTAATCCACCAACCCAAAAGAAGGCATCAATCTTGCGGTCTTTTACAGCATTGACAGATTCTGCAACGCTCAAACGCTCACGTTTGACATCTTTGTCTTTATCTAGCCCTGCAGCCTCTAACAAGCGAAACGCCATCACTTCAGTGGCACTTCCTGGTGCGCCTGTACTAATGCGCTTACCTTTGAGATCTTTCATGGTCTTAATGCCGGTGGATTCCACGGTAGCAACGTGCATGAGGTTTGGATACAGTATGAGTAAGTTGCGTAAATCTATTGGCTTGTCCTTGAATTTATCCTCACCATCTTTAGCATCTTTAGCAGCATCAGCCATTGAGAAGCCAACGTAAGGTTTGCCAGTACCAACGAGTTTTAAATTATCAACCGAGCCACCTGTCACTTCAGCAGTTGCTGACATTCCTGGTACATGCTTGGATAAGACTGAGGCTAGGCCTCCACCCATTGGGTAATAAACGCCACCAGTACCACCGGTTGCGATAGAAATGTTCTGTGCTTGTGCAGCACCGAACAACATCGTGATAGACAAGGTAATTATTTTTATAAGTTTCATTTTTATCTCCTATTTTGCATCTATTAAATTAAAGTCCAGGCATGCTGAAATTAATTTTTTGTAGTTCACTCAATAACTTAGCTTGCTGGTCTGCGCTCAGTTGCATGAGTGGTGGGCGTACGCGTAACCACTCAGAATCCTTGCTGTAATGCGCAACTGCAGTTTTCATGCCAGCAATCATTTGATATTGAGCAAATACTGAGCGTAGTTGATCTAGGGCATCTTGACGTTGATCTGCATCAGATTCTCTCCAATGCGCAGCTAATTCAGCGATAGCCCTAGGGTTTACGTTAGCAGTTGCGGAGATACAGCCGACCCCACCTGCCCGCAGGGCACGCATTAGAAATACTTCGCTGCCGGCGTATACGCGAAAGCCCGATGGTGCCAAGAGCTTGATGACGGATTCTGTGTAAGCCCAGTCTCCAGAACTGTCTTTCATACCAACAACAGTCTTTGGGTACTCCTTATGAAGACGCTCTAATAGAGAAAGGCTCAGATTAATCTTCGTGACGGGTGGAATGTTGTAGATATAAATCTGCAATCCTGTATCACCCACTTTTTGAATGACTTCTGAGAAGTAGGCGAAGAGACCATCATCAGTAATATCTTTGTAGTAGAACGGTGGCAACATCAACACGCCGGCACATTTGTGTTGCACTACATGTTTAGTCATATTCACGGTGGCATCAATTGAGGTGGCTCCAGTTCCAGGCATCATGTGCGCTGGGTTCAAGCCGCCTTCAATCAAGGCAGTTAATGTATTCATCTTTTGCGGGTCTGAAATCGAATTGGCTTCCGAGTTCGTGCCGAAGATCGCTTGACCGACGCCGTTAGCTTCCAGCCATTGACATTGCTTCAGCAATTTTTGCGCATCTGTACTGCCATCCGCTTTGAATGGAGTCAATACCGGTGAGAGTACTGCAGGTAGCGTTGAAGGGTGTAGGGAAATGGTCATACTTACTCCGTTTTAATTTTGAACTTCGGTGAGAAGTGACTGTTGATTATAAAAAGCTTCTAAATTATTTATTGCTAAATTTGTCATTAATTGCCGCGTTTCGGAAGTAGCGCTGCCAATATGCGGTGTAAGTAGAACATTATCGATATTTAAGAAGCCCACATTTGGATTGGGCTCATTTTCAAATACATCTAATGCCGCACCGGCTATCCTTTTTTGCTGCAGTGCAACTAAAAGTGCAGCCTCATCTACCACGCTACCCCGGGCAATATTAATAAGGTAGCCCTCAGGCCCTAAAGCATCTAACGCTGAAGCGTTGATCATTTTGTCTGTTTCTGGGCTGGCAGGGCAGGTCAGAAATAAGACGTCAGATGCCTGTGCCAGAGCAGTGATTTCTGGATAGAAATCGTAGGGCAAGTCTTTTTGAGTTGGGCCGGTATAGGCTAGCTTAACTTTAAAGGGCTCAAGCCGTTTGGCAAGATCCTGCCCAATTCGCCCCATCCCGGCAATACCAACGCGTTTACCGGCTAAGGTGGTGGTCACTGTAAAAAGACCATTTTTCCAGGCTGCGCTTTGCACAAAAGCATGTGCTTGTGGAATGCGGCGCAATAAGCCAAACAACATGCCGATGGCCAATTCGCAGACAGCATCATTTAATACCCCTGGGGTGTTGCTGGCAGCAATACCGTGAGTCTTGAGATAAGCAAGAGGGAGGTTGTCATAGCCAACACCGCAGGTGGCCACCATACGTACTTGAGGCAGCTGCTCTAACAGCGCAACAGGTAATTTGGTATTGGAGCGAATCAAGATGCTCGTAAACGAGCCCGCCGGTATCGGAGAATTTGGGTCAAGAAGACGGACAGGCGTGATGCGCTGGTCAATGACGGCTTGCATTACTTCTGGAAATTGTCCGACCTGCAGTACTGAATTGACTGGGATCATGTCTCACTTACTTTTTTATTGGAATAATGACAACATTGTAAAAGGATTCGCAGTCCTTATCTTGTCACCCAAGGAGAAATTGAGATGTTATTTACCCCGTCT
>Ga0209085_1001280_pt1 | contig 15908 bp, 12 predicted proteins | sample C_131016_EF_Meta_FD_187310 | JGI IMG/M metagenome (GOLD analysis project Ga0209085, IMG submission 187310) | Freshwater microbial communities from Lake Croche, Canada to study carbon cycling - C_131016_EF_MetaG (SPAdes) (version 2) | ecosystem: Environmental > Aquatic > Freshwater > Lake...
TCATGCCACAGGCGGATCAGACGCTCTGTCCGCTGCGGACATTGGCGCATTGACCCAAGCCGCCGCTGACTCCCGCTACGTGGGACTCTCTGGCGGGGCAATGACGGGTGCGCTAACAATCAGCGGAAACTCAGTTGTGGTGACAACTGACTCTCGGCTGTCAGATGCTCGCACGCCCCTCTCGCACGCGCACGGCAACCTCACAAATGCAGGTGCAATCGGCACAACCGCCAGCCTGCCGATCATCACCACCACCAGTGGAGTGTTGACCACCGGCGCGTTTGGAACTGCATCTGGTTCCTTTTGCCAAGGCAACGACTCCCGGCTGTCGGATGCTCGCACGCCCACTTCACACACGCACGGCAACCTCACCAACGCCGGGGCTATCGGGACCGCAGCCAGTCTGCCGATCATCACCACCACCAGTGGAGTGCTGGCTACGGGGGCATTCGGGACCACCTCTGGGTCGTTCTGCCAAGGCAATGACTCTCGTCTGTCGGACGCACGCACGCCCCTTGCGCATACGCAGGCCGCGTCAACGATCACCGACTTTGCAACAGAGGCTGGCAAGTATGGACCCGTGACCAGCGTGAACGGGCTGACCGGCGCGGTGACCATTTCATCTGGAAGTTCGTTGAGCGACGGCGATAAGGGGGACATCACTGTGTCCTCGTCCGGCGCGGCGTGGACAATCGACAGCGGCGCGGTGACCTACGCCAAGATCCAGAACGTCTCGGCCACCGACAAGCTGCTTGGCCGCTCCACGGCTGGTGCGGGAGTAATTGAAGAAATTTCCTGCACGGCGTTCGGCCGCAGCGTGATAGCCGGGGCAGATGCGTCTGCGGTTCGCACCACTATCAATGCTGTCTCAAAGGGTGGCGACACTATCTCTGGGGCAGTGACGGTCACTGGAGCCCTTACCGGATCAACAGGGCTCAACATTTCAGGCGGCCGTTCGTATTTCCAGTCAAATGACTCGCAGTACGGGGTCGGGGCTGCGTACGGGTCTGGTGGTGGATACGTGTATTTTGGTGCGGTGAGTGCATCGGCTACCCCCGACGCCGTCATCAGCAACGCGGGCGGCGGATCATTGTTATACATCCAGAACGGCGGAAACGTAGGTATTGGGACAACCAGTCCCGCGGTAAAGGTGGATGTGTCTGGCGCGATTCGCGCGTCAAGCGGCATTCGTTTTGGCACGGACACAGCTTCCGCAAACACCCTGGCAGACTACGAGGAGGGCACGTACACCCCCTCGTTTGCCACTGGATTCTCGTCCGTGACCGTGTCTTCCGCGACGGGGCGGTACATCAAAATTGGCAAATCCGTAACCGCCCACATACGGATTGGAGTCACTGCGTTCACTGGCAATTCGTCTGTCGTTGGAATTTCGCTTCCATTCACTGCATCGTCTAGCACTGTGGGCGGTGGCTTCGTTCATTTCAGCACTGCCTTTGCCAGCGCAGTTGCCGCGCCCATGATTTACGGGCCCGACAGTGGAAGCTCCACGGCTTCTTTAATGAAAACGAATTCGGAAGGTTTTTACGCTAGTGATTTCAGTAGTCCTGGGTGGACTGTCGGCTTCACTGTCCTCTATACGGCAGACTAACTATGGCACTTACGCAAAGTTCAGAAGTTGATCGGGTGGAAGTTGTAGGAGTGCATCGCGCAGTCCAAGTGCGGGAAGCCATCATCATCAGTGATGGTGGCACTGAGATCGCACGTAATTTTCATCGGCACATCATTAACCCCGGCGATGACTACTCGTCCGAGAGCCCACTTGTGCAGGCCGTCTGCGAGGCGGCGCACACTGCGGAAGTTATTGCCGCCTACCAAGCCCGCCTGAGTAACTAAGCATGCTGACCTACTACGACGCAGTCGAACATCTCATAACCAGCAGTTTCGGTGGGCCGCAGGATGCAGAGCAAACCGACATCCGCACTGCCATTCAGCGCGCCTACAGCGAACTGCCAACGATTAGAGACTGGAACTACTACCAGACTCACGGGCGAATCAAGTTCAGCATCAACTGGTACGGCAACGTCACGTACAGCCAAGACACAAAATTCTTTGACTTGGCTTCCGGTGACGCATTCCCAAATAATTCTGTGTTGTGTCGCATGCGAATCAACAACACGGTAGCCAAGATAGCGTCACGGGTCAGCAGCACCCGCCTGCAGTGCGATGCCATCCTGTGTCCATCGGAAGACATCCTGAACTCCACCGCTGCCACGCTGTACCAAGACACGTTTCCCTTGCCGTCCGACTTCCGCTCGCTGGACTCGCCCATTGACCATGTGGCATGGACGCGGTTCATCTACGTGTCGGCCGACCAGGCGATGAAGCTGGAGAACGCAAACAACCTGGCTGGCCCGCCGCATGCGTGGACGGTCATTAAAGATCCCCAGGGAACTGGGTGGGCAATCAAGGTCATTGGATATCCGGTCGCCAACAGCAACTTGGATTTCACATACCGCCGCCTTCCCCGTCGCCTGCGTATCTCGGGTCATGAGGCTAGCTCTAGGCAAGGCACCGTGACCATTGCGGGCACGGCAGTCACCGGAACGGGCACGGCATTCACCGCGGCCATGGTGGGCTCTGTCCTGCGGGTGGGCACCTCGTCTGATTTCCCTGGCAGCGATGGTTCGCTTCTGCCCTACCAGGGGGAGGCAGTCATCACTGCAGTAGCCAGCGCAACCTCTTGCACGCTGGCCACCTCCCTCACGGCCACGGGGGCTAAGTACCTCGTAACCGACATAGTGGACATGTCGCCTGGGATGAATAACGGCTTCCTGTCTTGCGCGGCCTACTGGCTGGCTCGCACTCGGAACACCAAGCCGGACAACGCTTTCGCCATGTACCAACGTGATCTTCGGTTGGCCATGGAGTCGGATGCTCTCACGCCGTTCCAACAGCCGCAGCGGGTCATCTTCGACGCGATGGCATGGAGGACTCCGCTCCAAGCCGACAACTTTGATGGAGGCAACCCATGATCGTCATCGACAAGTGGGCGGGACTGGTCACCAACGCTTCGCCGTACTCCATCCCTCCCGGGGGTACGGTGCAGCAGGTCAACCTCCAATGCCTGGTCCCGGGCAAGATAACTGTGCGGCCGGGATTGCAGGTGGTCACGTTTGCATCCTCGGATTCCACCTCGTCCCCCGTGCGTACGGCGTTTCGCTATCAGAACGGTGTCGGTGAGCATCTGGTCTACCAAGACTCCGCGGGACGCATCTATTCCTCCGTGAAGACTGGCAGTGCCTAATGTCGTATTTATCGCAACGCCGCTCTGGCCAAGTTGTTTCCCTTACCCTGACTACTGGCGGCTCAGGCTACACCTCCCCTCCCTCGGTGAGTTTCTCTGGCGGCGGCGGGCAGGGGGCGGCCGGATTGGCGCACATGGCTGGTACGCAAGTGCAGTCGGTGGTCATCACTAACGGCGGGACAGGCTACACATCTGCTCCAACGGTGACCATTTCTGGCAACGCTGTTGCGACTGCGGGGGTCTACACAGGATTACTCATTCCGGCATCTTTTGTGCGGTCCCGATTTAACGACCTGTATGCGTTTGACGGGATGGGGAGGGGTTTGCGGTGGGATGGATCGGCCGGAACGATGCAGCCCATCGGCTTGCAGAAACCGTACAAGGGTCCGGCAGTGACCATCGCCAGTTCCGCGATGTCTGGGTACGTCGATTCGGTGGCTGTCTCTAACCCAGGCACCGGATATTCGTCCGCACCGACCGTCACGTTCTCGGGCGGATCACCCACCAAGTCGGCCGCGGCGTTGGCAGACGTTTCCGGCGGGAGAGTGGTTGGCCTTACCCTCACAGAGCCTGGGACTGGCTATCAATCCGCCCCCCAGGTGTCGCTCAGTGCAAGCAATGCCTCTGGTGCCACGTTCACCGTTGGTGTTCTGGGATCTGTTGCGGCGGCGACGATTACCAATGCGGGGGCTGGATACACCACGGCACCTACGCTGGTGTTCTCGGACAAGCAAGGGCTATCGCAGGCTAGTGCGGTAGTAAGCATTTCAGAATCGGGGACGATTGCTGCTATTGATATTCTCAGCGGTGGCACCGGGGCTACCACGGGGGTCACGGCAACGCTGTCTGGGGGCGGTGGCGCGGGCGGCAGCGTGACGATTGGCATGCGGTACAGCGTGTCTGCCGTGACGGTAACTGCGGGTGGTACGGGGTTCCTTGTGCCCCCGACGATCTCCTTTCTGCCAGCGTCCACGGATTTGTCACCTTCGGCAGCCGCGGCAACGGCAGAAGTTACGGGCGGCAGCATTTCCAAGGTCAACGTGTATTCCGGTGGAGGCTACTCCACCCCGCCCAGTGTGACATTGGGTGACTACCAAGCCACGGCTACCGCCACCATTTCCAATACGATGCGTGGCAAGTACAAGTGCGCCATCCGCTATATCGATGCAACGCCAGAGAAATTCCAAGGCCCGATCAGTTCTTCGATCTCCGATCTAGTGGAGGTGGACACAGGCAATGGGGCTTCTTCACTGACTTGGACGCTGGCTCACTCGGGTTTGGACGACCGCGTGAATGCCGTGGAACTGTGGCGTACGACAGGTGACCAAAGCGTTCTCCTGTTTCGGGTTGCCAAGATTCTGCGATCTGCAGGGAACTTCTCCGGTACGTTCACGGATACTTTCTCAGACGAACAACTGTCGGATGTGGAGAGAGACGGGTACGGCTTGCTCCCGGTCACGCTCCCCAGCGGTCAGCTGAACGCGAGGCGGTTCGGCGTGCCTCCTGCAAACTTTGCGGTGGCCTGCATGTTTCAGGATCGCTGCTGGCTGGCCGTGGACACAACGGGCGAGAAACCCAACAGCTTGTATTTTTCTGAGGTGGACGAGCCCGAATCCATTCCTATGGAGAACGAGCTTGTTGTGCAAGAAAACGCAGGCGACTCCGATGCGATAGTGACCCTTATTCCCTTGGGATCGTACTTGTTGGCCGCTCAGTCTAGGCACCTATACAAGCTGTCTTATGTGGCCCAGCCCGTGTTGGATGCGAGCATAATGCTTGTCGCCTATCGCGGAGTGCTCAACAGCCGGTGCTGGGATGTCCTTGGCGGCGCAGCCTTCATCGTTGATAGCTACGGCCTGTACGCCTTTGACGGGCAGAACGACCAGCCGGTGTCCGTGCCCGTGGACAACTACTGGCGTGACGGGATTATCGATTTCTCCAAGGCCGATCAGTTTTTTGTTCGGGCCGACGTTGCCACCAAGGTGATACGGTTCTTTTTCTGCAAGGCCACCGACTCCGCACCTGTTCGCGCATTGTGCTATAGCTTGGCGACGAAGGCTTGGTGGGAAGAGCAGTATGCCGTGCCACTCACAGCTGCGGCACCGTACGCCAACGGAGGCCAGCAGGGGCTCGTCTATGCCGCGTCCGGCTCTGGCTTTGTGCGGATGGGTGGGTACTCCGACAACGGCACGGCAATCCCGTATAGCTTGCGTACTGGCAATATGGAGATTTCCAACGAGGACGGCAGGCAAGCCGTCAGTGTGCTGTACACACCGACCGCGGGCGACTCCTCTCTCTCCCTGTCCAGGTATTTCAACGGCTCCGACACGCCCCGTCAGAATGCTGTGGCCAGTGACCGCGGCGACGGGTTTGTCCCGTCTGCCCCAGGCTCTGCGTCAGTTCTCAACATGAAACGCACTCGCTCGGCATTGGGTGATGCCAGCGGCGTGGCCCGCGCGATGTTCTACGGAGGCAATGAGGAGCGATCCGCAGGTGCCGACAGACATGTCGCACTGGCGTTTGCTGGGACTCAAGCCTCGTCCGCAGACGCCCCTGCCCTACACGCGGTCATAGTGGAGGGAGCCAAGTAGTGTTCACCCAAAGCATGCCAGCACTGGCGCAGGCTCTCTCGGGAGCATTGCCAGAGGCGGCCGTCAAGCAGTTGATGCAGGCTCTGGGTAACTGCCAGCAACCCCTGACGCACCGCGGTTCCATCAACCTTCAGCCCCCGACCACAACCGGGCCTGGAGGTCTTGCTCAAAACGGCACATGGAACCCCGGCAAGTACACCACGCTCATGCCGAAGGCAGGGGACAACGTGTTTGTGGACATGCCGGGAGGCAACACCACCAACAACAGCGTCACCAACACCACAAACTATGACGGGAACAATTTCTATTTCCCGGTCAACCAAGACTTCAACTACAGCACCTACTACGGTGGCGATACTTTCAACGTAGCTGGCGACAGCACGTTCAATAATTCCACGGTCAATAATTTCACATCTCAAAACAGCACCATCGAAAACCTCAGTGTCACCAACGTCTACTACACCAACGACCCGGGCGGCGGCGAGCCCGATGGTGGCGGCGGAATGGGGGGTGGTGGTGGCGGGAATCCGCGAGTCCCCCGGTTCCCAGGAGTTATCGCCACATCGACGTTCCTCAAAGATGTGACCGTGCGTGGCAATGTCACTGTCCCCACAGTGGAGACGGCGACCGTACGTGACAAGACGGTGAACCTGACCAATGTCAGCGCGACCACAACCGTTGCTCTTACTGGCACGGTGCCGATCCCAAACATGGCCTCCGCAACATCCAAGGTCGGCATACCAACTAGCGGGCCTTTCTCTGCGTCTGTCACTGGCCTGAAGCTTACCCCCGGCATCGGGACGCTCACTGGCACTGTCACCATCCCGATAGTCACGGGTGGTTACATGGACGCCAATTGCAAACTTCAACTGACCACTTCCCCGACGCCGTATACCGTGTCGCTATCCGGGGCACCCGCGGTGACCGTGGACAGCATGGGGGCTGTCACCGGCAGCGTGACCCTGAACGCCAACACGCAGACGTTCCCGGTGACGTTTGCATGCACAGGCACTCTGGACACCGCCGTCAGCGTAACCGGAGATGTCACTTACTACAAAGCCACCACGGCGGCCCTCAAAGATGATGTGGTTACCATTGTTGAAGGCGTTGTCAACAAGAAACTTAACCTCACCGTGAAAAAGTCATCGGACTTCATTATTTATATTCGGCCGACTTTTTAATGACTTGTTCTTGCTGCGAGACAGGCCGTTGCTGCAACGGTGCCACCTGCAATGAGTTGACGCAATCGGAGTGCGAGTACAAGTCTCGGCAATTCCTAATAGGTGGCGACTGCGTACAGCACACATGCACTTCGTCTGCGCCATACAATTCCCCATGCCAGATTGTGGACGGGTGCGCTTGTGCCGCCAGCGGAAAAGTCTTTCGTCCAGAATACACAACTTGCGATTGCGTGACCCTGACTGCCGCGGGAGTGCCGTACGGGGGATGCCAAGCGTACTACTGCAACGCTTGCGTCAATGGGAACTGCCAATTGACATGCCCCTCTCCTCGTCAATGCTGCGCCGGTGTGTGTTGTCCTGAGTCACAGTCTTGCAACCAGAACTCAGGCAATTGCGTTAACAAATGCAGCACGGGTACGACCTACTGCAACACCACAGCCAGCGGTGGTGCGTATGCCTACGCATGCTGTGAGTCAGGAACGAAATGCTGCGGTTCTAGTGGATGTCTGGGCTACACGTCCACAACCGGCAGTGGTTCCCTTAGCAGCGACAAGAGCCCAGGCTCGTCGCCATTTGGCTGGTTCGACACTGGCATTACCTTGGGGTCAGGAGACTCCGTATCCATCACTGTCTCAGGTACAGTTCCCGAAGGAAGTGGTACTGCGACCCCAGACGGCAAAGCCAGCGACTGTTCCAATAGCAACCGTTTTGACACCCGTTTTTGCTACATGGCTATCTTGGGCATGGTCGGTACAACCGGCACGCCGTTCTTGGTGGGGACGAGCTATAGTGGCTCGCCCGGGGCTGGAACCTTGTACCTGCGAGTCAACCGGCTCAATTTTCTCAGCGGAGAATCGGAAGGCGGGCTGTTTTCTATCAGCTGGACCCGCCAGGCGGACCCCTGCCCAGGCTACACCCCAGCCGCGGTTGGTGAGCCTATTGTGTACTCCGCTGGCGAGCAGTTCCCGGGGCCGGGAACACAATTGAAAGTCCTGCTTGGTCTGGCCGGGATCGTTTCTTCCCCCACCTGCAGCTGCAACGCTCACGCCGCACAGATGGACGCTTGGCAAGAGCTAGGCTGTCTGGCCCGCCTGCCGACCATTTTGGGCTGGCTCAAGGAGGAGTCCCAAAAGCGGGGACTGTGGTTCTTTGCCCCCGCGGGGTTGGCCTTGGTTTTGGCGGCGATTTCCTTGTCGGCACTGAAACGGCCGTTCCGGGGCAATAGCAGATAGGAGAATCATATGTTTGGTTTCGACGGCACATTTTTGTCCCCCTACGGGGCCGGGACCGACAGGGGTTACGCCCAAGCTGTCGGGCAGACGCTGGCCCAAGCACCGTCGCAATTCGGGCAGACGCTGGGTGGCATGTACGGCGCGTACAACCAAGGGTACGGTTCGTACAACCAAAGTCTTGCGAGCTTGGGAAACAGCTACGCACAGAACTACGCTGCCATGGCTGGGGGGATTGGGCAGACGGCCAACGCCTTGGGCAATACGTGGAACAACGCCCAGGCCAATAACCAGGCTGCGTCTGCCGCGGAAGCCGCTAGGCAGGCGGCGGTGTCTAATCTTGGCACTGCGGCCATGGCCAACTACGGCAACGTCGCTGGACAGGGCTTGCAAGCTTGGGCCCAAAACCAGAATGGTTACCAGAAGTCCCTGTCCGACATGAATGTCGGCAACCAGAGTGCGATCAGTCAACTTGGCGTAGGCCGGTACAACGCCTTGGCTGGGCTGGGTAAGTCTGGCTCGGTCCTTGGGATCGGTCAGGCGGTGGCAGGTGCGATCCCGGGCCTCGCGGCGGCGTTCGGAAGCAGTGGTTCAACGGGCGGATACGGCGGTGTGCCGATGGGCGGGATCGACCGTTCTTACGACATGCTGAACGGCCTGCGAGGCGACATCAACAGCGGGTCGGAATTGTCGTCGCTCAACAAAAATTATCAGACTGGCATGCGCACGCTCAATGACGACCAGGCCATTGCCCGCAACACGCCCAGAACGATGGTGAACGATGCCTATGGCGCGTTGATGGACTTCAACAAGCTGAACCTTGGCGCGTCCAGTCAGGGGATGAATCAGTTCTATGACAACTACCGGCAGACGCTGAACAGCACCAATCGCCCGGGACAGGCTATCCCGACCGGATCAATCCTGGATGCACTTGCGGGTGGATATTCCGACTCAGCGAACCGTATCGGCAGTGTCCAGAAGGACATGAACTCCGGGTGGTCGGATAACAAGGGCATTTACAACTCGTCCGTGGCGGGTGTCAACGACTTGTACAACCGATCCATCGGGAACCTGGGCATCTTCCGCAATGCCAGTCAGATTCAGCAGGACGAATTTGCACTGCAGGACGCGGCCCGCGCCCGCCAGCTGCAGCAACAGCAAATGCGACAACAGCAGGCTGGGCCTCCCATCCCATGGAGCCAGCGCAACCAATACGTTAGCCCCTACTACGCCGTATGATATCGCCCTACTCTCAATACCCATCTGGTCACCAGGATGTGTTTGGCTCCTTAATGCAAGGGGCGGATGCATCTCGCGGATTAGAGGTTGCACAGAAGCGGTCGCAGCTTGGTGCGCAGTCGCGTGACTTCTCCCAGCGGTATGCGTTGCAGGGTTTGCAGAACGAAATCGACCAGCAGAGCCAGCGCAACAACCTCATTCAAAACCGCATGGATGGTGTGTTCGGCCCACTCGGTAACTTACTGCGAGGTCTGTACCAGTGATTGCCCAACGCGCCATCAATGCGAATTACAACAACGACTTTGCCAACGCCGTTGCGCTTGGTGATCCGCGTCTGCAGATGAAGCAGATGGATCGCGGCGGCATGTCTCGCGGTGCTGGCCAGATGAGCAACGCCGGTATGCAGGGCGCAGCAAAGATGGCCGAGGGTATTGCCAACGCCTACGGCAACCGCCAGCAAGCCCAAGACTACAACACCTCCTACACCGTGCAGAACCAGCAGGCCGATGCCACACAGAAGTTGGCATTGCAGGGCTTGCTGCAACAACAGCAATACAACAATCAGCTTGCCGCCCAGCAGCGGCAGAACTCTGCGCTAAACTTTGCGACTTCTATCCTTGGGGGACTGCTGCAGTAATGGCACGCATCGACTTTGATTTGGACGACCTGACGCAGGCCGGACTCAAGCGACTGGTCAAGCAGTTGCTTGCCGCCAGTGATGACGAGGAGCAGAAGATCGTCGCCAAGCTCGGCCGACAAGGTGCTGCCGAAGAGAAGGCCGAAGGCAAGCCCCACAAGCAGAAAAACGACTTGGCTGACCTCCATGACGAGATGCACGGCAAACCCAACACCCCCATGGTGGAGGAAGACGACGGGCCGATGGACGGTGAGGAGATGCCTGAGCTTCCAAAGAAAGGAAAGAAATCCTAATGGCCTATCCGATTGATGATCTTATTAACCGTCTGAGGGCGGCCGGAATGTCCGACGACGCGGCTCGCGCTGCTGCCCGTGCTGCCCAGAATGCTCCCCCTGTTCCTTCGCGTTCGTTTGATTTGCCCGTTGGCGACATGACCCCGCCTTCTTCGACGCCACGGTTTGACGGCGTTACGGCGGGGAATGTCCCATCGACGCCACGGTTTGACGGCGTTACGGCAGGAAATGTCCCATCTGCCCCCGACATGTCATTGGGATCTCAGATGTGGGTGGATATGAACAGGAGTACGAGGGCGTACGACAACCTGCGAACGGGTCGCACGGCCAACCTCCGCAACCAGAACCCAGACTTAGTCAGGGTCGCACAACAGAACATCCAAGACGCCTACGCTCACTCTGCTCGGTCGCAGGCTCAGATGCTGGAGCAGGCTGCTGCAAACAAACAAATGTTGCAGGCCGGTGCGGGGATTGGTGCCACTGCAGCGGCAGGGTTCGCCCTCTTGCCCGGTGGAAATAATTCTCTTCCTCCCGGTGGGGACAAGTCTCCTCCCCCACAGGGCTCTACCACAGCTGACCTGGCTGCAGAATCGCGACCCGTGCCCCCAGTTCCGGCAACCAACGCCGACGGCTGGCAGCTGGAAGAAGCCAAGGCTATTGAGAGGTACAAGCGGCAACATCTGGCTCGCGTAGAAAAATTTAAGCGGGAAGAGTACGCCGACCCATCCGACAAGGCAAAGGCCATCTTGGACGACTTGAACGCTCGCCGTCGCAAGGCTGGTGGCGAAGTGCCGGAAGCCAAGCAGATGATGGCTGAGGCCGACCGTCTGTTGGCGATGGGAAATGCGCAGCGTAACGCCCCTGGCTACACGCCTCGCAATCCAAGCAACCCGCGGGAGCAGGCTCAGATCCTTCTCCAGAAATTGAACGCCGACCGCATGGAGGCTGGAGGCGAAGTCCCCCACTCGCGGCAGGTGATGGCCGAGGTTGAGCGGTTGCAGAAGATGTACGACCAAGGCCGCTGGCCCACACGCTAGGAGTACACATGGCTTACATCCCAGAGGAAGAGCGAGGGTCTGGACGTTGGCGCACAAATCCATCGCCTTATGCGAGGATGATGACCCCGGATCAATTGGATCCACTGGAGGCCGCTAGCTCGCCTATTGCTGTCGAACCGTCTGTGGGCGGCGCGGATCAAGCTGCCATAAGAATGTTGATGGCCAAAGGAATGTCTTACCAAAAGGCAGCGGAGAGGGTCGCGGATGAGAAGGCTGTTGCCAGCGAAGACTTTCAGGCCCGTATTAATGCTGCCGCTGCGGCGTCCCGACCTGTCCCTGCACCAGTGGCCCCAGAAGAGCCGACTGTCTCCCCTGAGACGATCCGCGAGTACGGCTACATGTCGCAGGCAGAGCCGGGACCGAGGACAGTATTGGGTGGCGGCAAGCCAGTTGTTGGTAAGCAGTTCAACAAGATGAGCGAAGCCATCGACTACATGACGCGGCCACCCGTCATGGATGCAAACCGCCATTTAGCTAACCCCGGCGCGGCATACCTTGAATCGCCTCGCGACCGCGACATGCGTCTACGCGGATTCTTTCCGGTCTTTGCAGACGACGGTAGCGTCTCGTATTCCGTTGGCACTGGCCAGAACGCTCTGTACCCACAGGACAAAGGCATCCCCGGTGGTCTGGGTCGCCTTGGACCGCGAAAGGATTTGCAAGAAACGGACCCTAGCCAACCGGGATTCATTCTGGACAGAGTAGATGGACCGACTGGCATGAACTACATCTACAAGCAGAACGCCGCCGCTCGCGACCAACAAGCTGCGTACATGACAGAACGCCAGCTGTACCGCATGGCCGAAGCCGCTGGCATGTCGCCCGCTGAGTTCGCTGCCCAGAACGAAGGTGCCTTCGGTGCCATCGCTGCCAACCCCGAAGCCAAGGCCCGCATGATGGTGCAGGGTAAGAGGCAGGCCGACGAAGCTGAACGCCTCGCCCTCTGGAAGTCTCAGATGATGCTGGCGGGAGGTCGCCCCACAGGCGGCATCGGTGGTTCCAAGGCCGCCGCCGTCGCCTACAACCAGTTGAACGATCCCAACGCCAATAACTGGCAACGGGCCGTAATGGCGAAAGCCTTAGTTCCTGGCATGGACAACACCACTCCTCTGACTGTTGATGCGATGGGTGCGCAGAACGCCATGCGGTTTGTGAATAGCAAAAATCTCGGCGCAAATGGAGAACTTAACCCCCTGCAGGTACAGCAACTGTCTCAGATGCAAAGCCAGTTGCCGCCAGCAGAACAGGTTCCGCTGCACAAAGACAAGCCTGTAATGCACCCCGCTGAATTGAAATACGCGGACGACTATGTGAGCAAGCTTTACTCCTCTGGCGGCGGCGTGTGGGGTATCAGCTCACAATTCACATTGGATGAACAGAAGAACGTCGTTGCACATCTTGTTGACGACATGGGGTACAAACCCGAAAAGGCCCAGCGCATTGTTGATGAGATCGCTCGTCTCCGTCACGTTGGCTCCTATGACGGTTCTCCGACCCGAGGAAATCCTTCTGCCGGGACAAACACTGTTCCGACCTCACCGGATGGTATGTAGTGAATGGCCGTACGCTCACCGCTCTTTGACATGTATGATCCGTACGGCCTGCTGCAACAGCAGGCGCAGTACGGAATGCTGCCAGAGACGACTGACGAGCTTGACCCCATGGCGGATCCTTTCGCGCCTCGCAGGCCGCAAATCTCCGACCTCATGCCCGAGGAGGAGAAGAGTTCCATGCTGCGGACGCTGGCCAATGTCGGCGCGTCTGGCATGTCTGGCGTGGGGTGGTTGCTAGACACCCCCGGATCGGTGATTCGCGGCGGGCTGTCTGGCGGCCCGATGAAGGCGTTGTCCGCACTGTGGGAGAACAGTGAAGACCGTGTTGATGGTCGCGAACTCCTTCGCCAGTACGGCATGGCGGGCGACCAGAACAACTGGGGGAACTTCCTTGGAGGGCTTGCCACCGAAATCCTTTTAGATCCATTCACCTACGGCACGCTGGGCCTGGCTGGCCTGGGCAAGGGTGCTTTGAGTCAGACCGGCAAAGCGATGAAGGCCGCCGGTTTGCTGCGAGACGCAGCGTTGGATTCCGTTACGCGAGTGAATCCCCTTCGGACTGCCGCTGGTCTGGCTCCCTACGTGGACGACATCCCTACCCCCCGCGTGCGAGAGTTCCTACGCCGGGAAACGCCAACGTCTGCACTGAACAACATCGCTGACCCAGTTGAGCGAGCCGCCGCCAGAACACGGCTGCAAGCTCAGATGAACAGGTTTGGAGTCGATCCCACCGCAATGGATCGACCCGCGGCGGTATTTGATAATTTCCGCATTCCCGGCACCAACATCGGCTTTGAGGTAAATGGCGGGCGTGTAGGCGATGCCATTGCGCAGGGGATTGATCGGATCGGTGACTTTACGAAGCGTGCCCCGGGTATCGGCACCGTCACCCGCACCGCCGCGGCGTTGTTTGACCCCGCTGTCAATGACTTAGGCACGGTCAGCAACGATCTAAACCTAACCAACGAACTGCAGTTAGAGCGTCGTTTTGCGAATCGCGAGGCCCGTGACCGGCTGGCTAACGTCCGCGGGAACTACACGCGGCTCCAGCAGGACGCGATGAACGCGCAGGTGCCAGACACCATTCCTAGTGGTCCGTTGGCTGGTCAAGCCATCCCTAATGAGTTGCGAGGGTTTGAGAACCAGCGACTGTGGAATGCGTTGGGCGACTATGTAGAGTCCCGTCCCGTTCAGGGACCGGCTCTCCCGGGGCAAACACTAGGTAAGACATCTGGCGACGAGCTTGCGGATTGGGTGATGGAGAACGTGCCAGAGTTTCGCTCTGTGCGAGATCACTTTGTCTCCGTTGGGCCTTCTGCCCGCGCCGCTGCCGCAGACTCTGGGTTACGCGCACCTTTGCTTTCTTCCTCTGGCGTGGATGGATTGGCCCCCCGTCAGCTGCGGTGGTGGGACAACCCTGCCGCTCCGCAAATTCCTGGCGGTGCGCCATACGTTGAGAAGCCATGGGCGCGTGACCAACGCGCGTTCGGTGTGCTGGACAACTTTGGCCGCAGCCGAGATGAAGCCTACGACATCAACGGCGGGATGAGGGCTTTCCGTCACCTGACCGGGGGCCAGGGTGGATCCGTCGTCGTTAACGGCGTGAATGTCCCTCTTATCGACGCCGCGGATCTGCAGAGGCGACTGATCGGAGCGGACGACGCTCAGGCTCAGGTCATCCTCAACAAGGCGTTCAATGACCTGGGACAGGTGGATCCGACGCAGTTCACCCGCGGCGGGTCTGCCCTGCCCTACGACCATCTGTTCACAGACTTGCGGAACTCCGCAGCGTACCGGGGGGCATCTCCCGCGGCGCAAGCCCAGATGATGGCCGACCTCACCACCCGGGTGGACGGCAACTACAAGCGTTTGGCTAACCTGCTGAGAACGGCCGACACGCAGTTTGCCAAAAACGGTGTGGGCATCTTTGACACGCCGTCTTGGAATAACTTCCTAAGATATGAGCAGGGGCAAGCGGTCAACCAGGCCAACGCTAACCGTCTCTTCCAGACTTTGCTGCGGAACCATGATGCCACGCCCGCACCGGCAGTCGTTGGCGGCGTGAACGTCCCTCTTGTGGACGCCGCAGAGCAACTTGGTTTCGATAAGACCAACTTTATAAACCGCTGGCTCCGCGAGGGCTTAGGCGACCCCAATCAGCTGTCTCTGAGCCAGAGGCACCTGCAGGCTCTCCGCACGCTCACGCCTCAGACCCAGCTAGCTCCACCCGAGAACGCCATCCTAAATGCGATAGACCAGTTCACCAACGCCTTTAAGGTTGGTGCCTTGGCCTCGCCTGCATTCCACACTCGCAACGCCTACAGCGGCGCGCTCAACTCGGCCACCCAAGGTGCCTTCAATCCCTTAGATATGCTCGCGGCGTGGCGAGCTAGTCAGGGCAACCCAGAGGCATTGGGGAGGAGACTGCGGAACACGCCAGGGTTTTCTACGTTGGCGAACGATACGGAGCGAGCCCGAAAGTTCCTCCAGCTGACCGGCCAAGAGCGAATTGCGACCGGCAATGTCTTGAGCGACATTTCCACGCGAGCCGATCCGCAATCGATCCGCGGGCTCTACACTGGTTCGTCCAATGAGCCGACTGTTGCCCAAGCTGCGAGAGAGCTTTTGCTTGGACGACCGGGAAGGAAATGGGGGCAGTTTGGCAACGACCTGATATCGATGCGCGGCGTAGGGTTTCTGCGGGCGGCACCCACTCGCAACACCAATCCACTCCTTGTTCTGAACGATGCAGTTGGGCAGGGCGTGGAAGATTCTCTTCGGACGGGCACGTTCCTGAACCAAGTCCGCAAGGGCGTGGACCCGGGCGAAGCGGGCGACATCACCCGCCTGCTGCAACTGGAC
>Ga0209085_1001281_pt1 | contig 15903 bp, 9 predicted proteins | sample C_131016_EF_Meta_FD_187310 | JGI IMG/M metagenome (GOLD analysis project Ga0209085, IMG submission 187310) | Freshwater microbial communities from Lake Croche, Canada to study carbon cycling - C_131016_EF_MetaG (SPAdes) (version 2) | ecosystem: Environmental > Aquatic > Freshwater > Lake | place...
AAAAAATATTTAAAAGGTGTGTGTAATATTCGGTCACAACGTAATGCCTTAGTGCTTGTATCATACTCATATTTTATATGAGAATTTTTCGAAATCTCGATAAAGACATCAATTTCCTTTGACATTATCTTCTATATTTCAATAATACTATTTTTTTTTGAAATATTATTATTGTTAGTATTATTGTTATTCCATTATTTCCCTAAATTATTTTATTTGTATTAACCTGGTTTCAAAAACACGTATACATACTGGTATTCGTAAGCTACCTTCATTAAATCAATTTTGGCCTGTATTACAAAACCGGCATCTTGAGCCATATTTATTATATCACTTATGTTGTTCATGTACAATATGTGCTCTTGTTTTCGCACCTTTCCATTATTAAATTTGAATTTTTCATCAAATATAGCAACATCCGATGTTTCATTCAATTTGAATTCTGAATTGTAAATAAATTCGTTAAAGTTGATCTTGGTTTTCATTATTCTGTCTTTTGCATATTTTTGAGGTGAAACAATGTAGAGCGGATTACCAGGGGGTAAAATAGGGTCAAACTTGTACCTGTCTACTAAATGTACAAATAAATATCCGCCAGGTTTCAACCAATCCATAGCATTATTGAAAAATTGATTTTTATCTTCAATATAGTAAATGGTAAAATAGAGGCATAGTATATGGGTAAACATATTGTTATGAAAAGCATCTTTATTCAATACATCTGCTAATTGAAAATTCAAATTAGGATAATTTTCTTTAGCCTTTTTAATCATAGAAGGCGAAATATCAATTCCAATTACTTCTAAATTATTATTTTGAGCCATTTTTGCTACATGATGACCTGTACCACACCCTACATCTAAAACAACTGTTTTCGTGTTGGGTGTGTTTTGATTAATAATCATTCCGACTTCATAGTCATTTTTGAGTTCATTGAAAACAAGAAAGTCATAAATATCGGCATAAAAATCATCGTAAATTTCGGGTCCTTTTTTAAACAGGAATTCTTGTTCTTGTTGGAATCCTTCTACTTTATTTGGATTTTTATTGTTTACATACTTGAAAAATACTACGATTATCAGTAATAATGATATAAATATTAATATTTTTCCAAAACATGATAATTTTCCATATAAATTTGTAATGGACTTCATTGGATTTTTCATTTTCATCTATATGTATTGTTGTTATTTTTTTTGTATAAATTTTATTATATATATTATGTCTACCACTGATACAGAAATCAATGATATTCGCCAACCCAAAGATTTCAAAGGAATTACATTTTCACAGTTTAAAAAAACTGATGTTAAAAAAGAATTGCTAAATAGTTTAATAAAATCAAAAATAGAACCTGCTTGCTATTGGAGCGCTGAATTGATTTGTGCAGGACATTATAGTGATTTATGGGAAACAATACTCTTTTTTTACAGTAAATTTATTCATTTAGGAAATCCTAAAATTTCCATTTATTTAGAACTAAGAATTGATAATTTTAAACAAATTGTCAATAATGGATATGCAGGTAATGAATTGAGACTAAGAAACAGTGATAAAATTCGTAAATTATTTTGTGAAATCATGTGTGTTTTATGTGATGCTAAACGAAAACATAGTTTTGATGATATTAAAATCAAAAAAGAAGACTTTGATATGACACAAATGACAGATCGTTGTAAGGCTCCAACTGTTTATTATGGTAATGAATATTTTATGAAGGAAGACCCAAAAGAATTATTTATTGCAGTAAATGAATTAGCTTACAACTTGTCCGATGAAAGCAAAAATGTGATCCAATCATGTTACTGGATAGAATGGATTAATGAGTTTGAGAATATTTGCAAAAATAAGAAAGAGAAGCTGAAATGCGAGCGAAGGAGCAATATTCCAGTTGACAGCAAATACCAAATGGATGTGATATGGATAGTATGGGACATTTTTTTGCACAAGTCGATGGAAAAACCTGTGATTATACAGAAGACTATCAAGGCTCTTTTATCGTTGTTTACACTTAAATACAGCAGTAGTTGTAACAGAAAAAGAAAATACATTATTTATTTTGCCGTGTCACTTTTGTGTGAAAATGTTACACTAACAGAAGAAATAATGCGAGAACAACAAAAAGAGGTTGTTGCAGCTATTATGAAAAAAATAGACACGATTTACGGTCAAATAAAAACCAATGAAGAAAGCCCTGGAACAGATTATTTATTCAAAGATGTAAAAGCATCTAATTTAGAAAAAACGATTGAAAAATTGGAGGCAATGGATAATTTCGGAGATAAATTTATACCTAGACTGTAATAGTAGTATTTTTAAATATTTGTATAATATATATTAGATACAGTTAGTATAATGATAAAAAAAATGAATATGACAAGGAGAAATAAAAAAACTAGTTCAACACGTAAAAATTATGGCGCTCGTGAAAATGGAAGAAATCGTAGTGTCTACGAAAACTTTGAGAGAGAAATCACGATGAAATTTTTTGAAATGATACTATTAATTAAGCTATATCACTGGAAAACCCATAGTTATGCAACTCATAAAGCAACAGATGAATTGTATACCAAGTTGAACGAACACATGGATAAATTTATGGAAGTTCTTTTAGGTAAAACTGGTATGAGAATTGACTTGATACGACAAAAAACTTTACCTCTTTATGACTTAAGTAATGTAAGTCAGCTTATACAAAAAGTAAAGGAATTTAAAAGTTATTTAGTTAATTTACATAATCATAGAGCAATGAGACTGATGGCAAATATGGATTTAATGACAATTCGCGATGAAATTCTTGCCGATATGAACCAATTCTTGTACTTGCTTTCTTTCAAATAAAATATAAATAAAAGAATTTAAAGGATACAACAATTATTAAGGTAGTACCTCTACTATGAAATACATTACAACTATTATTAGCAAGTTTATTAAAAAAGAACTACCCAAGCCATTAGGTAGGTGGAATATTGATTATTGTAGTAAAAAAACGGATCAAAAAGTTGATTTGTCAAATGAAGACCATTGCGGGCCTTGTGGACAATATGTTGTAGACAAAAAAACAAGTGAAAAAAAGATTGAACCAATAGTCGAGAAAAATCTGTAATTCAAAAGTGCGAATGTATAATAAAAAAATAATATATATATTTTTATTATAATGGACAACAAAGCAAATTCTAATTCTATAATGCAATCAATTAATGAAACACTAAGTGGTAACTCTGGATCTAACTCCAGTGCCTTGGAAACGAACGTATCTAATCCGAGCGAAGGTGGGTTGTTTAGTTCACTCGCTTCTATATCAGCAACTACGTGGATTATTATTATTTTAATATTGGCATTTTTAGGTTTTAATATATTTGTATATTTAGCAAAAGGTACGCAAGATATTACCAGTTTTTTTACTCCGATTATTACGAATATAGCAGGTGCTTTTGGAATGGTTACAAGTCAAGTAATTGATACGACAGCTACAGGTGCAAAAGGTGTTGTAAATACTAGTGCAGAAGTTATTGATACTGGCTTGACCGATGTGCAAAATGCTCTTCCTGAAGGAAGGAAGTCGATGACAACTGCAGGCGGGACATCATTGCAGAATTCTATACCACAAGCCGATGTTATGCAAAACAATACAATGAACAAGGCGTTGAACAGTTCCAATGTAAAGAACAACATTGGTCAAAACCAAGACTATGAAGCAGATGATTCGACAAGTAGTATTCAGAAAAGTCAATCAAAGGGAGGATATTGTTATATTGGTGAAGAACGTGGATATAGATCATGCATGCAAGTCGACGCTGGCGATACGTGTATGTCAGGGGAAATATTCCCGACAAGCGAAATTTGCGTTAACCCTAGTTTGAGGGTATAATTTAGGAAAAATGCGTTCGATTTTTTTACAAAAATAAGTTAAAATTTTTGTAAAAATTTTTATACTTTAGTATCTTATAACATGCCACCCTTTCCCGCGCCTACGCCCGAGACCGCCCCCGTTTTAGATGCAAAAGTTGTATCAGAGATTACTCCTGGTTTAGACCTGAGTTTAGGTCCAAATACCAAGATTTTTAATAGTTCTAATGGTTTTCAAACAGCATTACCTTTGACAACATCAGACGCAGTGTACTCTAGTAGTTTCAATGTTCTAACAGGTTCAACTGCTAGTTATATTCTAAGAGCGGACAACTTGACAATTGATAAAGCAGGTAATTTAACAAAAGTTGGAGCTATTACATCCACTGGTAATAGTACTTTTTCTGGTAATAGTACTTTTTCTGGTTCAGTTACTGCTGGCTCGTTGTCTACCGCAACCAGTGTTACTGCCGGTAATTTTACAACAACTGCTGGTAATTTTACAACAACTTCCGGTAATTTTACAACAACAACTGGTAAAGTTTCAACCAAAGAACTGCAAGTCGCAGGCACCAAGTTTAGTGTTGATAGTTTAACAGGAGCATTAACTTCAACTGGTGTTGTAAGCATTGCAAATGCAGACAATACATTTCAAATTAACAGTTCATCTGGAACTATTAAAACCCAAGGTACTATCCAAGCAGGAGGTACTATTCAAGCAGCAGGCGCAATTTCTACAACTGGTGCAGCTTCTATTACTGCAGCAGGTCCATTAAAAGGTGCGTCGTTGAATATTTCTAATGATGCATTTAAAGTAGATAATTTTGGTGCTGTTACTGCATCTAAATTTTCTATTGATAAAGATGGTCATCTATTACATGATGGTACTTTAACTACTAAAAGTTCTGCTAGTTTAGCTAATGGAGGTTTTCTTCTTGATCCCACTGGTAATGTAACAAAAGCAGGAACTATTAGTTCCAAAGCAGTTAGTGTTAATGGTTCTCTTACTACAACTGAAGGTATTACTGTTGGTAGTGGTGCAATTCTATTATCTAATAATAGCACATCTACTTTTGTAAATAGCGTGAATATGGGTGCAACCCCAGCTCCTGGTTCAACTTATCCTATCATGCTGAAAGCTGCCGATGGAAGCGCTAGTTTTGCTGCTGGTAAAAGTATTATAGGCGCTGATGGTTCAATGACTTTATTAAATGGTGCAACAGTACTTAATACCGACGGTCTTAAGTTAGGTGTAAATGCAGGAAACACCTCAAATAAAATTGAACTACATTCAAGTAGTGGTAATGCTAGTTTTCTAGGCGGTGCCGCTACATTGACTAATGCAGGTTTGAATATGGCAACAGGTGACGTCAGTGTTAAGAATATTATTGGAACTGGATTATTAAATGTAGGTGGAGCAGCAACTTTAAGCGCTGGACTTACCGTCACAGGTGGTTCCACTTTTAATGGTGCAGCAACATTGTCAAATACATTAGCAGTAACTGGTGCAACAACATTATCAAGTACATTAGCACTAAATGGTGCTGCAACATTGTCAAATACATTAGATGTAACTGGTGCCACAAGATTATCGAGTACATTAGCAGTAACTGGTGCTACAACATTATCAAGCACTTTAGCAGTAACTAGTGATTTATCTGTGAATAGTAAATTCAAAGTTACTGCTAGTGGAGACACAATGATTGCTGGAAATTTACGTGTTACAGGTGATGCTTACTTTTCTAACAGTCAAATTTTGTTAAAAAGTGATGGTTCACTATATGCTCAAAATTACTTAAAAACTGATTTTGCTGTTGCTAATTATTCTCCAAATAATGCATCAAGTGATGTTACTACCGTTACACTCCCTGTTGCAGGTTCAGCAGCATATACTTCATTGTTTGGTTCAAGCACAAATAAATATTTAACCACACAAGAATATGTTGACAAGGAAATATTTAAACAAACAGCGCGTTTGAACTTCATAACAAAAGATGTAAACGCACAGCTTGCTACATTCGAAAATATTGGAAAAGTATTGGCTGCAATGGAAGGTCCCGATGGTATAAGTCCATTAACAACGGTGAATGGTTTGGTAGATGAAGTGCAGGATGTTAAAGTGTCTATATCTGACCTTATGGGTGGTGGTTATAATTCGGTTGTGATAAATTGTGTTCCAAGTGTATGGGGTGACGCTGCACAGCCTCAACTAATACCTACACCTATCAGTAATATTTACAAAGAAGATGGTTGGTTTTACAGTAACATGAAGGATGATAGCAAAATAAATTGGTATTTACCATCATATAAAGGTATGCAAATAAAAAATATTACAAATTTATTCATGAATAACTTTTTATTGTCTTCAGTTAAACTACCTAAGATTACCATCTATACTTCTCCAAAAAGTATTACTACTGATATATTGCCTGGTGTCTATAATGCCAAAATTGAATATATTTTTGAAGCTAATTCACCAACTTCACCAATTGCAGAGAGGTCTTGCATGTATCTTATTAATCCTCCCAAGAATGTCTATAGTGACAAATCCAATGATATGAAATGTAAACATTCATTCACTACAGGCATTAAAAATAGCATTGCAGATACTACTAAAACTACTTTTAACCCAACTACAGGATTTTCAACTAGTTTTGACACGAATAAAGTTAGTGGCGATGACTATGTATTGACATTCGCTATAGAAACAGATATAAGTATTATTAATAAAAAGGACTATATGTTTATTTTGCAAAATTTTAACGTTTCTAGTGCAAATGGTACGACACAAATGTTGTTTCAAAATGCTTCTATAGCTAGTGATTATTTATTTAAATATTTCTTTGAAAAACATTTAGATTTTTCTTCAAGCGCAACGGATTATATTGATAATTTAGTAGATAAAAACAATAGTGGTGAGTTTTATGAAGCTATTAGTAATGGAACAACACCAATTTATACACTTCCATCTAATAGCACCATAATTAGTCCTCAAAGTCATTTTACTGATATTAAATTGTTGACATTAGGTGGTAAACCAGTTACACAACGAGAAGGTGATGTACTAATCTTTGAACCAAACACAACCAACGTGCTTCTGATTTGTAAACTAGTAAATAGTAGCAGCAATACACTTACAATTACTCAGAAATCAAATAATGTTACTACTATAATTAATAACGCTGTAGGTGACTGCACTAAAGAAGTAACCTTAGTAGAAGGTGAAAGTGTTTTTGTTGTAACTGTAAAAGATGAAGCAGATAATGTCCATACTAAAGTAACTACATTTAAAGCAAAGGTTTTAAGTAGTGATAGTAGATTAGATAAGATTACAATAGAGGGACAGGAAATTGCTGTTGGTGGAACGTACATTACATCAACGACTGTGAATTCGGTTGCTGTCGCCGTAACTGCTAAATCGTCTTTAGCAACAACTGCATACTTAGGAAATACCGGAATACAACCAGGCGTTCGTAAGGCTATAACAGTTACAATTACCGCAGAAAATACTACTAGTAAATCAGATTACACTGTTTATGTATATGTAAAGTCGGCTGATACATCCTATAATACATTAACTGTAAACGGAGCTCCTTTTGTTAGTTTATCTACTGTAAGTTTACCTACAACTACAACATTTGTCCCTGTTGCTGTAGTAACTACTTCTCAACCCTCTTCTTACGGCGCTGGTGCGTCATATGATATAGTGGGCAACACGATGTTGGTTGAAGGAAGCAATGAATTAAAAGTTACAATTACTGCAGAAAATAGTATAACAAAACAGGAATACAAATGTTATTTATATCGTAAAAATGACACACGCGGATTATCTTCTATCACCATAAATGGACAGACAGTATCTAATACTGCTTCTACATTCACTTTTGCATCAGTTACAAAAAGTGTTAATGTAGTAGCCACACCTAACTCAACAAAATCAAACGTAGTAGTTAGTGGCACTAGTAATTTACAACCAGGTTCAAATACAATGACCATTACAGTTACAACAGAAAATGGTAGTGTAGACACATATACAAAATCACTAAATATACTAACTACTGCGGAGCTTCCTGAAGCTGTGTTTATTGATGGTGCGTTGGTAGGTTTTGACGCTGATAATAAAAAATCCATTACTTTAATTAATAAAACATCACTTTCAATTAGGGCAATTTCTCATGAGACGGCAGAAACTCTTGCTCAGGGAGTAGCAACTCTTACATATTCATTAAATGGTGCTAGTAGTGTTCCATTAACTTCAAATGTATCATCAATTGTTAATGGTTTAATATATGGAAAAAATTCATTGATCGTTACAGACAAAGCAGATGAAGGCAATGTTTTTGCAACATATACTTTTGACATTAATAATGTTTCAAATAATGCTGACTTATCTGAATTAATCGCGGTTTATACTGATGCTGCCCAATCACAACAAAGTGTCAATCTTCTTACTAGTTCAACCAACCCATATGTTCTTCCTTCTGGTTTAGGTGATAGTATCGACGTTACTATTAAAGCTCAAGTCACAGAAGAACATGCAACTGTTAAGTTTGATAATTCTTCTTCCATTGCTACTAGAGTAAATGGTTATTTTACTAAAACGATCACTATTACAGCTGGAAATAGTCGTAATGTAGAAGTTGTAGTAACTGCTGATGATAAAACTACGGTAGTAACAAAGCAACTTGCAATTAGCATGCCTAATAATACTCCAGCATTGAGTAATGATACAAGTTTGTCAACAATTACAGTAACCCCACCTGGCGGTACTACAACTAACGTAAGTAATGGTCGTAGGGTTGTGCTAGAGGATATTCGTGGAGTTACTCTAGTTGCTACGGCTGGCTATTCAGGATCTAGTATAAAAATTAACGGAGTTAGTGGAACTGCTAATGGAGGTGGTGTTTTTACTAGTATACTTTACTTAGGAGTTGGAACTAGTAACTTCGTCCCTATTGAAGTAACCGCAGAAGATGGAACAACAACTGCAAGGTATGGTATTATAATTCAGGATAATTTGTGTAGTTTCTTGGATGATAACCAATTACAATTATTTAGTACCAACAATTATGTAATTCAGCGACCTTTATCTAATGTAATAGTTGCTGTTTGTTATAGTATATCTTCAGTTACACTATATGAAACTACAGCTTCTACTAATTCATTAAGAGACGAAAAACAAATATATTTAGTAATTTCATATGATAATGGTAATACCTGGAAAAAATTATACTATCTTAGTGAAACAAAAAACATAGCCCTATTTACCACCATACCACTATATGTCAATAATATTCCAGACACGTTTAAAGATGCAACTATTAGTATACAACCTGATCGTAGCAGTAGTTTTGTGTTAAAAATTATTTTTACTTTTACAACCAGATATTTATTAGTAGACGCAACTAACACACAAAATAATCTATTTTACAGAGTATCTGATAGCAATTACAGCTCATCACTTTTTGTAAACTACTCTAAAAGTTTACCAAGTCCATATCAAGTAACGATCTATACCGCTGGATTTAAATATTGTTCTATAATTAATTTAGGAAATTATATATACAACCAAAAAACATATCCTGTTTATGCAGCGGTTGTATTATCTACTACGGACAATACTTATCTTCCGATAATCTTTATTCCAGGAATACTAAATTTAGATAAACCGATGTTAGTACATATGTTTGTAAATAATAAAAATATTGTAAGTTCTTATACTTCATTAAGTGTAGATAATGATAATTTGATATTTAATTTTACACACAATTCTAAAACTTACACATCTACTAGTAGTATCACTGCAATTAAAAATATATTTACAGGTAAAATAAACACCACAACTTATAACCTAGGAGTTTATCCAACAGTAGTCGAAGTGTTATTAAGCACATTTACCGTTAATGGTACTTCAGTTACCAATGGAGATTCAGTAAACTTACCAGCAGGTACAACTTCTGTTGATGTTGTCGCAACTGCTATTTCAGAAACTGCAGGAGTATCTGTTAGTGGAAACACAACTCTAGCAACAGGAAATAACACTTTAACTGTTGTTATAACAGATAATGGAGTAACTACTACGTATACGGTAACTTTAATTGTTGCAGCACCAGTATTACCATCTATTACAAGTTTAAGTTTCATGAACAATACTTATACACCTGACGCAAATAATAATTTTAATTTCAATGTAAGTACGGGAGGTACTCTTACATCTCTAACAGTTAATACAAGTTCAAATGTTACACTTGAACTAACTATTACTACTGGAAATCTTTATTTTAGTAACAATGCCAAGACAATAACAATATCATCACAATCACTGGCATCAACTGTCAATTTTGCTTCTGGGGTGGATCCATATAATAGTAACACTGTTTTAATGAAACTAACAGATAGTAATAATAATACTAAAACTTATACATTAGTCTTCATTGGGATGATGTTTAGGATGTAAGATAGTATTCTGGTTAAAAATACAACAAGTAATGTAGTAGAAAAAAATAATCAATATGCTTATTGAAATCTTCATCTTCAACACTCCGTCAATTTAATATTTTCAAATCATACATTAAAAATATTAAAAAACATTAAAAAACTAACGCAGAAATGGTCGGTACATTTTCAATATCATAAATATAAGTGAGTTTTGTTGTAGTATTTCCAGGAATAAAAAATGAATATGTTCCTTCAGGAGCATAAAAATTATTATAAATTGGCGTTGTAGACAATATACCCAAGTCTTTCCCAGTTTTATTAAATATTGTCACAGATTTGTTATTTTCTGTTACAAGATTGTCAGGTAAAACTACCGAGTTACTGCTATTATTTGCATTTTCAACAACATAATAATCACTTGGAGTATTAAAAATTGAACTACCGACATTACCACTTCCACTTCCACTACCAGTTCCACTACCAGTTCCATTACCAGTTCCATTACCAGTTCCACTACCAGTTCCACCATTACCAGTTCCACCATTGCCACTTCCATTACCAGTTCCATTACCAGTTCCACCATTACCAGTTCCATTACCAGTTCCACCATTGCCAGTTCCATTACCAGTTCCATTACCAGTTCCATTACCGGTTCCATTACCAGTTCCATTACCAGTTCCATTGCCACTTCCACTTTCAATATTTCCACTAGCAATATCGGTGATTTGATTGCTTAAATCTGCAACACTATCACTATATGTTTTGTTGTCCGCATTCAAAGACGACTTTACAACAACTTCATTGTTATAGACAACAACATTGGACGGCGGTGAAGTATTGCCAGATAATATAGATGTGATGTATATATTATAAGGCCCGCTGTTCAACCCTGTCAAGGTTGTTGTATAATTCGTGGAATTTGCAATGGTTTTATACAAAGTGTTATTAACAAAAATGGAAAAATTGGAAACTGGATAGCAAGTATTATTGCTAATAGTCCATGATAATTCGACGCTGTTACTAGTAGAAGAAACGATTTCCAATGTCGGAGCATTTGGATGAATAGCACTTTGAAATAATTTGTAGTTCGTTGGCCATTTGTCAGTACTGTTATTCATTGTAAGTCGTTGTCGTGGGTACCATGTTTGTAGTCTAGGATCCCAATACAAATACTGAATAGGGCCAGGAACATCCGAATCACTCGTAGGATAATAATTTTGTTGAAATGTTCTCTCCGTAACTTCCCCAGTACATGGATTTTCATAAGTACCGCATATCAGAACACCACCATCTTTAAAATTAAAATTAGGACAGTTAAAAGGGTCAGACAAAACACCAACAGGGACATAAGGACCCGCTGGATTAGCAGGACTTCCAGGAGTGATATCATTTTTGGGATATTCAACATAACCAACTCTTTTTAAACTCGTTGTATTAGGGTTACTATAAGTGACCGATTGTGTCGCCCAAGTTTTTGTGCGGTTTGTCCACATACCTTTGGCAATTTGAGAATAACGTTGATTTTTCGTTAAATTACTACTATTTTTCTTATATTGTAAAACATTTCCCTTGTTAATTTGAGCTACTTTGTAATAGACAAAAGGGTCATAGATATTGTCACTGTTTTCATATTTTACGGAAGAGTCATAACTGCATCGATTTTCAACTCTAGACCATGCTCTAGGTGGAATGGGTAAATAATTGCTTGTATTGGTCATTTAAAGTTTCAGGTATTAATATAATAATTTATTAAAAAATCACCAATAAATTATTATGGATTATACAGATTATTTGACCCGTAAAAGAACCATCGAAGTGACAAATAATTTGGATCTTTCATGTCTACTTGAGAACTGTCAGACATTTTTGTATTCGGACCTCTATTCACAATGTCTTGAATTGCACGTGTTCCTAGAGCATAATTATAGTACCATAAATTTGAAATATAACCATCAAACCCGCCATTCATAGCCACGTAAACATCTCCATAATTTTGTTTAGGAACACTCGACAATTCTAAACTTCTAGTAATTGTCCCATTTATATAAACATCCAATGTCCTGTTTTGACATCTTACAATAATATTCAACCATTTATTTAGTGGTATATCAGGTATAGTTATTTCTTCATTAATTACATCAAAAGTATTCATTATAATAACCAAATTATTCGTGTCAGGTGCTAAATATAAGCCAGGAGCATTATTAGGGAAATTCAATCCATTTTCTGCTAAATTACTATTGCCTTTGTAAAAAATATGTTTATATTGTCCTTGTAAATACTGCCAGTTATTAACAAAAATCCAAACAGACCAAGTGAACTCAATTCCATCACTTTGATTAACAGACCTTGTAATAGTTACGGCATTATTGAAACTTGGGTCTTGGTTAAAAATAATAGCGTTTTGAGCATTTACCATACCATTGATCAAATGAGGTGATTTACTTGGAGACATAAAGTAACTTACAATGGAAGTTCCGAATTTTAATAAAATGATAAAACCGAAAATAACAATTAATAAAAATGCAAATTTTGCTACTAAACTATTTGAATCTAAAAAACTACTATTTGATGAATTTCCTTTATTGGTTGAAAATGAATTATAGTTTGAATTCTCACTCATGTATTATAATTAAATAAGAAAAAAATATTATATAGTAACACTACTTTGTGTTGTACCATTTTCAACTAAAGAAATTTGTACTTGATATCCTTGTAAGAAATTAGAAAACATATTTCCACCATAACCTTGTGTATATATATTGTAGGCTTGCTGTGGATTTAATGAGTTTGGAAAATATTGAAATTTAGATGTCCAACCACTAAACCCACCAGCTGGCGTGACATAAACATTAGAACTGTTGTTGACATTTGCAACACCAGGCAATAAACATGTTTTGACTAATTTACCGTCTATGTAAACATCAAGTGATCTGCCGTAAACACTGATAGTTAAGTTGACCCATCTCTGAACAGGAACATTTGCTACACTGCATGTATGAACAACAGTATTTCCTCCTGGTGTGGTAGGAGCTTGATTAATTCCTGGGAAACATCCTAATGAAATGTCCAAATTATTTTCGACAGCACCTAAAACAACAGCAGGGCATGGGTCTAAACCATTTACGCCTTGAATTGAACTATTTGATGAAGCTTTTTTTGATCCACTACTACTGGCACTACTAGGTGACCCCATTCTACCAAAAATTACTTTTGGTTCACCGTATCTGTAGTTAAAATCATTAACATAAAACCAAATAGAATAAGCAAAATTACTAGATGGAATATTTGAACCACTCGTTGCTAAAGAATTTGCTTGTATGGTAGCAGAGTTCTGTCCATTTTGTAAACTAGATAATTTATATGGGTTTCTGAAAACATGAATAAAAAACATGACTATTAGAACAATTACTAAAATAGTTATTATAATACCTAAAACGCCCATTTGTATTTGTATAATATAGAGTTAGAAATTTTCTATTATTCAAGTGGAATAATTGTTTTATTGGATCTATTATTTACAGGCGGTGTTTTGTTTTTAACATTATTGTAAATATAATAAACTTTTGTCATTGTTAATGGTTTTTTATAATAAACAACATTGCAAATTCCACCATTTACACCCCCATCACTTCCAATTGTCAATGCGTCTAGTTTCATATATGGAATAACTTCAATAGATGATTTTACCAATTCACCATTTAAGAATACATCTAAAGTTCCACCATTGTAGTTAATGATAATATTGTTCCATTTTTGCAGTAACATATTTTTATTTGTATAAATAATTCTGTTTCCATTATCATCAAACTCTAATAACCTATTTTTAGTTTTTTCAAGTAACTTTATTTGATCCATGGTGATCATTAAAGTATTTGTACTACCTTTATACAGGACATTTGGTTTTCCGCCAAAATTTAATACAGATGTGTATTCGTTATGACTAGAAGAACTATTTGGACCGAATGAATCTAAAAATACCCAAAATGATATTGCATATTGATAATCAAAGTTATCATTTCCATTGAGTTGTTCATAATTTGCCAATGGATATAACGTGTTGGTATAAACTGGATTTTCAACTAACTGTTTACCGCCTTGCAAATTAACTGCTTGTTCTATATTGGGTAAAAATATGTACAATAGAAGCAGTAAAATCGTAATGAATAAAATCAATACGTTCCCAGTAGTGTTTGAATTATATTCGGATACAGCAGTTTTCATGATGAAATCAAAAACACCCGAAAATAAACATGGAATATAAAATATCAAATTTACTATCAAGTCGAAAAACCCGCCTTTGGCTTTATTTGCACTATTTGATGGAAGTTTTACAAAAATTGTTTTGTATATCAAAATCAAAATAGAAATGATAAGAAAAATGCTTAGTATGAAACTGATAATACCAGATTTACTTGATAAGTGTTGAAGACTATAAACTATATATGCAATTACAATACCTGAAATGGTGAAACCCAATAATGCAAGCAAGGTTTTTTTAGCATAGGTTATATTTGTATCCATAAACCCAGATGGATGGTTGCTATTGAAACCATTAAACATATTGACAACTAGTAATATCGACCATATTACACTTATAATTAAAAATAAGGAGAGAATAATACTAGAGCTTGTTTTATTATTGAAAAATCCGCCTGGGTAAGTTGTAATGACAACAGTCATGATTACTAAAAATAAAATGAATAAAATACCTCCGTATTTGGAAAATGATGATATGTTTTCAATTGCATTAGCTGATGTTTTTGAACTAGTGTAGTTGGTCGGCAGTGTTAATACTACAATTAAATATATGAAGCCAAAAACTCCTAGTAAGGTAGTTAATAAGAGAGAAATATTAAAGTTATTTGTAATAAAATTTCCTGGGTTGGTCGAATAATATGTAATACATAATGTAATAAAACAAAAGTAGAGGATTATAACCTTTATTCTCTCGTAGTTTACATTGAAATTATGAACATAGTTACTTTGAAAACTCATAAAAAATAATATAACTGCGATTACTATTGTAACTGGAACAATAAAACTTGCACTGTTGTTTAGTATATTACTCGGCATTAATCTAAAAAATAAAATCGTGAAAATAGTATATAAAACAACATACGTTACATTGCTGATTTGACTGAATAAACTTTTGAACTCTTTGAAACTAGGTAAAAAAATGAAAGACAAAAGAAGAACAATAAAAATGAAACTTAGTATAATGATTGTATTTGAAACTTTTGGATTGTTTGTACCTGGAATACTAATATTTACATTTGGCGCACTACTGGTTATTTTATTCTTTTCTTCGTGCAATGTAGACGATATTTCATTTTTAATTTTATTTTTGTAATCTTCTATATATTGATTTATTTCATTACCAAGGTTAAAATTTTTGATACTAGAAAGCTCGTTGTTTATTTTACTGATTTCTTGATTGATTTTATTATATTCATTATTGTTGTAATATTTTTTATATTTGTCAGGTAGTTGATCAACAATATTAGGTGGTAGGTTTGGTGGTACATTCGGTGGGACATTCGATGGGACATTTGGTGGGACATTCGATGGGACATTTGGTGGGACATTCGATGGGACATTCGATGGGACATCAAA
>Ga0209085_1001285_pt1 | contig 15863 bp, 29 predicted proteins | sample C_131016_EF_Meta_FD_187310 | JGI IMG/M metagenome (GOLD analysis project Ga0209085, IMG submission 187310) | Freshwater microbial communities from Lake Croche, Canada to study carbon cycling - C_131016_EF_MetaG (SPAdes) (version 2) | ecosystem: Environmental > Aquatic > Freshwater > Lake...
GTGTACAATGCCTAAACATTCCTGAACAATCAACTGGGCGAAGTATTTGTGGTCAAAATTCATATAAGCATCATTCAAACCAGCCTGTTCAGCAAGTTGTTTAATTCGTTCGTTCATAGTTCAACCCCTTAACTGATTACAACCACAGGCTCTGTTCCGTCTTCACCGTACTCATCAATCAGTTTGTGCATGCGGTGATAGTCTGAAAATTTCACTGAGGCTTCTTCCACACGATCTACTGTGGGAGCCACTGTAGTACGCCAGTAGTCACCACAATTATAACTAAAATGAACTTTCATATTAGGATCACAGGCTTGTAGTTGTTGAATCAATTCTGATACTGTCATGTTATAACTCCTATTAATGTGTGATTATTTCTGACCCATAATGTACTCAATGAGTACCCACTTGGCACGATTCAGCAGTTGGCGCTGATCTTCCTGGATATTGGCCAGGGTGTCTGAATCATAAGGACCGTAAGCCATCATCTCCTGACAATCGCTCATCATGCTAGCAACTATCATTGCAGGACCGGACAGCTTGAAAGTCAACGAACTTTCAACAGATTCACGCATGCCAGCCACTGTGACACCGTACATGCCCACTTCACGTTTCTCTTGAGCTGTTAGTGATTCGTAAATTGCTGTTGCCATTTCCTACTCCTTTTTGCGTTACAATACAAGTATTATACAACCAAAATGATTTTTGGTCAACCAATTAATCCCAGCTTTTCTTGTCACCTAACTGCTCGTTGTCACGATAGCCTGCGGTGTAAGCAGTGATTTCACTGGCTGTCATGTGCTTCATTGCAACCAGAGGACTGGATTTGGTTGCACCCACGTAATAATGAGGATTGAAACTGCGACCATAGTAACTGTCTGCTGACCCCCTATCGTAGGGCCCACCGTGACGTGGGTCATAGTTGGGTTGGCTAGTGTGATTGCCGTTAACTGCATCCATATATGTTGACATTTTCCTACTCCTTTTTGCGTTACAATACAAGTATTATACAACCAATTTTGGTTTGAGTCAACCAAAATTCCCAAATATTAAACTGTTGCTTTTATGCAACATTACTATCTTAATAAGGACTTTAGATGTTGCTCAAATGCAACAAGAGTGAAGGGTTTAATTAAGAATGAAGTTATCCCCATTTGAGCTAATCTAACCAACTCAGCTTTACTAAGTGCAGATGCAATTACCATAATTTGAAAATCATTGACAATATGTTTCTTTTTGATTTCCTCAATGAACTGAAATCCATCAATACCAGGTAAATCTACTTCGGTAAGTATAACATCATACTCATGTCGAGTCATATTCAATAGTGCCGACTCGGCATTACCAGTCTCTTGAATATTAGAAAAACCCATGTCTTTTAATTGTGCTCGTATAATACTTCTCATCGAAGAATTACGATCAACAATTAAAAATTTAATGGTCATATATCAAAAAGATCGATCAATTACTCCAAAAGCTTTCACTGGATTGCGAGCAAAAATACGGAGTATCATACCGCTCTAAAAATTCTGCACCACTCATCAAGTTTGTCTTGGTCACATAAGTCTCGTGGATCTCAAAACGATAACCTAAACGTGGATGATATAACTCGTAGAGTTCATTACTCTCACGTAACATAGCTTCACGATCTGCACGATCGTAATCATATTTTCCCACTAAACGCTCACCACTTTTTTTGCGGCCGTCTCGTTTGTAGATTTCTAATGTGAACATCATGATCTAAACTCCTTTTTGCGTTACAATACAAGTATTATACAACCAAAATGAATCAGAGTCAACCAAAAAATTGTTGTTTTTTCACAACATAGTGAGAAAATGCCCCCTGGGGCATTTTCTCAAATTGGCGGAAACGGTGAGATTCGAACTCACGGAACACTTTTGATGTTCGACTCCTTAGCAAGGAGCTGCCTTCGGCCACTCGGCCACGTTTCCTTAATATCTTTACTATAACATCAACATCAAAATAAGTCAAATGTTAGAATCAATTTAGGTGTTGACTACACTTATGCTTTTGAATCATACCGAACCATATTCCATTTATTGTCGTTCCATTTGCAATTTATTTGCATTATTCCATTAGCTCTACGATCATGAAAAAACAATTTGCCACTAACTCGATCAAATAGACTGTCAACTAAACAATGAAAACTACTCGGAATACAATGTATTTCTTGAGCATTTTCTATCAATTTTATATATTGACATAAATTTTTGGTAGCTCCAAATTTTACTTCAATAACTTTCAATGGCGGCATTCCGTTGGCCATTCTAAAACCATCGAGGTTAATATTCAAACTACCATAGCTTGCTTCTTGATGAAATAATACATAATTATCGTCCCCTTGAGTTAACTCATTATATAATTCTTGAGAACCTTCTACATTTTTTGGAAATTTAAATCCTGTATATCTTGTTGAATAAGGGAGGTCATAATATTCATAAATTTGCCTGTCCCAATTTATAGATACATTCATACCACCAGAAGTACCAACTCTATTTATATATGTACTATAAATATCGGCCGACCTTATTCTCATGAGATTGTTTTTAGAAATAAAGTCTTGCTCTTGTTGTGGGCCATCAAAAGCAACTACTACAATATTATCATAATCTTGATATAAACAACTTAATGTTTCAAAATTTGTATGGTCTGTTGGATAATATAATATATTAGATTCTTTTGCAAAACGATGTACTATGGCATTGCATACAATACAATCACCCAATGTCATCACGCCACCATATAATACCTTATCGAAGATTTTCATAATATGATTTTTCCTAAATAATTACCCGCCCCTACCAGTAGTTTTTTTGGCAGGACGATTAATCATTGACTTATTGGTTAAAGTAAACTTACCAGGATCTGACTTTAATGCATTTGGATTGGCAAATTTTTTTTGAGCCGCCTCACGAGCTAGATTGATAAATGGATTGTTGCTTTTTTTAGGTTCTGTCATAATTAAATAATTTTTAAAATGGAGCGGGATATCAGAATCGAACTGATGACTGGAGATTGGAAATCTCTAATTTTACCATTAAACTAATCCCGCTTGCTGTACTCTTAAATCAACTATATCTTTACTTACGTCTAAATTTATCCCACCATAGGAAAAATTTCCGAAATAACTTTAGCACAATTCTTTGCAATTTCTTGATGTTCCAATTGCGTACCATTGGCACTACGCAAATCAATATAATGAATCCAACTACGCAATGTGCCACTCATATATAATCTACTTACTGTATTTCCCTCTGGTAATATTGCTCTAGCTTGCTCTTTAGCAATACCTTTGGCAATAGCCTCAGCATAAGTTTCTTTAACAGTTTCAATAATGAATTTTTGTTTGGCATCCCACCAAGCCGCTAACTCGACATCATTAGATACAATACTGTTCTGTCGATTTTTTGTATCTTGCAATCTAGCTTCACGAATTACAAAATCTAAATCCTGCGTAGGATCAGCATAACGTTGACTAAACTCTTGAAAACTAAAACTTCTATGTCTTAATATTTGTCTAGCAATATCTCTAGTTGTGGTGATTTCCATACATACGGAAACCATTTCAAGTGGACTCCAATGTTGATTTTTAATCAAATAATTGATTAATTTTTCACTTGTATCACTATTAAATTGATTTGATGGATTACTGACCCTAGCACAAAAAGCCACTAGCTCTTGTACGTTGCCAAGGCCTAGATTTTTAAATTCATCCGAAGCTTGACTATAACTTACTAATTTGACTTGCATATAATTGATGGTGCCCCCTGTCCGACTCGAACAGACCACCTACGGATTACAAAACCGTTGCTCTACCAGATGAGCTAAGGGGGCTTATTTGTTAATAATATTTACTTAAATTTTGATCATTGAAAACATTTTTGAAGATATGTAGAAAAGTGAATTATCTCACAACCAGTGACTACATTTTTCTTTAAATACTCAACAATACCAATATCACTCTCTACATAATGTGTTATTGTTGGATTGCTATTTAATATAGCAGCTTTATATTGACTACTTGTTTGTTGCAATCTTTCATGATGCAAACGTTCAGGCAGTGGATCTAAATATTTTTCACACCAAGCCCAAGTCACTGATCGATATTCAGCGTCCCTAGCTGTGATGATTTGATAAACACCTTGTGGATTAAATAGTGGAACCATATAATTAGCTAAAGAATAAAATTCATCCAGGCCACCAATTGATGGAATTTGATCACAATCTGGAACTAATACACCATCTAAATCAAAAGCAAATTTGGTCATCTAAATTCTCTCCTGGTAATTTACTATAATCCATTTATTATTATTCCAAGCAGAATTTACAGCCATGGCAGTTTTTTCTCTAATGTCATGAAAAAATAATTTAGCACTTGTTGGCACACTGTCCACTAAACAATGAAAACTGCTAGGAACACAATGTATCTCTTCAGCATTTTGAATTAATTTGACATATTGCATCATGTTGTTGGTTATTTCCGGAACAACTTCAATAAGTTTAATGTCAGATAGTCCTTGAGCTTGTCTAAATGCAGGAACATTGATAGGCAAGCCATGTGGATGATCCCCAGTTTGTCTATGTACAAGAATATATGGCTCATTATTAGTCAATTGTTGAAATAACTCATTTGAACCATCGATATGACTAGGCAATCTAAAATTTGTATATCTAAGATGATATGGAAGCTCATAATGAGCATAAACTTGTAAATCCCACATGGCAATCAAAGAGTAGTTTTTTATCTTTGAAAAAATTAATGGGGTTCGCATGATTCTCGATAGTCGAGTATCTGCAACATATTTATTTTCGTTATCTATTATATTATTATCTGACTTAAAGGGTATTACCTTTATATTATCAAAATCTTTATATAAACATGCTATGGTTTCGTAAAAATGTTCCCAACAAGGAATATGTAATTCCAAACTTCTATCAGCATAATGATGGGCCATACCACTCGAAACAAAACTGTCACCTAGACCGCAAACGCCTACAAAAAATAATCGATCATATATTTTATATGTGTTACTCATCTCTATACCTTATTCCATAGTCTTGACTGATTTTTTTACTTCCCCAAATTGGTTCCTCGGCAAAATAACTTAGCCTAACACCTTGTATGATTTCACGTCTAATATTTTCGGGAGTATTCCAATCACTGAACAAAACTGCCCAACGCCATTCAATGGGAGAAGATTGCATGAATTCTTTAGTTTGAAGATATGTGGATCCTTGCAAAATATTGTCATCTACAAAAACAACTCGTTTGCTAGTGTCTTCCACAACCAATTGATTAGTTTTTGGCCAATATGCCCCTAATGGCAATTTGAGAATTTGAGCAATCCACATGGCATAACTAAAACCACTACGAGTCACTGCAACAATTTCATCGGGTGCAAATTTTTTAATTTGGAGAAGCATATTTTGAAAATACACTTCCCCTTCTTCTTCGGTCATGACTCTTGGAGAATCCGGAAAGTTTTTATATTTGTCCATAACGTTATTATATATAGTTGCTGGCACAAATACAATATAAATTTATCCAAATTTTCCTAGAAAATTTTAAATGTCATTAACTTACAATTAAATAGTTATATTGAATTTTTCATTTTTTAGGGATAACAAAATTGATATTAGATGCCTTTACTTTTTTTAACGAATTTGACTTATTAGATGCAAGATTCGAATATCTTTATGACCAAGTAGATAAATTTATAATTGTCGAAGCAGATCACACATTTAGCGGTGCGCCAAAACCATTAAATTTCTTAAATAATCAATCTAGATATAAAAAATATCTAGACAAAGTGATTTATTTTCCCTATAAAGTGGATATTGAAAAATATAATTTTTCCCCGGTAATAAACAAAGATATCGATGTGATTCGTAATACTAAGTATGAAGATTTGGCACCATGGCAAGTTGAATTTGATCAACGAAACCATATAGCATATGCTTTGAAATTTTTCCCTAAAGATAGTTTAGTGATTATCGGGGATCTTGATGAAATTCCAAAAAAATCAGCTATTGAAATAGCAAAAACAATAATACCATCGAAACTAAATGCTGGTGTTGCAATTCAAGAACTTTTCTACTTTAATTTTAATCAACGACAACAAAATCTTTGGCCAGGAACTGTAATAGCAACTAACGAATATGTATTAGATTTAAGTCCACAGTGGGTAAGAAGTAATCGAGCAATCTTTCCGCAGCTTTTATCAGCAGGATATCATTTGAGCTATTGGAATACTGTTAAAAATATCCAATATAAAATAGAAAGCTTTTCACATCAAGAATTTAATCATAAAAAATATACCGATTATCAAAGAATATCAAATTGTATCCGCGAAGGAATTCATCCATTTGATCCAACAATTATTTTGATGCCAGTACAGCCAAATCAAATTGATAAAGAAATTTTTGAAATCTTTAGTAAATATTCAGAAATACCATTGACATAAAATTTATCTAAGAGTTTTTACTCATAATAAAAGGGATATTAAATCCCTTTTATTTTTTAATTAGACTTCTACTAATTCATAATCCCATTTGCTTACACCGCATTCGGGACAACAAACTTCGTCTGGCAATGATTCCCAATCTTCGATTGACAATTCATGACCACAAACAACACAACGATATATTTGTTTCATTTTTATTCTCCTTTGATTAAATTACTGGAAACGTCATTGAATCTAATTTAGATTGATATGCTTCAGCATGACGTTTTTCCACCTTAGCTAATGCCGCAAAACGTTTTTCAGCTTTCTTTAAAAGTGCAGAAAACAGTTCAGCATGTTCCTTTGATTCGGCAATTTGTTCCTCAGCTTCTTTGGCAGCTGTGAGCTCACCTTCTCTAATAGCAATAGAATGAAACTGTGGATACATTTGAGTAAACTCATAAGTCTCGCCCTCAATGGCTTTTTCCAAACATTCCTTAGTATTAGGCTTGCCAATTAGTAATTCTAAATGTCCCCAGGCATGTAGAATTTCTTGGTCAGCAGTATGTTCGAAATGTTTAGCAATTTCCTCGAACCCTTCTTCACGAGCTAATTTTGCAAAATAGCGATACTTGATGTGAGCCATACTTTCACCTGCAAGTGCGCTTTCTAAATTTTTAAGTGTAACACTCATATATTTTCTCCTTGATAATTAGTTAACTTACACATATATTATATATCCTATTAAAACACAAAATCAATAGGTTTTTACTATGATTGTGCCTATATGGAAAATAGGAAAAACAAATGATTTAAATGGTAGGACTATGGTACCTGGGACTGGACTCGAACCAGTATCGCTCTCCGTGTAAAGGAGACGTATAACCTCTCTACGCACCCAGGCTTTTGTACTCTCTCAAATACGAATTTCGCTTTGTATTCTTTTTATATCTATTTCCTTTTCCACCATTACCAAATGTTTCAGTTTGTGTGTGACAATTAGGGCACAATAACCTCAAATTACTTGGTTGATTATTATCGCTATTGCCGTCTATGTGATCTAATTGTAGCACAAGAGGTTTGTTGTTCCAAGTACTTTCTTGTCCACATTCAATACATTTATCCCCAAACACCTCTTTAAGGTATCTTTTATAGTTTCCGCCCAACCCTTGCTTAATTTTGGGAACTGAAACAAATTCCCATTGATACTTCCCAAAACATTCAACTGAACAAAACTTATTCTCGGTACTGTTACTATGATCAAATTCTTTACTACAAAATAAACACTCATGTAGTCTTTGATCTTTTTTTCTACTTGTTGAGTAACGATTGGGTCTATCCTTGTGTGCTATTTGATGGGCATTTCTAGCACGATGATTTTCAAATTCTTTTCCACAGTGACATTTATACATAGTATCTCCTTGCTCAACTATTTAGTATAATTAAACAAAAAACGCTATACCAACTGAGCTAACGTCCTATTGGTGGGAATGGTGAGACTCGAACTCACACGTCTTTCAACGCCAGAACCTAAATCTGGTGCGGCTACCAATTACGCCACATTCCCTTTAAAGTCTTTCAATTATATATTTAATATATCCAAAAGTCAATAACCATAATAAATATTTTCATGTCACAAAAAAAAGATTATATTCCATTAAATCTCAGACGTAGCGTAATTGACCGAGATGGTCCGCGTTGTGTTTATTGTGATGACGACTTGACTAATGCAGAAATACATCTAGATCATGTTATCCCAGAATCTAAAGGCGGATTGACCAGTTTAAATAATTTACAAGTAACTTGTAGAAAATGTAATTTAGCCAAAGGTGTATTAACCGAAAGTGAATTTACCAACCGCCTTAGAACCCGAGCATTGAATATTTTAAATAGACTTGGATGATTTCTTAGTTGTGGTTGAATTTAGAAGATCTTGAATTTCTTCCACAGTTTCAGAAACTTCCCAAGTGCCATGTGGTGGCACAAATACTAGAGTAACATCTTCGCTAACACCATTTTCTCTATCAACTTTAGAGGAAAAGACACTTACGATTAGATCTTTTTTAATTAAAAATGACATGCCTTTGAAGTCTGGCGCCATGTTTGTTAATTTGATAAACATTTGAATTCCTTTAATTATTTGATATTAATGTGCCCTATGCTCCTCGACCTGGGCTCGAACCAGGGACCTACGGATTACGGATTTGTGCGACTTTCATCACTCTCTGGACTATGCCATGACCATAGTGTTTTTAACAACACTTTAGATCCTCGCCGTCTAGTCTCTACACCTTCAAAGATATTTCTACCCAAGCTTGGCTCGGCGTTGCCTTCATCATTACATGTTAAGGGTTCACCGAATTTGACGAGTTTTCGATTAGCGTTTCCACTAAAAGCTGCCTTTTGACAGTCCGGTGCTCTACCGACTGAGCTATCGAGGAGCATAGGACACATTAAATATTATTTCCAGCTAACTGGCTCGTGTGTGATAGCACGTAAGACCATATTAACACCACTAAGCACGATGGCCTGGTATTCTAATCCAATAACGAAACCATAACGCATTTGAACTAATACTGCACCAGCGGCAACAATATTGGCCCAAAAAGTTTTGGATTTCCAGAAACTTTTACCAGTGACTTGACTGGTAACAACTTCATTAAATGCTGCTTTAACTGCGGCAGACTTTTGTTCATCGAGTGTTGTCATTTGATATCTTTCTATATGATATTTTATTTACGTTGAGTCACAGCTAACTGAATTATTTCATCTTATATAGATACTCACGACCAACCAAGCCAGCTTGAATTTCTTCCAATGCTGCTACTACATTTTTACTTTTGGTTGTTAGTTTGGTTTGATGACCACGTTGAATTTCACGTGCTCGACGTGCTGCTACCAAAACTAGATCAAACCTATTACCAATATTGTCGGCACATTGTTGCATGTCTAATCGGGTGCCGGGGCTGGTATAACTCATCATAATTAGAAACTTTCTTAGTGTGTAAAAACACTAGTATAAGATCTAAATTGATTTATGTCAACGAAAAATTAAAGTTTTTCTAATTTGGATACATATTTGCCGATTGAATGATCCGAAACACCTTTGAACCATTCACCAGCACGAAGACCAAACCAACGTGATCTCAGCATATCTTTAATTTTTTGCCAATGAGTTAATTCACGTATAAATCCATAATAATTCAAATAAACGTTGGTGCCATGATGTCTATAACCCATTAATAAAAATGGCACTTTTGTAACATCATCATTATTATTTTGAACTCTGTAATGTGCCGTTAATAAGGTATCGACAAATTCTTTATTGCCAACCCTTGGGCTACCAAAAGTAACTAATGTAGCTGTTTTATGTTGTAGTCTAGATGTTGCCAATGTGGCCATTGCCGCGCCTAAACTATGTCCGGTGATATATAAAGTTTTATTTTCTTTATCAAGTTCTTCGACGATTGAATTCCACAATTTATCTAATTCGCCTTTAAAGCCTTGATGCACACGACCACCAGATTCTGATGGATCCATAGCTGCTTCTAAGTCTGCCAGTACATCTGAAGGTTGTGTTACTTCAGTGCCACGAAATGTTAGGACACGTTCCAAGTCATTGGCTAGCAAATATGCTTGAGCACCTTTATGATTGAAAAATTTAATTGTTTTATAGCCAAGCTCAGCAAAATTAGGAGTCGCTTGGTCGGGGTCTTGATAGGTGTATGCAGATATTTTAGCAAATATTGCAATTCGATTTGGTTCCATAGTAGTTGATTCCTCGGCTTGAAAACGTGCATATGTATTTATACTTTGGTTTTCAAAATCATCAATTACAACATTTACACCTATTCTAATATTTAATAATGGAGTTTTGAAAAATTACCACTTCCACCAAACGTTAACCAAAGTTGCCTTTTCTGCCGTCAATCTAGATGCTGCTAATTTGCCCATTTCTTTATTTGGAATCATTGAGATAACAAAAATGGGCGTAGTTTCCTTGGCGATCTCTTCAAGAACACTATTCCATATTGAATCTAACTCAATATCATTATTTTGACCCATTGGATTTTCTTGAACTGTTTCTGTAGTTGCCGATGAGTTTGAAGTCTGATCTTTTTTTAGACCAGGAAATATTAGAATCCTCTCCTGATCATTGTATATCAGGCACGCTTTTGTGATACTACTATTAAAAAATTTGATTTTATATTTAATATTTTCAATGCACTCCATTGCTTTATCAGGTTCCTGATAACTACATTCAATCATGTCATTGAATAACATTATTCTGGGTATTTCTATCTGCATAATCGATATTCCTTAATTTAATATATTTATACGTCAGTTTTTAAAAGTATTATTTACTTTAGTGTTAAAAAAATTTTTGAATTTGATTTAAATAATTAAAAATCAATAATATTATGCGAGATTTATTAAGAAAATATATAGATATTATCAACGAAGCAGAACGTCCCATTGAAGAAAAATGGGATAAACCCACTGTGGTCAGTCCAGAAGAACAGGGCAAATACTCAGGAAAAACTAAAAGTCAATTGATTAAATCATACAATGCACTTAAAAAAAGTGGACCACACAAAAGAGGCAGTGATGAATATAGCCGCATGCGTGAATTGGCTTTTGCTATTAGAGCAAAGAGTGATTGGGGCAAAGTAAAATAATTGAAAAGATAAATACTTTATATATTTACTATTCAATAAACTATGGCAACCGATCCAGTCCTCTACGCAGCAATTAATAATTTAAAAGAACCAATTGGAGCAGTTAGAATTGTTCCATCAAGTTTTGATTCATCTAGCTATTTAGATGCCGGTGATATATTTAAGTCCTCTGATTATCCAGATCTAGCAAAGGTCATGCCAACCGGATGTCAAGGAACATTTTTTACTAAGGTGACAACGCCATTTGCTGATCCAGCAAATGTAGTTATAAGCGACGATGGTAAAAAAATTGTTGCTTATCTAAGCACCGCATTCACTGCTGGGCAAACTAATAAAATGTGGGCTAGCAATGATAGCGGAGTCACATGGACACAAAGTACCTGGAACCCAGTAAGTCCAAATAATTGGTATTCCATACTCGCTGATAGAAATAACGGTTTTATTGCGTTTGGCACTGCTGCGTCTAGTGTAGCAATATCATCAACATCAAGTGATGGTATTACTTGGAGCGCCATTACTACGCATACTGGACAAACCAGCACCTACATAAGATTTATATCTGCAAGTAATACTTGGTTTGGTGAGACATCTACATCATTGAGGAAATACAGTAATGCCACCTGGTCCACAGTTCCTTTAGCTTTGGGCAATAGCTGGCCTGGCTTTACCTATAATATGTTAAATTTAGGGAAAAATATGTTATTTTTTGGATCTACAGCATTATTTAACTCATACATTTCTAGCAACGATGGTGTTTCTACTGCTGCGACGTTTATAGCTGCGCAGACAAATTCAACTTTATATGCTGTTAATAGTAAAAATTATTGCCTAGTTGGGTATTCCCCAAATTCTTCCTCCACTGCCCCAATTACAGACTACAAACTCACGAGCAATGGTTTAGACTGGACTCCATTAAAATATAGTCTAGATCAAGGGATTTATCAATTTAACTACGGTGTATCAAATTTTGCTATTGACGATTGCTTTTTATTCATCAATACCGCACACCGAACAACATTGATTAAGGCAAATAATGGTATTACTTGGGACTACAATTCGCCAATCTACATTGATGATGTAAAAAATACTGATCTTTTATCAAAAGGATATGGCAATTTTACCAAAGATTATGTATATATCGTCCCAACTGGGAAAAACTATTTGTTTAAATCTGTAGATTCAACCTACAACACATATCAAATAATACCACCAGCAACTAGTACCACACCTGGAACTAAAATAGTTGTTAGAGCAAAATAAACTACCAACGCTCTGAACCAGCAATTTCTATTCTAAATTGCCCACCAACACCATTGACATTGGTTTCAATTACTAGATTGGTTATTGACCCAATACCTGAACTGGAATCCTGCTCTAAAACAAAAGTCTCAATGTCTGGAAACTTTCGCATGTTTTCTAATACTTTGATTAGATCATCTCTATGTAAATGCACTTTTATCATAATAAATCCCCTATTAAATTACATTGTGGGGCCATTGCCATTTTTAAACCCAACGGTACCACCCTCATCCCCAATACGCTTTAATACATCCTCAAACAAAATGGGCGCAAAATCAGTCATCTCCACACATACATTGTGATAACGAACATCGATCTCATCACCATATAATACTTCACCAGTTCGAACATCTACACCACAAGCCTTTTTGACTCTATTGGCATGAAGATGCCCATGAATATTTGTACCAAAACGACCAAGACTTGCTTCATGTAACGGAATATGACTTAGAATCATCCCGTTCATAATATGATAGGACCGCAATTCCCTAAAATATTCACGATATTCATCATCACGAAAGATATCGTGATTTCCACGGATCAATACCTTGTCACCATTTAAACGAGCAAGAGTTGGCAACGCTCGTCGATTAATCACCACATCTCCGAGATGATAAACTTTATCTTTGGGCTTAACACGCTCATTCCAAGATTTGATCATAGCCTCATCCATTTCCTCAGGACTGTCCCAAGGACGTAATTTAGTCACACCATCATTACGAGTGAATTTACATACACCCAGATGACCAAAATGTGTGTCACTGATTAAAAATACTGAAGGCATTTTTTTCTCCTGTTTAAATATTATAACATCTTAATTCGATTTGTCAACCAAATTGAAATTTCCCCACCCCTCAAAACTAACGTAAATACTAATATGACACGATAGTCATTTTTTTAAAGAAGGAAATCTAATGAAGAAAATTTTAACAATTTTGGCACTAGCCATTGGTTCAACAGCTTTTGCTGGCTCAGTTAGCATCGAAGGTGCAAAAATTGACACAGTGAGCGGCGCAGATCAAAACAATGTAAACTTCACAGTAAGTGAAAACATTTCTAAATCTTTTGCTGGTCACTTGAATCTTTCATCTACACAGACTGAAACTAGCAATGCTGTAAATACACGTTTGGAAACTGGCTTGACTGGTACTACACGTTTGTTGGGTTCTGTAAATGGTTATGTAAAATTTGCAATTGGCCAAAAGTATAGCACTTCTGGTACTGGCAACTTTACTTACTACTCTGTAGAGCCAGGTGTTACTGTTCCATTGAACGACAAGTGGACTGCTAAAGTAGGATATCGTTTCCGTTCAGCGGCATTTGATGCACTGACAAACAAAGATACTACTGAAACAGCACGAGTTGGCGTATCCTATAGCCTTACTAAGGTTGATTCTGTTGGATTTAGATTTGATAGAATTACTGGCGACTCCACACAAGATGCTTACAATGTGTTCTACTCACGTAGCTTCTAATTTCTAATTTAATTAGAATAAAAAAGGCCATACAAGATGGCCTTTTTTTACGACTACTGTTATATGGCATCCCCTGTTCGATTTGCACGAACCCTCTTGGTTTTGGAGACCAATGTGCTGCTGCTGACACTAAGGAGATAAAATTTGGCGGAAGCGGTGAGATTCGAACTCACGGTACCTTTCGATACGCTGGTTTTCAAGACCAGAGCCATAGACCACTCGACCACACTTCCTTGAATGGTCTCCGATGAGAGATTCGAACTCCCGTTATTCTTCATCCCAAATGAAGTGCCATACCAGGCTAGGCGAATCGGAGATTGATTATTTGGTACCCAGTCAAGGTAACGCTCCTTGGTCTTACGATTATCAGTCGTATGCTCTACTTTTGAGCTAACCGGGTTAAAATTTTCGACTTGCGTCTTCCACTGCTAACTATTGCTTCCCAATTTATCGTCCATCGGCACCCGTGGTAGGGCTTGCGATGCTCATCGGCCTGACGTTCCAGCATCAGTGATCCTTGGGATAGGACTGTTGGGCCTTGGCCTGCCCAACATCAGGCGTTATTGGTGGAGGTGACTTGATTTGAACAAGTAATGCCAAAGGCGGCTGATTTACAGTCAGCTGGGGTTACCAATTTTCCTACACCTCCAAAATTACTATATGGATGGTACACTCTATGGTTTGGCGTCCCTACGGGGTTCCGACCCCCGTTCTTCGCCTTGAAAGGGCAATGATCTAGCCACTAATCTATAGGGACTTAACTCTACCTTTATGTCCTTTGCCAGCACATTGCCTAGAACAAAAAACAACATCAGTTTTTGATTTTTTATCTCTAAAAAAATTTTGATTACATGAGGAACAGCAATAACTATATTTTGGTTTATATCCATCGTATAACGTATGAAGCTTTTTATCTCCATATTGTTGTTCTACATAATCAAACGCAAATGTCAAATCATTTTTTCTTAAAACTAGGACAATGTACCCATGACTTTCAGCAACCTGTGTTTTTTTATCGACTGATTCCCGGTTTTCAAAGCCCTTTATCTCGACGATGGTTTTTTTATCTTCAAGTAAAAAATCTGGATAATATCTAATTCCGTCTTTTTCTAAACACCCCTCGAATCGAGTAAAGTTGACTTGGTGATCTAAACTATAAATTACCCAAGCTAACTCATATGTAGACCCGCAATAAATTCCTTTATAGTAACCTGACTTGCTTCTTCCAGAACCAGGCCTGTAACCTCCGGAGGGTCTCTTAACAAAGTTATTACTACAGTTAACTGAACAATATTTTTTTATCCTATACGGTAAAAATTTGAATTCCTTACCACATTGACAAATGCCATTAATATACGTGGCTTTTTTTACCTTTATACTTTTATCGGCTGATTTTGATTTTTTTAATTTATCTTCGTCTGACCAATTCCTGCTGTTTGCGCATTTTCTCGAGCAGAATTTTCCAGATTTTGAATGGTCTATAAAACATTTGGGGCAAGTTTTCATAATATTATTTATTCGAACTTGTATCAAACCGTTGATTAACGTGCCAGAATTGGCATCCTAGGCCTCTAGATGAACGGTGCAATTAATTGGAGCGGGCGAAGAGGTTCGAACTCTCGACATTTACCTTGGCAAGGTAATGCTCTGCCAACTGAGCTACACCCGCATAAAATCAATGGCGGAAAAGACGGGACTCGAACCCGCGACTTCCTGCGTGACAGGCAGGCACTCTAACCAACTGAGCTACTTCTCCAAATCAGAGTGGCTGGGGCACTGCCTCATTTAATGCTCCTGGCTTGCCGTTTTGACATGCATCTCTTTCGAGCTGACCACCGGGGTCTATTTAATGCGTCCTGGCTCACGTTCTGGAGCAACCAAATTTTATAGTTAAGTGTTATCGTGCAAATTCTGAGATAGTCGCTAAACATACTCAATGCCGATG
>Ga0209085_1001288_pt1 | contig 15826 bp, 15 predicted proteins | sample C_131016_EF_Meta_FD_187310 | JGI IMG/M metagenome (GOLD analysis project Ga0209085, IMG submission 187310) | Freshwater microbial communities from Lake Croche, Canada to study carbon cycling - C_131016_EF_MetaG (SPAdes) (version 2) | ecosystem: Environmental > Aquatic > Freshwater > Lake...
TGCCATGCATCAAAAAGTCTTCTTTTCTCATAGTCTTTATAAAATACGGAACGTAAAAAAATATAAAAACTTAAAATAAGCGTTACTAAGAGTGATAATTTAAAAACTAACGAAAATGTGTCAAGTTTCATTTATTAAAGTATACAAATATTATTTTATTAACTTTTATGAAAATTTATAGTGGGTAGTTTTGGATGATATTATCTTAGAATTCTTTTGAGGACATATTTAACTATTTGTTAATTTTTGAAAATAACAAAAAAAATATAACAAATAATATTAAATGTTAATCAAGTTAATATATATTATAACAATGTTAATTTTATTTTTAAATAAAATGTTTTCAACAAAGCTAATCGGAAGACATATAATTTTACCAAAATTAATTAATTCATTTTCAATAAACGATGATTGTATAAATATAAATTCAAATGAAAATAAATGGTTGTGCAAAGAGCATACTTTGTATTTAAAAGACGAAAAGTATATTAATGATAAGAAGCTAATTTCTATTTCACCTGGAGGATTCAAAGGTTTTTATATGCTAGGAACTAGTGCATTTATTAAGGAGAATTTTAACTTAGACAATTATATATTTTCAGGAGCGTCTGCGGGTGCATGGAATTCATTATTTATGACGTTTAAACACGACCCTCTAGAATTAGTTATTAAAATATTGGATGATAAATTGAATAATGCAATTTCAATTAATGAATTGGAATATATTATTAAATACAAATTGTTAAATAATTATTCTGAAGATGATTTTGACTTGAAAAAATTGTTTATTGGAGTAACAAATTTTGAAAACATGAAAATAAAGACTCTTATATTTTCGGATTTTAATACTTTGGAAGATGCGTTAAATTGCTGTATTGCTAGTTCTCATATTCCTTATATAACAGGTAAAACCTTTTTGAATAAATATCAGAATATGAACACGTTTGATGGAGGGTTTAGCAAGTATCCATATTTGAACGTAATTAAACCAACATTACATATAACTCCGGAAATGTGGAAAGATGATAATCAAGAAAATATTCAAAAAACATATGTAGAAAAGTTATTGAGACTTCGTTCAAATATTTCTGATTACACAACTCTTTTTTCTAGATCAAAATACAATTTTAACGATTTATTTGAAAAGGGATATAATGATGCAAAAAAAAATAAACTATTTTTAGATAATAAAATAATTTGAAAAAATTCTATATTTTAATTATTGTATCTTTTATATAGTTATCATAGTATCCAACATTGTTGTTGGTTTTTATAAAATCAAATAAATTAGAAAATGATAACTCATATAATAAAGAAACACAATCTCTAACATTTATACTCATATAAAATTTTTCATCTTTTATGTATAAACTTATAGGATCTTGTATTATATGCGGTGTTTTATCCACTAAAATATTATTAAACGTATCCATCTGCTTTTTGTATCCAGGATAAACCCAAAAAGCGTTTAATTTATCTTTTATTTTGTAAATATACATTACTGGTTTTGAGACATAAACTAATTCCCATGTATTTGTATTTAATAAAATAATATGGGTATAATGTTCAAAACTCTCTTTTAAAATTCTTGAATGACACCCGCCTATATAGTATTCGTCTTTATAATGAATTAAGTTACTACCAACTCTTAAATATGTAGTTGATGTATTAATGGGCAAAATACAATTGTTTTGTTTGAAAACAACTGTGCATATACCATTCGGATTAAAATCATAATGAAGTATTACTAGAGGGTCGTAATTATAAACAAAGTATAATTTATTGTCTTTTACAAATGGAGCCCAATTTTTTTCAATGTCGTTTTTATTCATATTTTCTACTTGCAAAAAAACAGGGTTCCATTTATCAAATGAAGATATACCAATGCATCTTTTTTGGTTCATATAAGGTGAAATGCAAATGAACACAACATAAACGTTTTCATTTAATGTGAATATTCTGGGGTCCTCGCCTTCTATATCAAAAGCACATTCAGTATGTTTGTTATCACATGTTCTTTTAAAATACAATCCATTTTTCCCATTTTTATTTATTCTTTCGCATGTATAAAAAATTCCATTCAAATAACACTGAGCTTTAAACATGGAATAGTTTGCATCATCATAATCACCAGTTATATTCTCAATAAATTTGGCGTGAATGTCTTGACTATAATTATTTAAAAATGATTCAATATTGTATTGTTCTTTAACAATTTCAGTGTTATTTTTAATAGACATTATTTCTAAATTGCTATATTTTGTACCTTCATATATTTCAAATGCGTTAAAGATTCCCAACGCTCTTTCTGTGTAACCTCCAATGCTTCCAAAATGCGTTTCATATGGTGGTTGATTTGACCATGGATAAATATCTTCTACTAATACTTCTAACCATTTACATAATTTTTCATAAATTTTAATAGGATAAATATTTGTTTGCCATAGAGTTAATGGCAAATTCTCCAAAGAATTTATTGAATAATCTTTACTGAAGTGTTTGTTATAACTGTTAATCAAAAAATTCAAATTCCTGTATTGTGGAAACATAAAATGATTCCATTTATTATTTTCAACAATTTTTCTTCCGGAGTTTAATAGATAAATGGTGTCTTTTTCAAGGTAATTTAAATTAGTATTAACTTTCATGTCATATTGATAAAATCCAATCATTTCCTTATCTTTATATAAGTTGTTCCAATAAACATGTAAATATGCAGAGGTTTCCATATAACCCCTTTTTTGTAAGAAAGGATTGTATTTTTCTAATTCGTATTCCAAAATTATGTTGTCTCTGTCTTTGTGTTTTTCATATATTTCATTAACACCAAAATAAAAAATATTGCTATCTGGTTTAGTTTCATGAAAACTTTTATGATATACACAAAACAATATAACTTTGTGTTCTTCCATATTTATTTATTAAATATAAATATTTAAACTATAATCTTTATATTTTGTCTAGAAGGACACTATTTCCAAATCTTTCAGATTCCAGTATTCGCATCCACCTCCAGGCAAAGGACGTCTAATAATAAATGGAATACGCTTTTGATAAAGCTCTAGTTCTGCAATTAAATACCCATCAATAACATTTTCAGGAACCTTAACAAACGCCTTAGCACCAGAATTTATTTGTTTAGCTCTCTGACCAATAATGCGTGTTCGCTCATATTTTGTCATAAATGGAATGGTTTTATGCAATTCATCAACGATGTTGTTATTTTTATCACGAACAACAAATGTTAGTGCGTTAATCTCGTCATAATTATTAATAGTGCATTCTGGATGAAAATCTACAATGTAATTTCGGTTAATCTCTGCGTTAAATTTTTGTAAATATGGTGAATTATCATCATCGTAATCATCTTCATCTTCATCTTCATCCTCATTTGTTCCACCAAGTTGAGGAATATTTTTAGCAGAGTATTCGTTGTCACTTTCATTATCATGTTCTTCTTCATCTGCTACACTTTTTTCTTCTACATTTTCATCATCATCGGACTCTTCCTGATCTTCCTGCTCTTCCTGCTCTTCCTCTTCTTCTGGATCATCTTGCTCCTCAGTAACTTCCTCCTGTTCCTCTTCATTTTCATCAAGTTCCTCCTCATCAGATTCTGAATCAGAATATAAAGGTTCTTTGTCTTTGCGAATCATGCTTTGATATATTAAGTAAAGATACTTTTAAATAACTTGAATCAATTTTTTATTATAAATGATTTATAAAAAATGATTTTAAGTTTTTTATAATATTTCTAAATTTGCAACAGGCCAACAGTAAATTAATTTTGATCATCTGTTTTCCAAACTGTGTCACAAGTTGAGCACATATATATGTATTTCATATTAACATCGTCATAGCGAATGTAAATAACTTCTCTGGGCTTTTTTTGAGTGTTTGTCTCGCATTCAGCATTTGGGCACAATATTTTGCTAACTCTTGGTAGTGTGGGGTCAAGCTTGGTATATTTGTTAATGATGTGGTTAAATTTTTGCTCGCCTTTTGAGACTTGAATTTTTGATACTGAAATATTATCAACATCAAGATTTAAGTCTTCATTTCCACAGTTTCTACAATAATAAACAAGTTTATTAGGGTTTTCACTATCAATACGAATATAATACATATTTTTGCATGAACTACAGAAGTGCATATTGGCTATATATTAATACATTACATTATTTATTTAATTCAATTTTATTTTAAACATTAATATTCTTGACAAATTTCAATTTATATATTCAGTTAATTCCTTAAATGAATTTAAAAGATTAGGGTAATTTATTGTAACGTTCATGCCATAAATGCTAGTAGTAATTTGCTCTGCTTTTGAATTTTCACGAGCTTTGTCTTCTAAATACTTTAAAAGCGAATCTTTATTTTTAATGAAATTCTCCCTTACAATTGAGTAAAAAAAATCAAACTTTTCAGGATAAACACCTGGCACTCTATTAATCATTTTTAAAATGGCGATTTCAATATTCTTGTATTCAATAATCTTTGTGTAATTTTTAAAATCATTATGTGTTGTTGTAACACCTGGTTCATTTAAAAGTGGGTTTTCACATAATAGTGTGCAAAGTGTTAACAAAAGCGTGGATATAGTTTGACAAGATGTCCATTGTTCTCCTCGCCATGTATTTAAAATAGAAACACACACTTTTCCACATTTATAAAGATTAGGATTAAAACGAATATTGTCACCATTTGTGCAGTAAATAACTTGCGGGGGGCTATGTGGATAATTTGCAGGGTAGTTAATCTCAAAAAAATAATTACCTCCAAAATAAGGTGTGTCTGAAGGACCCATAATCAATGCATATCCTTTCAAAATATCAGTATCATCATGTGTGTAATAAATTCCATTTTCAGTCAGTGGGTTTTTCATAATACCTTTTATATCACGCAACAATCTAGTTATAGTATCCTTTGTTAGGAGTGTTGTTTTTTCGGAAGACATATTTATAAAATATATTGTATTATTTCTATATATATTTCAGTAATAATATTATAAGATATTGGTTAAACTATGTATGTTGAATTTATTGTAATTAATAAAAAAAAACGAAATAGAAAAATATCAACATATAATACCAACAACAAAGATGGACCCTCAACAAACGCATTTCAAAGATTTAAATGAATTTCTTTCAAAGCATAATGCTAACTCGGAAAAACGCGAAGGGGTGAATATTTCATTAACTCATACAAGAATCCCCAGCAAAGAACTAGGTATTTATGGAGGTTCATATATAATTCCAAAAGAAATGGAACCAACATTTTGGTCCCTTTATCATGAAGCAGTGTTTGTCAATAGAAAAATGGAATATTTAACAGAAAAGCAAATGGAAACGGGCGGTCCAATTTTGCTTGATTTTGACTTCAGATATAGTTACGATATTGAAACCAGACAGCATACAAAGGACCATATTATTGATATAATTAATTTGGTGTATTTGGAACTACTTAAGGAATTCTTTATTTTTGAAGAGAATAAGCCGTTTCCAATTTATGTTTTTGAAAAACCAGACGTAAACAGGTTAGCCGATAAATCATTGACAAAAGATGGTGTTCATATAATTATTGGTATTAAAATGGAACATTCTTTGCAGATGCTTTTGCGTAAGAAGGTTTTGACCAAGATTCACGAGATTTGGGACCTTCCTATTATTAATAGTTGGGAGGCTGTTTTGGATGAGGGAATCAGTAAAGGCACCACAAATTGGCAGGTGTTTGGTTCAAGAAAACCAGGAAATATGGCGTATGAATTGACGCAATATTATTCAATTACATATGATTCATCAGATAGCGAGTTTATGATGGATGAGAAGGATATTAAAACCTCATTTAAAATTTCAAAAGATTTGCATAAGGTTTCTGCAAGATATTCTGAGCATACTGTATTTGAGTTGAATCCAAAGATTAAAGGAGAATATGAAGAAATGAAAAGTCAAATAAAACCAAAGCGAACTGTTACATCAAACACTAAATTGAAGTTGCTTGTGTCTTATGATAATGATGAAGCAGAAACCATTTCGCTGGAGGACATAAAAAACGCAGAAATGCTGCAACGCGCGGTTGATAATGTATTCAAGGACATGAATTTGAGCGAGTATAATATCAAGGAAGTTCATGAATACACGCAGATTTTACCTGCAAAATACTATGAACCAGGTTCTCATAATTTGAACACAATGGTCGCGTTTGGTTTAAAGCATACAGATGAACGTCTCTTCCTGTCATGGGTCATGTTGCGCAGTAAGGCTAGTGATTTTGATTACAAAACGATTCCAGATTTGTATGTCAGATGGAAGAAGGATTTTAGACATAGACCGGACGGAATCACAAAGCGTTCCATTTTGTATTGGGCAAAGCAAGACGCGTTTGAGGAATATCAAAAAGTGAAGCAAAACACTGTTCAGCATTTCTTAGAGGAGACTATTAACACTCCTACTGATTATGATTTTGCAATGGTTTTGCATCAGATGTTCAAGGACAAGTATATTTGCAGCAGTATTGCAAACAAAACATGGTTTGTTTTCAGAAATCATCATTGGGAGAGAGATTTGGGGCACTCCTTGCGTTTGTCAATATCAAGAGAAATGTATAATTTGTATCAGAATCAGCAAAAGGTTTATATTAATCAAATGTCCGCATTTGAATCTACTGACGAAAGATATGAGCAGTTTAAAAAGAAGATTAGACACGTTTCGGAATTGTCGTGTAAATTAAAAAAGACTGCTGACAAGAGCAACATTTTTAGGGAGGCCGCAGAAATCTTCTATGATGAGGAATTTGTCAAGAAAATGGACGAGAACCGATACCTGCTTTGCTTCACAAATGGCGTAGTTGATTTGAAGAACAAGATTTTCCGCGATGGTTATCCTCAAGATTATATCACCAAGACGACAGGAATTCACTATAACGCATTCAACGCAGAAAGGGATGGTGCGATTGCTAGCCAGATTATAACATTTATGGAACAACTATTTCCAGTTAAATCTCTTAACAGATATATGTGGGACCATTTGTCGTCTGTTCTTATTGGTGAGAATATTAACCAAACGTTCAACATTTATCGTGGAAATGGATCTAACGGAAAATCGTTGTTGACTGATTTGATGGCGTTGACTCTTGGTGAATATGCTGGAATTGTTCCTGTAACACTTGTTACTGAAAAGCGAGTTGGTGTTGGTGGAACTTCTTCGGAGGTTATGCAATTGAAAGGTGTGCGTTATGCAGTTATGCAAGAGCCTTCAAAGGAAACAAAAATAAATGAGGGTATGATGAAACAGCTTACTGGTGATTCATCAATGACAGCTCGTGCATTGTATTGCGAATCAGAAAAGTTTAGCATACAATTCCATTTGGTGGTTTGTTTAAATATGTTGTTTGAGGTAGGAAGCAACGACGATGGAACGTGGAGACGTATTCGTTTATGCGATTTCATGTCAAAATTTGTAAATCCTGAGGACCCAAAAGATGATAGCGAATATCAATTCCCCAAGGACCCCAAATTGAAGGAAAAGCTTCCATCATGGTCTCCAGTATTTGCGAGCATGCTTGTAAAGCGCGCTTTTGAGACTCAAGGTGTAGTAGAAAACTGCGATATTGTCATGGCAGCGTCTAATAAATATCGTCAAGGACAGGATCACATTTCAGGATTTGTGAGTGAAATGGTTGCCAGAAAAGAGGGCAAGAGAATTGGCAAGCGAGAGTTGTGTGAACAGTTCAAGATTTGGTTCCAGGAGCAACAAGGTAACAGAAAAGCTCCTAAGGGAGTTGAACTGTGTGAATACATGGATAAGAAATTTGGCAAATCAAAGAAGGATGGGTGGTTAAATGTTCAAATTGTTTATCCAGACCAGGACCAATCCAATGAAGTTGATGACTTGGGCAATTAAATTGTAGATAATCACGAGTTAAAATATATAATTATATTTTTTAAATTTATATATTTTTTATTCATTTCACGCAAAATGGTAAATAAATTAATAAATAAGCTGCATAATAAATCATAATTGAATTTACAATCCAACACCACATTGAACCAAATGTGCGTTGCTTTGCAAAATTATAATAAAATATACACATAGATAAAAATCCAAATAAGAAACCAGACCATTGTCTCTCGTAGAATAAACTAAATAAAAAGAAAAATAACCACCATAAAAATGGTAATAAGTTATTGTTAAAGAATAACCAATTAAGATGCCCTTCTCTACTTACTGTTGAATACATAGTTTTGTTTGAAATCTTGTAAATAAAATAAGGCACTGCAGTTGTTATATATATCATTAATAACGTATTTCTTAGTTGAACTTTTGATAGCAACATGAGACTCGCCACTGGCTGTAAAAAAATTAGTAACGCAGCCATTGTAGAAAATATATTATTAAAAAATTTATTATCAACGTTTCTCCAAATGAAAAATTCTATTAATTGCATAAATATGAATGAAGCAAAGAAAAGATAAATCCAGTGATTATTTAAATATTTAATCTTGTACTGCGTAAAAGCGTTATTGTATATAATAAGCAACAATACAAAGATACTAAATAAAAAAGTGTTTAATGATACATGTTGATTCCAACACATTTTATAATAATATAATAATATAATAATATAATATTGAAATGTTAAAAGGTATAAAAATATTACAAAGTCTAAATTAATTAACTTTTTTGCAAAGTTATGTAAGCATTTTTGGGTAACAAACTATAAATACGATGTAAGCTATTATACACGAACATAACAACGTAGTTAATTACAAATGGATATATTATGAGCGCAATAAGTATTCCAAATTTGGCAATAAAACTATAACTGCTGCCAGCCAAAAATATTCCAATAAAATAAATTATTAAAAGAAAAAAATATATCCACGCAAACAACTTATACCAGCTTTTTAATTTATCATATCCTTGACTTTCGTAATAAGTTTTTCGGTCATTTGTAACAGTGTCTGTATTTATCTCATTTATTTGGTCTTGCAATTCAGCATTATCCTCTAAGTATTTTTTTAATAATTCAAACGTATTTTGATAAGTAGTGCTCAAAGTGTTGTATATTGCATTTAAATATGTAGCATCATCAAATCCCGTTTGAAATGTTGTTGTGGCAGATTCTGTTGCTTGTGTTGCTTGCTGAGAAAACGCGTTTGAACGAACAGCACCATAACCAGCAGTTCCTTGTGTGAATGTGTAATATTGTTGTTCTGCTTCCTGTAATTTAAATGGTGCTGTCTCAACGTTTGCTTGAGCGTTTAAAAAATTTTGGTGTAATTTATCAGCCATTCTTGTTTTCTGACAACTTGGTCCACACGTTAATGCGTCAGCGGATTTTGAAATTAGACTATTAACTTGTGCCGTTGTTTGTTGTTGTTGTAAAGCTAGACTGTTTAATTGATTTTGATTTAATGACATTGATGTTATATTATATTATTATTATTAGTTTTTTAATAATACAATTTAAAATAATTTCTCCATTAAACAATTTAAAAAGATCTATAAACAGATGTTCCACTTTGAGTAGAAGCCGCATTTTTTAAATTTGAATCTTATTCTAAATAGTGCTTCCTAGAAGTCCATTAAAAGTTGCAGTTCCTGGTGCGGGATAAGAAACACTCGCTGCTTGGTTTGGGTTGTAAGGAGTAAACCCAGAAGGCAAATTTTTATTAGCAACGCATTTATTTGTTGGTGATGGAACGTAAGTAAACCCATCATCGCAACATTCTTGAGCAACGCAACTAGCTCCAATACTAAACCATGGATTTTTTCCTCTAGAGTCACTTGTATCAATTGAAGGCGTAGTTGGCGCCTGTGTTCCCCAGGTGTATTCTTGATAGTTCATATTGTCATGTGATAATGACCTTATTAATTTTACACCAATTATAATTATTGCTGCAATAGATAAAATTATTATTAAAAATGCATAAATGCTTCTAGGGAGAAACCCCATATTTGCTAAAACTGTTAATAAAATTATTGGAATGCAAAAATATACTATAGTTTTCATTATGTTTTTATGATTAGCGTATCTTTCTCCATAATAAGTATTGATTTCAACCATTCTTTGCATATTATTTTTTTGATTTTTGATTACATTAAAAACTGCCGCAGATTGTCGTAATTCATTTTCAACCACATTAAGAGCATTAATTTGATTTTGAATTACAGAGCCACTTGATACAACACTTCCTTGATAATGTTGATTTAAATTGTTAAGATTATTAAATAAATTGATTCTCATGTCAGATACCTTGTTAATTTGATCAATTATAGTTGTTTTGTCTGCATCGGTTAATGTATTGTTTGCAATGCCCTTTTCTAAAGTATCATATAAATCTAACTCTATATTTTGAAGATTTTGAATATCTCCAATTAATTCTGCACTATCATCTTCTTTAGTAATAATCATTTATATAGAATATACTAAGATAATATATTCAATATACTTTAGTGAATTTTACGTCTTATTGATACGTTTTTCTAATCAATGCGAGAGAAGCTATTATAAATGTAACCGCTAAAGTAGTCCATAAAATATATGTATAATTTTCTTGCTTGGTAACAACGCCGCTTTCTGACAATATACCGGTTATATTTTTAAATTCATAAGTTTTATATTGTAAAAATTTTCTGTTATATTCATTATATTCTTTTATCATTGAGTCTAATGATTGTTTATTTAGACCCACCTGAGAAATTATATTAGAATCCAGACCTTCTAAATAGTTAATAACAAAAATAATCCTTGCTGAAATTTCTTCTAATAGTTTTCCTAACTCTGCAACTGAGTTTTGGTCTGCTTGAATTGCAGTTCCTAGTCCACATTTTGTATTTGGTGTCATATTACTAATTTTATTAAAATTTTTCCACTGAATGCTATTAATATTTGTAATATCTGGCGAACAACTGATGTCATTATCAATAATGGTTGGCGCATTGTTAACTGTTTTAATCATTGATGATGGATATTCTGATAATGAACCATCATTGTTAATGTGACCAACTTTTCCCATATATTGAGGGAATCCCATTTCTGCAATTTTATAAACAGAATTTACTAGATTGTTTCCATATTTCTTTCCATCTACAAAACTAGATGTTGGAGTTGATTCACCATATTTTTGTGATTCTTTTAAGCTATTACTTACAAAACATTTTGATGAACCTGCATTTCCACCTTGTAGGCCATAATATTTGTAATCATTTTGTATAGCATACTGCTGGCATGTATCAACTGAAAACGTTGAAGACCCATTATTTACTGGAGTCATTGCGGGTGAATTAGCATTGTCATTATAACAACCAATATAAGTTCCTTTAGATTGAACTTCATAAATAGCGTTTGCCCAACCGCCGCCAACTGTTTTTCCTTCTCCATTTACAGATTGACTGCCACTTTGTCCATATTGAGTTGCAGCTGTAAAATCGTTACTTAAAGCACATTGCGAGTATCCATTATTCCCTCCGCTATACCATTGTAAACCAAATAAATTAAATCCTCCGTCAATTGCGGATTCCTTGCAAGTCTCATATGTATATGTTCTACTTCCACCATTTGCAAAAGTTGGCATTGCGCGGTTAGGGTTATCACCATAGTTCCCAACAAATTGAGCATCAGGAACTTGATATATTGCATTTGTCAAGTTTCCTCCATATAAATTTTTATCGCTCCCTTGAATACAATTTACACCAGCAAGTCCATATTTTTCTATGTTGCTTAATGAGTTACTTGTTGAACATGTGCCTTTCTGTGTGGTAACATTAGCTTGGCTCAACCCAAAATACTGAGTTCCTGCACCTAAAGCGGCTTGTTGACAATCAGCAAAAGTATATCCAGCAGTATTTTTAGTCAATTTTGTCATTGTTGGCATGCTTGCATTATCTACATAAGCTCCAACAAAATCAGAACTAGGGTTTTGAACAATTGAGTTTACAAAAACATTTTTTCCAACTTCTGAATTATTTGGTAAAGGGGAATTTATAAAAGAGTTTGTTGTAGACATTAATTGTGCATTTGCCACTTGATAGCGACTTAAAACACTTGAAAAACGTGTCTTAAGTTCTTCCAATTCTCTCGCAGCATTTTGGACTATTTCCACCTGAGATATAAGATTTTTAGATATGTTAATATTTTCAGCAGATGTAAACCCTTCAATAAGCTGTTTGTTTTTTTTTTCCACATTATTAACAATCCTTTTTTGATAATTTTTGAAATTTAAGCCTTGTCTTAATGTTGCTGATTTGTTGTTTTGATTGTTGGTTATCATTAATATAAATACATACAAAAATATTTACATTATGTCAAATTATAAATTAAATAGAAGGTATCAATTTTGATTTCATCATTAAAACAATTGCAACTAAACTTATCCATATAGCGTATGATGATGGATTGTTTAAATGAATTGTTGATAATGTTATGCATATAATAATAACTGTCCAAAGTATAACACTAACTAAATTGCCTTTTGCTTCAGGAAAAAAGATAAACTTTATTACCAATATAATAGAAACAATAGTTATAATTAACCACAAATAATAAGAAGAATTTTGTTGGTCGGTTGAAATACTTTTTTCTGAGTATTCTGCGTAATTGTCTTTATATTCATCCATTAATTTTTTAATTTTTGTTTTTTCAGTAATTAAAGTGTTGTATTGTGTCATTAAATTTTTGTCATTTATTGATAGTGTGTCCGCCTGTGTTGATACAAGTGGCTGCATTTGTGTGTATAAAGTTGTCATCTGATTATTTATTTCTATTAACTGGGCATTTATTGTCTCTAAATTTATTAACTTTTGTCTAATGTCTGTTATAATTGCATTATCACTTGTTGCACCAGGTGTTAATAAACTATTTCCACTTCTTAATTTACAAACTTTTGACGTGGAATTAAAAGATGCGCCACTACACAATGCATTTTCACTACATAATGCTTCGCATGTTGATACAGTGGTATTTGGAGTTTCAGAAATATTTCCCGTTCCCATATAAGTTTGTCCTGGCAAAACAACATAATTACTAGAACCAGTTTTTTGTGATTGTAATGCGCTAATGTATGTGGCATATGCACTTTCATATTCGGTTAGCTTATTACTATATTGTCCTTCTAATGCTTGCAATGCAATAAGATTTGAATTAATATTGTCACTTGAGGCTTCGCCCATTATTTATATATAATAAGAAAACATTATGTTCTTTATGTTTTCAAAAAAGAATAGACTAAATATAAAGAGAAAGATATTGTTGTTGCACCTATAAGTATTTTTATAACATTCTCATTGTTATAATTTTTTTTGTTATTTTTTTTATAATTATACTCGTTAAATGCTTTTGCCACTATTAATTTAATTTTGTATTCTTGTTCTTTATTTTGGTCCTCTATTTTTTTAATTGATTTTTTTAATGATTCATTCGCATAAAGTTTCAATTGGTTGTTAAAAATTGGAAAATCCTTTGCTAGAACAATTGGAGATTTCATTTTTAAGTTATATGTTTTGTAAAGTTTGCTAATTATATGATACATTTTTATAATTTTATATAGAAAATGTATTTTTAATTATACTGCATTCTTAACTTGTGCAACTGGCTTTGAAAAGACTTTAAATAAAGTTGTTAAAATTAAAAAAACTCCAATTAACAACGTAACATTTGATAACCACTGCTTTTTATAAAGTTCAGTAGACTCACCAATTAACGAGTCGGCGCCATTTGAACTTGATGTTAATTGTGATAATTGAGATAGCAAAGTTTTATTGTTTGATTTTTCTGCACTAATTTTAATGTTTAAGTCATCTATTAAAGTGTTAAGTGTATCTATATTTCTCTGAATGTCGTTAGTGGTAATAAATACATCCGCTTGTAAAGATTCTAAAATAGCTTTATTGTTTGCGTAAATATTCTCATTTTCACTGTATCCAGGATAAAGTTTGTAATTTACATATGAGTCAGAAAAATCATCTAAAGCCGAATAAAATTTTGATTTATATGCATTTAACTTTTCAAGAATATTGTCTGAGCTTTCCATTATATATACAATTAGAATTTTATAATTTATAATTAGACACAAATCCTATAATAAAAACTATTAATTGCAGTTTTGCTAGGTCTAATAATCTCACAAACTTCACCAGGTCTTATTCCAATAACCTGAGCCACCGGATCAAATCTGGAAATGTCTGGGAACTGCGAATCATTGACAATGTTATACTTGGTCTTTACTTGAGCAACTTCATCACTTGATAAGACCCTATGTGGAGGAACAAGATTGTGCTCTAAAATGTTGAACTGCAAACGCTTAATGCTTTGAATAACAATAAGAATTCCATCCTGTTCCCAAATATGCTTCAATAAGTTAGTCATAGTTTCATTCATATCGTCTTTAATAATAATCATTAATGTATCACTCTTTGTAAGAATCTCCTCTAAATTGAAGAGGTCGTCAATTATTTCCTGAATGTTCTGAGGTCGTAGCGTTTTTGCTAAATAGTATCTGATATAAATTTTATTCTTCCTCTTTGTAGCAGGGTCCTCTTCCTTTTTTTCCAAAAGCATGTCTAATTGCTTATTTTGAAGCATGGAATTCACCTCATTAATACTAAAATTTGAATAATCCTCAGTTGCATAGTTTTGTTTTGTCATAAGTTCTAGAATCGTCTTTCTAGACTTATAAACAGTTGATACTAATCCACTTGAGTTCTGTGTCGCCATTATATTTATACAACACATTATCTTTAATATTTTCATTCAATTTTTTATTTATTGTTTTGGATAAATAAAAAATTAAGGTCAAATTAAACACTGCAATTAAATTTTAATCTGTTTTGTTTCGCCGGAAGACGAAGAAGATGAATCTGAATCTGTGCTAAATGAGACCGATTTTATTTCACCTTCTTTTTTCTCAGAAGTTGATGAGGAATCGTCATCGTCATCTGATTTTTTTTCTTCAGGAACCTTTAATATAGATGTAACATCATTGGAACTAGACTCTGGTTTTTTTAATGAGATCGGATTTGTTACAACAGGCTCTTCATTTACCTGCTTATCTTTATTTGCATTCTTTTCAGCAACCATTTTCATTAACATTATTTTATCTCTCTCCGGAAGCGCATCAAATTGTGTTTTAACCTCTTCATTTTTTAACTTAATACCTTGAATTGGTGGAGGTTCATCTGGGCTATAAGGAGTGAATTTTGGGGGTGGTTCATCTGGGCTATAAGGAGTGAATTTTGGGGGTGGTTCTGTTGGACTGCTAGGTGCGTATGGGGGGCTTTCCTCTGGACTACGTGGTTCAAATTTTGGACTTGTGGGGTCATATTGAGGACTATTTGGATTATATACTGGACTGGTTGGGATATATGGAGGAGTATTTGGCTCGTATGCTGGACTGGCCGAAGCCCAAGGAATACTATCATCAGATACACTTTCTGGAGCAAATTCTGGCGAAGGAGTTGGAAGTCTTTGCTTTGTGGGTTGTTGCTGAATCTTTTGAATACTTTGAAGATATCCAGAAATGGCAATGCCAATTTTATTATTATCTATCTTTAATAATTTATTAATATTATCAGAATATGACATATTCATCAACTGGTCTATATTATCCTCTGTAATAATTCGCATTTGTATATTCATTGTCTGCAATTCTTGCATCAAAAGTTTAAACGCATATGGAATACGAACAACACTGAAAGAACGACCAAATCTACTAATATTATCAATATTTGTTTTTCCATCTAGTGTTGTAGAGAATTTTATTGGCCCATCAGCAAATGGACTCAAGAACAAATTCAATGTCTCATTATAAATTGCAATACAGCCT
>Ga0209085_1001293_pt1 | contig 15807 bp, 12 predicted proteins | sample C_131016_EF_Meta_FD_187310 | JGI IMG/M metagenome (GOLD analysis project Ga0209085, IMG submission 187310) | Freshwater microbial communities from Lake Croche, Canada to study carbon cycling - C_131016_EF_MetaG (SPAdes) (version 2) | ecosystem: Environmental > Aquatic > Freshwater > Lake...
CCTATCTTTGAGACACAAAAAAAAGAAATTGTTTTAAAAGCACCACAAGTTCATTTTTCAAATGAAATTCTTGGTCCAATTATTCAATATGTAGATGTCAGTAGTAAATCTGAAAGATATAGCATTGAAACACAATTAACTGATTTATTAGATGAACTTTTATCCACTATTCCAAACAAAGATAGAACTAATAAAGTATTAAATAATGTTCATATTATTGTTGAAAGATTTCAACAATTGAGAGAAACTTATTCAACATTTGACGAATATGGAAATGTTATAGGACCTTTGAAATATAAAGCAGATTATAAACCTTTAAGCACGTACTTTAATGATTTTAAAACTAATTTATTTTGGATTTTACCTGTTGTTAAAAATATTAAAAAACTTTATTTTTTGGAAGATGATAAAACCGAAGATATTGACAACGACAGTAATATAGATATTATTCATGTTGAAAATGATTTGACAAATTTGGAGAATATAATACATAAATTTAAAATTAGCAATTTACGTAAGCAAGAAAACAAGTATAATGAATTAATAGAAAATATAAACTCCTTTTTTACACCTTTTGTTATGATTGACATTGAAAATCAAAGTGATATTATTATTGATAAAACTGTAAATACTGATATTACTGTCATTAATGTGAATGATAACAATTTATATTCATATGCGTTAGAATATGAAGGTGTTGTACATCAAAAACGTTTTTCAATACAAAAATATAATTCTGGGTTAAGCAATATTGAATCAAAAAATTATTCGCTTAATAAACAGAAACCATTATTCGATTCAGACACAATGACAATACAATCATTTATTACACTTCCCGAACCTATTATTCGATTTTCTAAAGTCAACCTACCAGGAACAGATATATTGAATAAGGCAGTATTAAGTGACACATTTATTAACTATTGGCAATTATTAAAAAATAATACAAATATAGAATCTGTAATACTAAACGATGAATATATACTCAATGAATCAAACTTTGTAAATAATATTAAAAATTATATGTTCAATTTACAAACAAATGAAATAAAAAGTTTAACAAACCAACAAATATATGATTTATTCATCGACAAACTCGTGCCAAAAACTCGAATCTTATTCAATTTAATGAAAAAATATATACACGGAAAATTCTCAATTGTTGATGTTGTTGACTATCTTGAACCCTTTTTGATTTATACACACAACTTAACTTATATGCAATATGTAGAAATCATTCATTTTATAAACGATAAAATATCTGAATATAATAAAAAATACATTGAAAAATACAAACTTTTTAATTCTCTCAAAAATTTAAATATCTCACAAAAACCATCACCTTTTGGTGCATTTCCTGTTATTAATATTATTGAAACTAAAAATAATTTAAGAAACAATGTTTTTGAAGATTATAAAATTATTTATACAATATTGAAAAATAATGAAGTATTGCGTAAACTTATTTTAAAAGATTACTCAAAACTATATTCTGCGGTTCTATCATTACAAAATATCCATTTTAATTATCCTGAACAATTTAATTCTTTATTTGATAAAGAAAAAGAAAAAGAAAAAGAACAAGATAAAGAACACTCAAAAATGAATAACTACGATAATACATCATGCATAAATTATATTTTTGCTAAAATGTATTATAATATAGATGATTTATTAAACGATAATAATAAAACCATATACTTTGATAAAATATATGACAAGACAAATTATAGTTTATTGGATAATTATGAAAAAGAATTATTAAATAAATCGCCTGATGAGTTTAAAACTTTTTTAATTCAAGCATTACAAAGAACATATGTATTAAACTATGATGATTCTGAATATCTTGCAAATACTTTAATAAATGGAAATAAACAAGTATTGAATGGACAATATGCCATCTTAAATAAAAATACTCCGAATAGTCCATATGACTACTACATCAGAGAAAAAAACTCATGGTTGCTAGATGAAAAATTTGATAAATCTCTCCATACAACAGATAATAATATTTTATGCAATCTTCAAGATAAATGTATCGGTTTAACTCAACCAAGGATTGAAATTGATAAATGTATTACTATACAAAATAATAAAACTGAATTAGAGCAACAGTTTTTGAATAATATTATAAACGAGTTTGATACCACTTATTATAAATCAAAACAACATTATGAAACCTTCATACGTAGTAAAATTGATTATTTATATAAAATTTTACCCAAATTATTAAAAATTCATTATGAAGAAAAAATAAAATATAATACACAAAAATATATTTTATCAAATAATGTGCATATTAACAGCGAAGGTATTATTTCTCCATATGCTAACATTAGAGATATTATTTTATCACAAAAAGATATTAGTAAAAGAAACCAAGATATTGTGAAATTTGTAAATTTATACACAAGAAATGCAGAACAAAACGAAAATACTCATTGGCTATACTGTATAAAAACGAATGCTCAGTTATTACCAGCATTTATGTTTGAACTTGCAAGTTATTATATATCAAACCCATATGATTATGAAGACTATGTTAATAAAGTAATTAAAAAAATTGGCGCAGTACAAAGTGATGACGGCGATAAATGGATAGATAAATATTCTGGTTATCCTATAAAATATATTAATTATGATACTGATGAAGGTTACGAAGCTGGATATAAAAAAACAACTCGCGGTGTGTTAGAAGATGAATATAATATAATTTTTGAAGATATAAATATACATCCTATTTTAAATACTCCAGAAACAATTATGATATCCAATATTATAGACACAATAACAAGTGCTATGAATATTAATATTGAACCACAGAAAACTGGAATCATTTTTAATGTAATCGAATTAATTAAACAAATTTTACCATCTGAAGAAAATTATAACATACAAATTAATAAGTCAAAAAATAAAGAAAAAGAACCATATGAACAACTATATGATAAAAATATTTTATATTACACCCTTGGCACATTTTTAATAACTATACAAACAAATATTCCTTCTTTTAATCCAAATAAGACTTTTCCAGGATGTGTTAAATCATTTGAAGGCTACCCTTTCGGTGATGTCAATGACCTAAGTTGTTTAAATTATATTTCTTGTATTGTTTATCAAATAAAACGCAATCAAGCAAAACCTTGGTATACATTAAAAGGGAAAAGCATAGAATTTATTTCAAATAATATTAAAGAAAGACTCAGTATAATTTTGCAGTTACAGGATATCAAAATTAAAATAAATGAAAAGAAACAATATTTACTCATAAAACCAACTAAAACAATTACTACGGAATTGACAATTGCTAAATGGTTACAATTTTTACCACCATTATTACCTTTTCATATAGATAAATCAAAGTTAAAAAATATAACAAGCGAATTTAAAAGTAAATTAATGACTAACTTGAAAAAAGGTATCGGACAACATACAAATCACGAATTAAACTCGCAGTTTTCTATTATTAACTCAAAAATCATTCTTTTTTCACTAGGAATACAAGAACTAATACAAAAAATAATTACACAACAAATTGAACTACAGAATGGGTTAACGTTAAAAAATGCAAACGGGGTTTATTTTTTGGTAAATTCTTGTTGCGTTGAAAAAAATAATGAAAATACTGTTAATTATTTTGAACAAAAAAATAATGATATTACAGAATATAATAACACTGTTATCGAGTTATCAAATATTTTGCAAGATATTCATAGTTATTCTAAATCTGGCATTTTATGTTCTTATATAAATACAAAAAATATATATCCTACGATAAGTAATGAAATTAGCGACATTACTATATATTTAGCATTTGTATATTTTTGCAATTTTAATACACAAAAACATATACCCACTAATTTAATTCCATATTGTAATAAAAAACCTACCAAATTATTTGATATAAATGATGATATTACATATATCATAAAAACATTAAAGGATAATGGATATAACTTTGATTTGAACAAATTTTTACGAGCCTTTCAACTTATCTCAAGAAATAATATTATTAAATTACAAGTTAATAATGATTTTATTACGTCAAATAAGTTTTTTAATATTTTAATTTCATCATATAAACTACAAAACCCTGACTTATTAGAACTTATTGATAATTTGAGTAAAGTTTTTAAATCAGAAGTAAATGAAAATGAAAATGAAAATGAAGTGAATGAAAATGAAGTGAATGAAGATGAAATGAATGAAAATAAAGATAATGAAGATGAAATGAATGAAGATGAAGATAATGAAGATGAAATGCTTGAACACGATATTTTTCTTAGAAATTATTTGGGAAAAAATATTCCTTTAATGAGAGAAAAAGTGTTTCGCTTTTTAAAAATGTCATCATCAAAAAATTATATGAGCGTAGTTAATACAATAACTAATTTGTCATTTATACCTATACATTTAATAAAAATCTTCATTAAAAATATTGTTTATGTATATCCAAATGTTATTTTAAATAAAGTTATTTATGATAGCAATGTATATAATAAATCTAGGTTTTCTACAAAAACGTGGTTAGATATTAAAAATATAATCACAACACAACATTATGGGTTATCAGCATTTTATGATGACAAATTGTTGAACACTTTTTTACAACAATTACAACAAAAATGCAAAATATTTGTAGAGTTGTCTGAAAACACGCCACCATCATATCATAATAGCAAATTGTATGAATTTTATTTTTTAAAAATTTTAACTACATATATTGACTTAATAACTAATGCAGATATTCCAGAAATAAATATAAATATTAAAAAGGGAAATCAAAAGAATTTGCAAGAAATCGTAACTAAGTTATTGACAGAATTTATCAAAATATTTAATGAACAAAAAGATGACCTCGACTTTTCATATAATGATATAAAAGAAATAATTTTTAAACTTAAAGAAAAAGAAAAAAATAACATTACTAGCAGATTAAGCAAGATAAGTAAAGAAGAACGCGTAATTGATACTGCATTAAAGAAAAATAAACTAGGCGAATGGAGTAAGGGATTAGAAAAAGGACTGACACAGTATGTAAAAGAAGCATATGACGGTGATTTGGACTATGTAGAAGAAATGCAAACTGAAGAAAAAATTAACAAAACTAAAAACAAATTATTAAGACAAAATAATAACACTAATTATGAAGAATATATTAACGAAGAAGATATTGATAATCAAATTAGCAATGAAAATAATGATATCATTAATTTAAATGATGATTATAGAGATGGCGAATTACAAGACGAATATAACGAAGATGAAGATACATATGATTACGACTCATAATTATTAACTCATAATTATTAACTCATAATTATTAACTACTCATTGTATATACTTGACTTGTTGATATTTCTTTATTTTTTTTGACCTTCTCTTCTTTATTCAAAAAATCTTGGTAATTTTTAACCATTTGTTTAGGATTTGTTATACAACCACGAACAGATAAGTTAAGTTGAACTATAGAAGTTACTAATAACCCCACATATATAAACCACATTGCTTCTCCAACGTTATCTCTCGTTACTACTAGCTCAAATAGTTCATTCATTTTTTCAATAGTTTTACTGTCAGAAACATTTTGGTACTCGGGCTTCATTAATGGCTTTAAAATATTCCAGTATTCTACAAAATTATTAGGAACTATTTGATTTATTAAAATAGATGTATTTCCACATATTTTTATAATAGCCTCTGCAGCATCCTGCATTTTTATTTTTTGTTCTTTTGTACTTATATTGTCTGCATCTATTTTACCTTGGATGTCTTTGTTAATTAATAATTCATTTAAAATATTATTTGCGTGTTTTGACACATAAAAATAACCTATCACGTCTGAAAATGCAGATTTAAAACCAGGATATACTATTAATATAACTATCACAACACCAAATAATAAGGTCCAAGGGAAAAATGTAAATGCGCATGCTGCACCTATGTTTTCGGTTATACTGCCGCCACATTTAGTTGTTATTATATAAGCATTCACCATAAACTGAATTACTAATATTAGTAAAAAGTATACACCTAAATAAATAAAATTGTTATTTGTATATTTTTTATATTCATCAAGGTTTGTTAATTGTGAATAACTTAAGGGTGGCTTTAAAGCCAAATAATAAAAAAGCGTTGTCAATAAAAAAGTTACTATATTTATGTATGAACTAGCCATGTATAGATATTATGTATAATATAAATTATAATTTTACAACTATAATTTATGGATTATAAAGAATATATAAAACCACAGTTAGTTGAATCTGGAGTGAAATATTTTTTACACGAAACTCTTAAACAATGTCATCATTTTAAAGCTTCTTATCAGAATTTATTAGTTAATATTGGGTTATTTTTGTGCTTTATCTTTATTTTAATATGTATTCTTTTTTTTAAATATAAAGGAAAACCTACTCCTGAAGAAAAACATCAAAAAGAACAAGTAAAACAACAATATATTTTATCAAAAATTAATCAGTTTCAAAAATCAAAAAGAGAAGAACAACAAACTTTAATAACTGGGTTACCTCATTGGGAAAATGAATTTGAAAATGTAAATGTAAATAAAATAATATATTAGAATATATTATAATGAACTTTGTAGATAGTTTAAATGAATATTACAATTTAAAATCAGAATATGATGAACAATTCGTAAAAGAGAAAAAAAAAATTAGAGATATGATAGGTAATAATAATGAAAAAGTAAATGCCTTTAAAAAATTTAAACCATTATGTATCAGTTGCAAAAAACAGGTTGGCAGTATTTTTTCTACATCATACAATAAAGAAAATAATACAAGAGTTTTAAAAGCTACGTGTGGTAGTAAAACAGAACCATGCTACTTAAATATCGTAATAAACTTAGGTCATTGTTATAATGTTTATGATAATATTAATGTGTTTAAAAATTATTTACAGGAAGACAAAAATGATATTGTTTATGATAAAAATAATCTACTTTTTGGGTATATTTCAACCAAAACTGCAGTTACTAATTTTGAAAAATTAAAAGAGTCAGTCGATGTTTTTACATATGAATTAAATAAAAATTATGAATTTATTAAAAGTTTAGATAATGAAACTATGCAAGAAAAAATGCAAAACTTACAAAAGGATTGTTATTTATTAATTAACCAAATTAAGGAAGCAATCCAGGGTGGGGGTGATATTCCATATCATGATATTGTAAATATATATATTACCCAGTTAGTCCCACTACTTAAACAGATTCAAGATTTAAAATATAAAGTAAATTATGTAGAACTTATACAAACACCACATAATAAGCAGTTTTCACTAATTCAACAAAAAAATGGAATTAAAGACCTAGAAGTATTTTCTGTATTACCCAAAGTAGAAAGGTTTGAAAAGGGTGTAAAAGTATATAAAAATAAGAAGTAAATTATTGTTTTATTCTTTTATTCGAGAATATCATACAAATGTTTCAAAATTTATAACAGTATATATTATAAATGATATTAAATTATATATCAGTCAAAATATTTTTAATCAGTTTTGCAATTGGAATATTAATGGAGAAGAACTCAAACACGTTTATATTTATCCTACTCCAGAAAATATTGATAAAATAATTTATAAAGACAAGGCTAATAATTGCTTCATGTATCAACCTACTGAGGTTGAATGCCCTAATAATATAAACTTAGTAAGCACAATTCCTACACAATTATAATCTATATAAACTATATAATTATAAATGCCTGCTAACTTGGGGAAACTTTTACACACGGCAAATGGCAAAATTATTATGTCAATATTATTAGGACTAGGTCTTGCTTCTTTATTTAGAACAGTTTGTAAAGATAGAAAATGTGTTATCTTTAACTCTGCGCCTTTAGACGAAATACACAATAAAATTTATAAATACGATAAGAAATGTTATAAATATGATTTGGTTTCAACAAAATGCAACTCAAATAAAAATATAGTTGAGTTGTAATTGCGTAATTATTATATACAATCAATATTTATAATAATTATGGATAATTCAACCAGAATTTTAGATTTACCAGTAGACGCACAACAACAAGGAGTTCAAATCACAACAAATGAACAACTTGCAAATAATAGTAGCGAACAACCTAATCATTTAGCATTAGACCAGAATACAATAAATCAAATCATTAGTGGATTACAAAAAGCAAGCGCTTCTGGCGCAACACAATTGCCTTCTAGAGATATACCAACCACTACAAATAATTTAACACAAGATATTCAAGTCAAACAAGGCTATATACCACCACCACAGTTGGCTCAACATCAGGAGAAATATATTCCCGAATATCAACAACACGATAATTATAATTATAATAGTAATAGTAATAATTCAAACTCTTTAGATGACTTATATAATGAAATACAAGTTCCGCTATTACTAACTATTCTTTATTTTTTGTTTCAGTTGCCCATTTTCAGAAAACTATTATTTACATATTTTCCTATTCTTTTTTCAAAAGACGGCAACATTAACATTAATGGATATTTTTTTACAAGTGTATTGTTTGGAATATTATATTATTTAATACATAAGGTAAATGCACATTTTGGCAATTTTTGAAGATACAAATTCTCAATTTATTCAACTATCGGTCTGTAATGGTAAAAATATGTCGCTTTCAAAATGCGCATTGAAACACGATTCGTGATATATTCGTTGCCCTTCATGGTCATATGTTGTTTTATTATCTTCAATCGCAACGATAGGAACTATTATCGCTCTTTTACCGTCTTTGGTTATTGTCCAATCTGCCGAAAATGGCGTAACTGATTTGTCACTTATCGTTTTTATTGCATAATCTAGGTTATATGTATTATGTATGTGTAACGCTTGTTTTCTTGACAACATATACATCTGTGTTCCCCACACATTATAACCAACCATATGATAAGATAATCCAGTTATGTTATCGTAATCTATATATGTCTCATCATATTCTGTTGTTCCTTTTGTTATTTTATGTTGCAATAAATAACCCAGTAATAACACATCCAACTCTAATTCTACAAATTTTTTACAAATATACGGTAACAAGTATGGTAGATTTTTGCTTATATAAATATCATCCTCACAAAAAATCCCGAATTCTTTGTTTGAATTTATAAATTGTTCTATCATATCAATATGTCCAAACATACAAGACCACACTTTTTTTGTATGCTCACAAATATCATGTGATAACCTTTCATCAGCAAAAGATACTCCTTCATAAAAATTACAATTTAAATTTAAACTATTGAATATGTTTGTCATTTTCTCTCTTCTATTGGGTTCATTATTATAATTGAGGCAATAAATACTCAATGATTCAACCATTTTATTTTTACTTGAGTTTATTTTAAGTATATTTAAATTTATTATATATATTATGATTCAAATATATATAAATAAATTAATCGAAAATTTACCAGCACATATAACTAACACAAAACAACCATTAAAAATAGATATTGTTTTAGATGGCGGCGCTTTTAATGGAAGTTACTTGGTTGGCGCTTTATATTTTTTAAAAGAAATGGAAAAAAGAAATTATATTGTAATTGATAGAATCTCTGGTTGTAGTATTGGTTCGCTTGTAGGATTTTTATATTATATTGATAGGTTAGACTTATTTTCCTTACTATATAATAACATTATAAGCGATTTTAAAAAAAATAGCAATTTAAAATATTTTACTAATATTAAAAATTACATAGGTAAAACTCCTAGTAATATTTGTGATATTCTTTATAAAAAACTATATATTACGTATCATAATGTGATTAATGGTAAAAAAGTTATTAAAAAAACTTACAAAAATATTGATGACGTATTTGAAACTATTCTTAAATCTAGTTTTTTACCTCTTATGATTGACGGCAACTTATTATATAAAAATAAATTTATGGATGGCCAAACACCATATATTTTTAACATTAGTAAAGGTAAAAAAATTCTGTTTTTAAATCTATTAACGTTTGATAAATTAACATCCTGTTTAAATATTAAAAATGAAAATAATAACTTTCATAGAGTTCTTTCTGGATTATTAGAAATTCATAATTTTTTTATAAAAGGGTCTGAAACAAATATGTGCAGTTATGTAAATGATTGGGGAATTGGTTATAACATTTACATTATGATAAGATATTTAATAGAAAAAATTATCGTTTTTATTATTTATTTTATTTACATAATGAATAAAACAAATAATAAAAATATTACTTATATTATTTGTTCAAAATTTATGAAATCTATTATAAGTATTTTAATTAATAGATATTGTTTTTAGTGCTAAAATATTGAAAATAAAGTTTGCTTTTTAGTTGTTTGCTTTTTGGTTGTTTGCTTTTTGGTTGTTTGCTTTTTGGTTGTTTGCTTTTTAGTTGTTTGTTTTTTAGTTGTTTGCTTTTTGGCAACATTTTTCTTATTATTTGGTTTATAACTAAAAAAATATTTATTATACTCTTGCGTATTTCGCTTATGTCTCAGTTCATTAAATTTATTGGCTTTTTCTGAACGAAGTTCTTCTTTGGATTGTTGGTGTCCATAACAAGTAATACTAAACCTTTTTAGTAACCCTTTTTGGGCTAATCTATTCTCTTTTTGCACATCATATAAAAATTTGGACATACATAATATTCTATCAGTAAAATTATTAAAATACGGCCTATCTGTATATAAAAAAGCTAGATAAAAACTTAACATAGTATCTATCGTTGCTACTTTTAATATTTGTCCGTTCATTTTTATAGTATTATAGCTATGACACGCAATCGGTTTAAAAATAAATACTGTTGTATCTTTACCTATTTTTATTTCATAATGTTCTGGAACTATCTCTCCAATCGGTTTATGATAAATAATTTGTGTATTTGTTATTTGTATATCTTTTAATCTTTCAACAACTATTTTTGCTGTACTTTCTGGATTATGTGAAATTACGTCAAAATCTGCTGACTCCTTTACCTTTTTCTGTAAATGTTTTGGCATGTATCTTCCATATAATGAAATTGCATAACCACCAAAAAATACAACACCTTGATTTATTAACGTATTTCTTATATTATTATAAATTAATGTATTCGTTTTTACATCTTTAGTATCTTCCATACTTCTTTGAATATTAACATCTTCGCATTTAATATCAGTTATTGGGTAATTTTTATTTAACAATGTTAATCTTTTTGCAACCTTTTCCCAACGGTCGGTATCCCCTGCAGGTCTAGATAATTCAAGATACATTGACATTCGCAAAAAATTGGGGGGAGCATATAAAATATTTGCAACCTGTATTGACTCTTTTTTTAACGAATTAAAAATTTCTTTTGGAATTGTTGTAATATCTGCTATCGGAATATAATTTACAAATACTTTATATGTTCCTTCGTGTTGTGCTGATTTGGCTTCTACTTCAGTATATCCATTTTTTAAATATATATCACTTAACTCTATTGCATCTTTTACACCATTTGTTGTAAAAAAATCATAATCTGCTAACTCATAAGACTTATTATAGAACTGGTCTGTTTCCGGTAAAATATTGTTGATGGCTGTCCCGCCATAACATATCAAATTTTTACGTTTAATAAAATCCTCCACAATTGATATCATTTTTCTGATTTCTTCAGAAGATACTATTCTTTCACCCATTTTTTCTTGCGCTTTATCTACTTGCATTCGCAATATTGCTAATTCACATTCCTCAAATGTGAGGGTTTTATCACATTTAATTGAGTTGTCTTTCATTATATATATATTATTAGAAATTAAAATTATAATAATCTGTTTTCACGTTTCTAGTTTTATATGAATATTCCGGGTGTTGAGGCGTTGGCTCAGGAATAGTTACAACAGAATAACGAAGCCTTTCCGGTTTTAAACTAAACGCATAACCGCATTTATCAAAAAATATTGCGTTTTCTTCTAAAAAATTATCTACTGTTTGATAACGCATTGCAACCATTTGACAACCTGCTTCTCTCGATAATATTCCCGACGGGTTTGGAGGATTTATTCCAATATCTGGAAAAACAATTGTCATACTACGTTTATTATATTCTTGCAATTCATTAATATCAGGACTATTTTTCACATCATAATATCTATAACCACGCATAAAAACTGAATTACTTGTTAAATTAATATATTCAAGCAAATCCTTATTTTCTAAATAAGCATTATTACTCTTATCGACAATCAATATGACTTTACCCATAAATTTTATTAATGGCATACTAGATATATTATTACCATAATTCTCATAACTATAGTCTTTACCTAACATAATATTACTATATGACTTAAATATATTTGCCAATTTATTGTACATTGATTGATTCGTGCTTTTAATTCTTAAATGTATTAATAATGGATCTTTCGGATTTGGAACAGTACCGCCACTAAACGCATAGTTATTAATTACTTTCATTACATTACTAAACTCTACATAATTATACGTTTCTTTTATAAAATAACTGTTATTTGTGCTTGTAGATACCACTGGATTATTATCTATATTATAAATCTCAAAATCTAAACATCTTACACCTTGTTTTAATATTGCTTTTAAATTACATATGTCAACAAAATCATTCTTGTAAGAACCGCCACTACACGCATTATATGCGGTTTTTATATAATAATCAACTAAATTTCCACTACAATCCGGGTCTGACGTGCTAATTGATTTTATATTACCATTTATGGAAGGGTATAAACTATTCATATAACTGCATTCTTTTGCTTCAAGCTTTGTTATATAAATAATGTAACCAATAAATAAAATTATTATTATAACAGTAAAAGCTAAAATTGTATAACTAGTTATATCTTCTTTATAAGCATAAATACTATTAGACATATCTTAATATCTTAAGATATTATTTTTAATTTTAATAATAACTTAAATTTAAAAAATCATATATATATAACAAAATATGACAGGAGGATTATTAAATCTTGTAAGTAGTGGACAACAGAATATAATTTTAAACGGCAATCCTGAAAAAACTTTTTGGAAAATTGCTTATAAAAAATATACTAATTTTGGTCTTCAAAAATTTCGGGTTGATTTTGAAGGAACTACTAGCTTAAAATTAAATGAACAATCTACATTTCAATTCAAAATACCAAGATATGCTGATTTATTAATGGATTGTTATTTATCTGTAACTTTACCAAATATTTGGAGCCCTATTTTACCTCCACAACAAATTACTAATCCTGATGCAAGTATTAGTTACACTAATTGGGCGCCATATGAATTTAAATGGATTGAATACTTAGGCGCACAAATGATATCTAAAATTACTATTAACTGTGGTAATCAAAAATTACAAGAATTCTCTGGTAATTATTTATTATCTATGGTTCAGAGAGACTTTAATTCTGAAAAAATTAAACTATTTAATGAAATGATTGGACACGTTCCAGAATTATATGACCCGGCAAATGCAGGAGCGCGTTCAAATACTTATCCTAATGCTTTCTATACGGATAATCCTACTGGCGCTGAACCGTCTATTAGAGGTACGCAATTATTTATTCCATTAAATGCTTGGTTTAATTTAAAAACACAAATGGCGTTTCCTTTAGTTTCATTACAATACAATGAACTTCAAATAAATATCACTTTTAGACCTATAAATGAACTGTTTAAAATAAGAGATACTCTTGATTATATTAACAACTATCCATATGTTGCACCTAACTTCAATCAGTATCATATGCAAATGTATAGATTTTTGCAAACGCCTCCAGATGTTACACTTGGTGTTAATTCTTATACAGATAAAAGAAGTGGCTGGTTTCCTGATGTTAATTTAAACTGCACTTATAGTTTTCTTTCTAATGATGAATCCCGCATTTTTGCTAAGAATGAACAAAAATATTTATTTAAACAAGTAAATGAAAAGATTTTTTACAATGTAACTGGTTCTAATAAAGTAGACCTAGATTCACTCGGATTAATCAGTAATTGGATGTTTTACTTTCAAAGAAGTGATGTTAATTTAAGAAATGAATGGACTAATTATACCAATTGGCCATATAATTTTTTACCTTCTGATATAATACCTGCATCAACAAATGGGGAGTTTTCTATTTTAGATGGGTATAATAATACTACTGATATTACTGGTACATCGATTGGTCCTGGTGTAAATCCAAATGGTCTTTTATCTGGATTATTTATTACAGGTAACTATAACATTGAAAATTCAAAAGAAATTCTTATGAATCTTGGTATATTATTAGATGGCCAATATAGAGAGAACTTACAACCTGCAGGTATTTACAATTACATTGAAAAATATACAAGAACTTCTGGTGCCGCACCCGAAGGACTATATTGTTATAACTTTAATTTAAACACGTCACCGTATGATTTACAACCTTCTGGTGCTATTAATATGAATCGTTTTAATCAAGTACAATTTGAGTTTAACACTATTGTTCCTCCGTTGGACCCTTATGCACAAGTTCTTACTGTGTGTGATCCTGGGACAGGAGATATAATTGGTATAAATAAACCTACTTGGCGGATTTACAATTACAATTATAATTTATATGTTATGGAAGAGAGAATTAATATGGTTGTCTTTGTCGGTGGAAATGCTGGTTTAATGTATGCTAGTTAAACTGATGGAAATGTTGGAGACTTTGCAATTCCACAAATTCCAGGGTCGCTTTCGCTTTCGCTTCTTGCAATTTTTATATAACCATTCTCTCCCCAAGTTGTTCCCCAACTATTTTTTACATTCCAATATTTTTGCCCGTTTTCTTCACCATAACCAGTTATAAGTACTCCGTGATCTAAATTAGTTCCACATGTGGTGGATGTTAAGATTCCTCCTGAATAAGATTGAAAATAACGCGTATCTGCTTCAATTGCAATAGATACTGGTTGATTAGATACGGCTTCTTTTAAAGACAACTGGTCATTTGGTGCAACATCGCTACACGATGATATATGGACAACCGGAATACACTTTTCACACGATGTTCCTCTTGCAGTATAAGGGTATGTGTCAAGCAAACATTGCCCGTTTTTAGTAACATACTTAAAAGCGCCTTCCATTTCTCCACCGTTGCAACCATTGGAACCATAATAAAGGCCTGTTGCACAATCTACTAACTGTTGTTCAGAAAGGTCAAGTAGTTTACCTGTTTTTATTGCCCATGCACTTTCAATTGCGCCTGTTGAAGAAAAAGCCCAACAACTTCCACATTGTCCTTGGTCTTTTACTGAAGTTACAACACCAGTCTTTACCCAATCAATCTCAGAAAGAACACTTGTTTTGGTACTTTTAAACATCTTACACCCATAGTTTTCTACACTATTGCCTAATTTACTTTTTAAACCACTAATATATTTTTCTTTAAATTCTTGAGGGGTTAAGTCTGTAAATTGATTCATACCCATCGTAAAATTTTGTGATTGAATTGAATTATGGGCATAGATTGTTCGAATATTTTGTTGAAATATATTAAATCTTTCTTCAAGTTCCTTAATATCTTGATATTTTTTATTGAATTTTTCTTGGAAAAGAGTAAAATATTTCCATTCATTTATTTCATTTGTTGTGTAACCTTTTACTGAATAAATAAAATACAATAAACCTAACAAATGGGTAATTTGATAAATCATTTTATATTATAATATGATATAATATAAAATATATATTTTATACACAACAATTACAAGTATATTACATTTAACTTATAAGTTACTATAGTTATAAGTTACTATAGTTATAAGTTACTATAGTTATAAGTTACTATAGTTATATAATTTT
>Ga0209085_1001297_pt1 | contig 15788 bp, 19 predicted proteins | sample C_131016_EF_Meta_FD_187310 | JGI IMG/M metagenome (GOLD analysis project Ga0209085, IMG submission 187310) | Freshwater microbial communities from Lake Croche, Canada to study carbon cycling - C_131016_EF_MetaG (SPAdes) (version 2) | ecosystem: Environmental > Aquatic > Freshwater > Lake...
TCGCCAGTCGACAACAGACGAGAGGCGTTCTGTTCCGACGATAAGAATATTTCGAGCCGTTCCTGATCGAAGAAACTGATTGGCCACAATCAGGGCGTACACAAAACCGGAGCAGGCGGCCTGAATATCGAAGGCGGGGCAGCCTGTCGCGCCTAGTTCAGCTGAGATCCGACAAGCGGTGGATGGGAAAAACGATTCTGGGGTAACGGTCGCGACAAGGATGAGATCCAGATCGGAAGCTTGGATCTTGGCTTGGGCGAGGGCTTGTTGAGCCGCTTGGACTCCCATCCATGTGGAGGTTTCTTTTTCTGAAGCGATACGGCGCTCGTGGATTCCAGTCCGTGTAAAAATCCACTCGTCGGAAGTTTCGACCAGTTTTTCCAGATCTTGGTTGGTCAGGATGCGAGCGGGTAAAAAAACGCCCGTGCCTGCCACTCTTAGGCCGGCATCAGGCGAGGACGGCATCGGCTTGGGATTCCTTGTGGGCACCTGCGATCTCAGCGGCACGAATGATGCGATCGTTCACTCCGTGTTCGATAGCTTCGACGGACACGCGAACGGCATTCCGGATCGCTTTGACGCTGGAGCTTCCGTGAGCGATCACGCAGATTCCATTGACTCCGAGAAGAAGGGATCCGCCATACTCCTCATAGCTGGTTTTCTTCTTAATTGCTTTAAAGGCGGCACGGGCGAGCCATGCTCCGGCCATCCGAAGAGGGGTTTTTCGGATTTCGTGTTTGAGCCACGAGAAAATAGCGGAGGCGATACTCTCACTGGTTTTGAGAACGACATTACCGACGAAACCATCGCAGACTACAACTTCGACCGGGCGCTCGAAAAGATCCCGTCCCTCGATATTTCCTACGAAGTTGATGGGAGCGGCGGAGAGGAGTTTGAAGCCTTCCTTCGTCAGGGTGTTGCCCTTCACATCTTCCGAGCCGATGGAGAGGAGGCCGACCTTGGGTTTTTTGTAGCCAAGAATTTCTTCAGAATAGATCGATCCCATCAGTGCATAGTCGAGAAGGTGTTCAGGGCGGGCATCGAGATTCGCACCTGCATCGAGGAGAATAAAAAGATTCGTTTCCGTAGGCATGATGGTCGCGATACCAGGGCGGCTGATGCCGGGAAGGGTGCGAAGCCGGATGGTGGCGGCGGCGACCATGGCTCCCGTGTGGCCAGCAGAAACGGCGGCATCGGCCAAGCCATCCCGAACCGCCTCGATAGAGCGGAGGATGGAGTTATCCCTTTTGCGGCGGAGGGATTCGACGGGGGAATCCCCCATTTCAATGACTTCCTTACAGTGACGGATTTCGAGGCGAGTAGGGAGCTGGGTATGGCCGAGTTTTTTCAGCTCTTGGAGGATCCTGTTCTCTTGTCCAAACAGGAAGAGCTTTTCTATTTGGGGATAATGGGCGAGCGCTTCCAAGGCAGCGGCAACAGGGCGCTCGGGAGCGTGATCTCCCCCCATCGCATCGAGCGCAATCTTCATCAGAAAACCCGTGAAAACACGGGAAACAGATCAGGCGGCTGGAGTCTCGATCGTGAGAACCTGACGGTCGCGGTAAAGACCTGTGGCGGGATCGACAGCGTGCGGGAGGTGAAGATTTCCATTTTTGTCGCGACGCAGTTGAGGCAGGTCACGGCGGTGCGCTGCGCGGCGCATGCGCAGGCGCATCTTGGATGTTTTGCGTTTCGGGACTCCCATGGTTTCAGTTCTCCGTTTTGAGTTGGTCCAAATCCCGCCAGACCGTGGCTCGTCTTTTTTCGGCGAAGTCGTCCTGGCTGGGGGGAGTGTAGACTCTCCCCGAACGCGGGCACCGACCTGCACCGTCCAACTCGCAGCGGGCTGCAAGCGGAAGGGCTAGAATGATGTCCTCTCGGATGAGTGGCGTCAAGTCGAGCAAAGCCTCATCTGGGGCGGCTAAAACTTGGCAGAAGTCATTGATTTTCAACTCCCAAGGGATGAAGTCGAGGCAACGAGCGCAGGGGGTTTCAAAGTTCGAGGTCAGGGTTCCTGTGATCGTGACCTCCTGACCGACTTTATGAGCTTGGAGTTGATAGTTGATTTTATCCCAACCCCGCAGTTCGCCGATGGGAATGTCGTAATCGGAAAGCGGAACGGAACCGGTGAGTTCCAGTCCTTCTTCGGGAATTTGGCGTGGATCGATTTTCATTTTTTCCCGAAATGTTTGCGCAGGGCCTGGGCAGCTGCAGGGGGAACAAAGTCTTCCAAGGGGGCGCCGAGGCGGGCGAGTTCCCGCACGAGATGGGAGCTGATGAACGATAATGTTTCGCGAGGCATAAGAAAAACCGACTCAAGATCGGGATGGAGGCGGCGGTTGGTTAAGGCGAGCTGAAATTCATATTCGAAATCGGATACGGCGCGAAGGCCTCGGATCACGGCGACCGCTTTTTTCTCGCGGGCAAATTTTACGAGAAGTCCTCGGAAGGAAGTGACCTGAACTTGGGAGGCCCAGGATTCGTGGCGGATACTGTCCTGTAAAAGTTGAACCCGTTGGGCGGTGGGGAAGGTGGCATCTTTCGAGCTGTCCTCGGCGACGGCGACAATCACCTCGTCAAAGAGGCGGGCGGCCCGAGCAAGGACATCGAGATGACCCAAGGTTGCGGGGTCAAACGTGCCGGGATAGATGGCGCGTCTCATCAGGTGCGGATTTTCACGCAAAGTGGGGAGGGAGGCAAGGGTCTCCATCGCGGTGAGCCTCGACAAAGCGCGGTCGGGAGGTCAGGTCGGAGTGAATGGTAGTCCGGGGGTATCCGAAATTTTGGGCGAGGGCGGCGATTGGGGCGGTTTGGTGGGGGTTACATTCAAAAAGGAGAGTGGGGCAGAGGGGGAAGGCTTGGGGGAGGAGACGGCGAAAAAGATCGAGTCCGTCTTTTCCTCCATCGAGGGCGAGGGCGGGGTCGTGACGAACTTCGGGATCGGCGGAGGCAATTTCTTCGGGCGTCAGATAGGGAAGGTTGGCGGTAAGAAGAAGGGCGGATTCGGTGTGGCTATCGAGAAGATCATTTTGTTTCCACTCCACCTTCGTCCCTTCTGGCGGGGCGGAAGCGGGATGAGTGGAATTTTCCCGAGCGAGTTGGAGGGCGTCGGCAGAAATATCAAGGCCGAGGTAATGGTGCTGGGGTTGTCGGCGGGCCAAAGCGAGCGGAATGGCTCCCGTTCCTGTGCCGATATCGATGACCCGACCCGGAGATTGGTTTTGGAGGATTTGTACGGCGAGTTCGACGAGGAGCTCGGTTTCGGGCCGGGGAACGAGGGCGGCAGGGCTACAACGAAGTGTGAGTCCAGAAAACGAAGTAGTTCCAGTGATGTGTTGGATGGGTTCGCGGGCGGTCCGGCGCCGAACAAGGGGGCGGAGGTGTTCAAGCTCGGCGGGGGTGAGTTCGCGTTCGAACTGGAGGTAGAGGCCGAGACGAGGCAAGGAGAGGGCGTGGGAAATGAGCAGTTCCGCCTGAAGTCGGGGAGAGGGGAGTCCGTGTTTTGTGAAATGGGTTGTGGTGGCTTCGAGAACCGCGAGCAGTTTCATGCGCCCAGTCCGGACTCCTCGAGGCGGCGGCGGAGGTCATCGTCGGCGAGAGCTTCCACGAGGGGTTCGATTCTTCCCTCCATCACGAGGTTGAGGTCGTGGGAAGTGAAGCCGATGCGGTGATCGGTGAGGCGGTTTTGGGGAAAGTTATAGGTGCGGATCTTTTCGTTCCGTTCACCGGTGCCGACCTGTTGACGGCGGGCGGCCTCCACTTTTCCCCGTTCCTCCTCCCGTTTTTTCTCCAGAAGGCGAGAAGCCAAAATGCGCATGGCGGTAGCACGGTTTTTGATTTGGGAGCGGCTGTCTTGGCAACGAACGATCAGGCCGGTCGGAATATGGAGGACCTGAACCGCGGAATCGGTGGTGTTGACGCCCTGTCCGCCCGGACCCCCGGAGCGGCAAACTTCAATACGGACTTCATCGGGTCGAATCTGAAGCTCTACTTCCTCCGCGACGGGAAGGACGGCGACTGTTGCGGTGGAGGTGTGAATCCTACCTTGGGCCTCGGTGGCGGGGACGCGTTGGACGCGGTGGACTCCGCTTTCGTGGCGCATGGCAGCAAACACGGCCTGGCCCGACAGTTCAAAGACAATTTCCTTGAGGCCGCCGAGCTCGGACGGGCTGGAGGAGAGGGGATCGAGCTTCCATCCCCGGGTTTCGGCGTAACGGCTGTACATCCGAAAAAGATCTCCAGCAAAGATGGCGGCTTCGGTGCCGCCTGCGCCCGCCCGAATTTCGACGATGGTGTCGCGGTGTTCATCAGGATCGGGGGGGAGAATCGAACGAAGGACTTCGGCTTTTGCGATGGCTTCGTCTCGGGTGAGTTCGGCGGCCTCCTCCTCTGCCATTTGCCGCATTTCCGGATCCTGAGTGGAGGTGCGGAGGGCGGCGTTTTCCTGGAGGCGGGAGGTCAGGGAAACGAGGCGACGAGCGGCATCGGTACCCGAGCGGATACGGGCATGTTCCCGAGCGAGGTCGCGAGCACGGGTCCCTTGGCGGTAGAGATCCGGATCGGCCATTTCACGATCAAGTTCGTGAAGGCGGGATTCGAGTCGGGCGAGTTGGGCGGTGGGATCCACAATGAGGGAGGCGGAACCGTGCCCACGCCTGAAGGCGGAGGAACGGGTAGTCCGCGCGAGCGCCTACGAGCGCTTTTTCGCTTTCGGGGCGGCGGCCGCGGCGTCGAAGCGACGGCGGAATTTTTCAACCCGGCCAGCGGTGTCGACCAGCTTTTGGGTGCCGGTGAAGAAAGGGTGGCAAGAGGCACAGATGCCCAAGCGGACTTGGGCTTTTGTGGAGCGAGTGTTGTAGGTGGCTCCACAGGCACACGTCATAACACAGGCTTCAAACTTAGGATGAATTTCCGCCTTCATAGAAGTCGAAATTAAACCAGACGGGAGGCCACGATGCAAGCGTTGTGGCCCCCAAAGCCAAAGGAGTTGTTCATGATGATTTTGGCTTTTTGCTCCCGCGGCTTTTGAGGAATGTAATCCAGATCACATTCCGGATCAGGTTCTTCGAGATTGATGGTGGCGGGAAGAAGATTGGTTTCGAGGGCCTTGAGGCAGATCGCCATCTCGACGGAACCGGCGGCACCGAGGAGGTGGCCGAGGCTGGATTTGGTGGAGCTGACAGCGACTTTTTTGGCGTGGGCACCCAAGACCGATTTGATGGCTTGGGTTTCGCAGATGTCTCCCTGGGGGGTGGAAGTGCCGTGGGCGTTGATGTAGTCGACTTGGTCGGGATTCAGTTTGGCGTGTTGCAGGGCGATGCGCATGGCACGGGCAGCACCGGCACCCTCGGGTGCGGGAGCTGTCAGGTGGTAGGCGTCTGCAGTGGCGCCGTACCCGAGAACTTCACCATAGATTTGGGCGTTGCGCTTTTTCGCGTGTTCATATTCCTCGAGGATGATGATGCCGGCGCCTTCGCTGAGAACAAATCCGTCCCGTCCTTTGTCGAAGGGACGAGAAGCACGGGTGGGCTCATCGTTCCGGGTCGAAAGGGCTTTCATCGCGCCGAATCCGCTGAGTCCAAGGCCTACGACGGCGGCTTCGCTTCCTCCCGCAATAATCAGATCGGCTTCCGATTCACGGATCAGGCGCCAGCTTTCTCCGATGGAGTGGGTGGCGGTTGCACAGGCGGAAACGATAGCGAAGTTGGGTCCGCGGAGGCCGAAGTGCATCGAGATATGGCCGGAGGCAATATTGTTAATCATCATCGGAATCATGAACGGGGAAACTTTTTTCGGGCCACGATCCCGGAGGATGGTGTGTTGTTCTTCGAGGGTTCTTAGGCCACCGATGCCAGAGCCAACGAGGACGCCTGCGCGATCGAGATCGAGAGTAGCGCCTTCGAGTCCGGCGTCTTTCCACGCTTCCCCGGCGGCGGCCATGGCGAGGTGGGTGTAGCGATCGGTTCGGCGAACGTCTTTGGGGTTTTTGAAGGCAGGGGCGGGGTCGAAATTACGGACTTCCCCTGCGATGCGGCAGTCGTATCCAGTGGTATCGAAAGCGGTGACGGGGCCGATGCCGCTTTCTCCGCGGATTAGCCGGTCCCAAGTACCGGGAAAATCGTTGGCCAGAGGGGTGAGAGCCCCCAACCCAGTAACAACGACGCGACGCGTGCTCATGAAAAACGGGGAAAGAAGCGTCGGATCGGAAAAGCTTTCCGTTCCAGACGCATCCGGACCGGCGTTATTTGGACTGTTTTTCCTCGATGTACTTGACGACGTCGCCGACGGTGAGGAGCTTCTCCGCGTCGCTGTCGGGTACTTCTACGCCAAATTCTTCTTCAAAAGCCATGACGAGCTCGACGATGTCGAGGGAGTCGGCACCCAAGTCCTCGATAAACTTGGCTTCGGGTGTGACTTGCTCCGCGTTGACGCTGAGTTGTTCAACGATGATGTCTTTGACTTTTTGGTCGATGGATTTTTCGCTCATAGTGGTATTGCTCCTGTGTTTGTGAGGAGCGCAGTAAGGATTCTCGGAGGCATTAAGGCAATAAGAAAATTTAGGGGGGTGTGATAATTTTCTCTACATGGTCATGCCGCCATCGATCGCCCAGGCTTGACCGGTGACGTAACCCGCATCGAGGCCACAGAGAAAAGAGACAAGTCCGGCGACTTCTTCGGGCTTTCCAAATCGATTTAAAGGTATGGTAGTCAATACTTTAGACTTGAGATCTTCCTTTAAAATCGAGGTCATGTCGGTGTCGAAAAAGCCTGGGCATACGCAGTTGCAGGTAATTCCGCGGGATGCGAATTCGCGGGCGACCGATTGGGTCAGGCCGATCAGACCGGCTTTGGCGGCCGCATAATTCGCCTGGCCTGCGTTGCCAACGAGACCAACAACGGAGCCGATATTGATGATGCGACCTGTACGGGCTTTGAGCATTCCGCGGGATGCGGCGCGGATCCAGCGAAAGGCTCCGGTGAGATTGGTGTCGATGACGGAGGACCAGTCGGAATCCTCCATCCGCATCACAAGGCCGTCTTTGGTGATGCCGGCGTTGTTGATGAGCGCGCCGAGGGGGCCAGACTCTTTTTCCACAGCGGCGATCACTTGATCGGCGGCCTTGGGATCGGAGATGTCGGCGGAGTGAACCCACGCCTTTCCACCTGCAGATTCAATCGCTTGGCGGACTTCGTTGAGTTTATCGGCTTGGCGGGCGACAAGGGCGACGGACCAGCCGTCTCGGGCAAGGCGTTCCGCGATGGCACGGCCGAGGCCACGGCTGGCGCCTGTGACGAGCGCGGTGCGAGGATTAGCGGGGGAGGTCATGAATGACTTTCTCTAGTTCCGCCAGAGTTCCGGCGCTGGAGCAAGGAAGATCGGGAAGAATTTTTTTCATCAAGCCTGCAAGAACAGCGCCAGGGCCGAGTTCAAGGAAGCGGCGGATGCCGGATTCAGCGAGTTGTCGGAGGCAGGTTTCCCACCGGACTGTTCCGGTGACCTGATCGAGAAGGCTTAGGCGGATGGCTTCAACTCCTTGCGCGGGATGTCCGAGAAAGTTCGCGCTGACGGGGACAGAGGGGGAATTCATTTTTGTTTTTTGGATCGCTTCGGCCAGTCCCTGGCGGGCGGATTGCATCAGGGAGGAGTGGTAGGCTCCGGCGACTTTCAGGGGGATGGATCGTTTCACCCCGGCGGTTTTGGCGGCGGCTTGGGCTTCGGCAAGTTTGGAGGCGGGACCGGAAAGAACGACTTGGCCTCCCCCATTGAGGTTCGCGACCTCCCAGCCCGATTCTTTTGCGATATGGGTGGCGAGGGATTCGTTTGCCCCAAGGAGGGCAAGCATAGCGCCTTGGGTTTGGGAGCAGGCTTCCTCCATCAGGTTCCCTCGCCGTGCGACGAGACGAAGGCCGTCCTCTGCGGAGAAGGTGCCGGCCGCGGCGTGAGCGGTAAATTCTCCCAAGGAAAGACCGGCAGTAGCTTGGAAAGTAAAAGAGGGAGCTTTTTCTCGAAGGATTTGGAGAAGGGCCAATCCGTGGAGGTAAAGTGCAGGTTGGCAGTAGGCGGTGCGGGTGAGGGTTTCTTCAGGTCCTTTTTGGAGGACTTCGGAAAAGTGGGCAGGGAGGGATTCGGGAGCGAGATGCAGGATGGCATGGGCGGTGGGGGAGGCTTCGGCGAGGTCAGATCCCATGCCGACGCGTTGGGCACCTTGACCGGAAAAAAGAAGAGCGATGGGTTCCATTTTCAAATGAGGCTTTCGAGGAGTTTTGCGTAAACGGTGGGGAGGTCGCCAGGATGAATCCGGGTAGCGCTGGCTGTGGTGAGAAAATTCGAGTCGTTGTTCCAGCGAGGGACGACGTGGACATGGAGGTGAAGGGGGACGCCGGCTCCTGCGGCGGCACCGAGATTGATGCCGAGATTGAAGCCATCCGGTTGCATGGCCTTTTTTAGCGTCGCGATCATGCGATTGACGAGAGTCCAGAGGTCGGCGGATTCCTGGGCGGAGAGGGAGGCGAGATCGTTGACCTCCCGATAGGGGCAGACGAGAAGATGTCCAAGGTTGTAGGGATAGCGGTTCAGGACGGCGAAAGAGGCTTTTGTCCGGGCGAGGACAAAGTGGGCGGCATCGTCGGAGGATTCGGCGATTTTTCGAAAAAGATCTTCACCGGGTTTTTCGGCTCCAGTGACATAGCGGTTGCGCCAAGGGGCCCAGAGGTGTTCCATCGTGGAAGAATGGCCACGAGCAAAGAGCAGAGCAAACCCCAACACCTGATGGTGGGAGGCGGGGACGAGCCGGAGGTGTCACGAAGGGCAAGGGAACTTTTTGCGGAGTGGGCGCCGGAGGATCCTCTGAATGCGGAGAAAATTGATGGGAGGGTAGAGACGGTGGAAGGAGCCCTGCAGGCGATTGCCAAAACGCGGGAGGGTTTGGAGACCCTGCCCTTTTTGGGCGGAAGGAAATTGGTTTGGCTGGCGGACTGCACCTTTTTGGGGGACAACCCGGCTGGACGGAACGAAGGGGTGCTGGACGCGTTGGGGTCCTTGCAGGAATTGTTGGAAAAATTGCCTGCGGGGGAAGCGCAGCTGTTGGTTTCGGCTCCAGGGGTGGACAAAAGGAGATCTTTTTTTCGGCAGTTTGAAAAATGGGGGCAGGTAGAGGTTTTTGATCCGCCAGATTTGCGGCGAGGTCGTGATCGGGGGGATTGGATGGATGAGATTAGTGATCGTTTGAGGCGGGCGGGGCTCACGGCAGGCCCGGGGGTGGTGGAGTTGCTCGTGGAAATCGTGGGTTGGGATGGCAGGGCGTTGGAAAAGGAGATCGAAAAGTTAAGGCTTTATTTGAAGCCGGAAACAAAAGCGACGGAGCAGGCGGTGCGGGAGGTGGGTGCCGGGCGGCGGGAGTTGGAGGTATGGGATTGGTGCGACGCGGTGGTCGCGGGAAAATTGGGGCCAGCCCGAGCCGGATTGCGGAGGTTATTGGATCAGGGGGAAAGCGAAGTGGGTCTAGTCATGATTTTGGCGGGGAGCTTGCGACTGGCGGCTTTGGGGCGAGCCTTGCAGGAGGCGAAGCTGTTGCGATTGCCTCCGCCCGGGGGGTATGGACAGGCCAGCTTGGATCCTGCAGCGGATGGAGTCCTCCCACGAAATGCAAAAGGGGAAAAACCGAATTTATGGAGATTAGGAAAAGTGACGAGTCTTTGTGCGCATCGGCCTGCTTCGGGTGTGAGGCGGGCTCTTCACCGACTGCATGAGCTGCAAATCGAATTGGTATCTGGGGCCGATCGGGTGAGGGCGTTGGAGGAGGGTGTGCTTCGACTCTGTCTGGATTAAGAAGAGCGAGGGGGGTAGGTTCGGATCATGGTAGGTGATGACCCTAGGGAGCATCGGATCTCCGAGTGGTTTCGTGGTCTGACAATGGGGGCTCGGATTCAGATCATCATGTTCAGCGTGATGACGATCGTTTTGGGGGCGGCGGGGGGAATTGCCCTGATTCAGGAGCCGACCGTTCTTTTGCCGACGGTGCCCCCCGATTCCCGTCCCGTACCTGGCGAGCCGAAACGAACGGGAACAACAAATGTGGCGAAGGATTGGCGAACGGCTGAAAGCATGACGGATAAAAAAAATGTCCCCGAAGTGCCTGTGGAGGGGAAAGGGGAGGTGGAGGCGATGCGCAAGCTGGTGGCGATGAGTCCCGAGGATTCGGACAGCTGGAATCAGCTCGGAAAAAGTTTGTATCAATCCGGTCAGCATGCGGAAGCGATCAAGGCATTTCAGCGGGCGCTGGAGATCAAGCCGGGAGTGGGGGAGGTGCTGGCGAATCTGGGTGTGACGTTAAAAACTTCGGGAGAAATGACGGAGTACGAAAAGATTGTTCAAAGTCTGGCTTTGGTGGATCCAAAGTTAGCCCGGGATTTAATGGAGTTTTCGCCAGCGAAGATGGGGGAGAAAGGTTTGGCTCCCGTGCCTCCGACAGAGCCTAGTGCCACAACATCATCCGCCTCTCCGGCTGTGCCAGGAGAGTCGGGCGAGATTGGGGCTTTGCGCAAGCTGGTGGCGATGGATCCCAAAGATGCGGATAGTTGGGACCGACTGGGGAAAGCTCTTTTTGTTTCCGGGTGCCACAGCGAGGCCGCCAAATGTTTTGAAAAATCTTTAGATTTGAAGCCCAACGTGGTGGAGGTGCTGGCCAATCTGGGAGTCGCGTACAAAACCCAGGGAAGAAAAGAGGCGTTTGAGGAGGTGCTGGCGAAACTAACGGCGTTGGATCCAAAGACCGGAGAGCAGTTGAAGGCGTTTGTTCCCAGTCCCGCGGCAAAGCCGTAGGGCGTTTTGCCCAGTTAGACTTTCAGCAGTTCGGCTTCCTTGCTGGTGACGAGAGCTTCGATCTTTCCGGTGTACTGGTCGGTGAGTTTCTGAACTTCTTTTTCTCCGAGGCTAAGCTCGTCCTCGGTAATCTTTCCGTCCTTCTGGTCTTTCTTGAGGGCTTCGAGCCCATGTCGGCGCTCGTGGCGGAGGGCGACTCGGCCATCCTCAGCAAGTTTTCCGATCAGTTTGATCAGGTCGCGACGGCGCTCTTCTGAGAGTTGGGGGATGGGAAGACGGATAATTTTTCCGTCCACCTGGGGAGTGATGCCGAGCTGGGATTCTTCCAAGGCTTTGCGCACCGGGTCGACAGTGGTGGCATCCCAAGGCTGGACGACAAGGAGACGAGGTTCGGGGGCGGTAATGCCAGCCAACTCCTTGAGGCGCATCGTCGATCCGTAGGCTTCCACGCGGAGATTCTCGACCAAGGAGGCGGAGGCCTTGCCTGTGCGGACTCCTTGGAAATCCTCCTCCACCTTGCGGAGGGTTTTTTCCATTTTTTCCTCGGTTTCGAGGAGGATATCGTCGGAGGCCATAGGATGAGGTCGGCCTGAAGTTGATCCTTAGCTCTTCGAGCCTTCGCCGGGACGGTACTCTTCTTCCGCTTTTTCGAAGGCGGCTTCCATGCCACCCAAGAAGTCGGCCGACTTGGAAGTATCTTCCAAAGCGTTCCGCTCTTTTTCGAATGCGTCGTCGGAGTAAGCGGCAGCTTTGATCGATAGGCCGATGCGACGTTCCGCCTTGTTGAGGCGAATGACGCGGGCTTCGATTTCTTGGCCGGGTTTGAGAACATCTTTGACCTTGGCCACACGCTCTTCGGAGATCTGGGAAATGTGGACGAGGCCGTCGAGCTCTCCTTCGAGTTGAATGAAGGCGCCAAAGCTTGCGACTTTACTGACGGTTCCCTTGACCATCTGACCGATCTTGAACCGAGTCTCCACCTGTTTCCACGGATCTTCAGCGAGTTGCTTGAGCCCGAGGGAGATTCGCTGGTTCGCCTTGTCGATTCCGAGGACTTGGGCTTCCACTGTGTCTCCTTTTTTCAGGATTTCGGAAGCGTGTGCCGGTTTGCGTGTCCAAGACATATCGGAGACGTGGATCATGCCGTCGATGCCTTCTTCGAGTTCGACAAAGGCGCCATAGGCGGTGGTGTTCCGAACGATTCCTTTCACGGGGCGACCCACAGGGTAGCGGAGATGGATCTCTTCCCACGGGTTGGCCTCGAGGTGGCGAACGGAAAGGGAAAGCTTCTGCTCTTCCTTGCTGACGCTGATGACGATGGCATCGATTTCTTGGCCATCCTGCAAGACGTCGCTCGGGCGGGTGATCCGACGTGTCCAGGAGAGTTCGGAAACGTGGACAAGGCCTTCTACCCCGGGCTCGAGTTGGATAAAGGCGCCGTAGGGCACAAGGCTGGTGATTTTGCCACGGACCTTGAGATTGACCGGATATTTCTCGGCAATCTTGTCCCACGGATTCTCCGACATCTGTTTCAGTCCGAGCGAGACACGGAGGCGTTCCTTGTCGATTTCGAGAACGAGGACATCGATTTCCTGGCCGGTCTGGAGCATTTCGGAAGGGTGACCCAAGCGACCCCAGGTCATATCCGTCACGTGGAGAAGTCCGTCGAGACCATCCAAATCGACGAAGGCGCCGAATTCGGTCAGATTTTTCACGCGGCCTTTGACCTTGGCTCCCTTGTCGAGGTGGGAGAGGAGTTTTGCGCGTTTCTCGTTCCGCTCTTCTTCGATGAGTTCGCGGCGAGATAGGACGACGTTTTTGCGGTCTTCGTTGAGTTTTACGATCCGGCATTCCAGCGTTTGTCCGAGGAACTCCCGAAGATTTTTTGGGGGGTTGATATCGATTTGGGAAGAGGGGAGGAACGCCTCGACTCCGACGTCGACCATAAGACCGCCTTTGACGATGCCCTTGACCAGGCCCTGGACGGTTTTCCCGGCTTCGCTGAGCTTGACGATTTTGTCCCAGTTTTGTTTGTGGGCGGCTTTTTGGCGGGAGAGAATGACCTGGCCGTCCTCGTTTTCGAGACGTTCGAGAAGGACTTCGATCTCCTGACCGATGGCGAGATCGTCCGCGGAGCTGAATTCATTGAGATCGATGGCGCCTTCGGATTTGTAGCCGATGTCGACCATGACTTCGCGGGGACGGCGTTCGATGATGCGGCCTTTGACAATGGTGCCTTCCTTGAAGTTCTGCATCGACTGGGACAAAAGAGTTTCGAAATTGGTCATATGGTTGATTTTCTTGGGTTAGAGTGGGGGCCAATGAAGAGGCCCAATTTTAAGAGCGGTGCAAGGACCGCTGGAGTTCTGTGTTGAAGGTTGTTTCTCATGTCCCCCGAAATGCTTCGGGTGGAAAGACACAAGAAGAAAAGAGTACTCCGATGGGCAGGGCGGGCAAGCTTGTGATTCTCGGTCGGGGCGAATGGAAGATTGGGGAGGAGGGGAAGGATCCCTGGGCTGGGGCAAAAGCGGGAAGGTGGCTGGGGGAGTCGGGGGGCGCGGTGGTCAGGGCGGGTCTAAGGGCGTGGAAGGCGAGTGGGGTGGGGCAGGTGGAGGGAAGGAGAGTGGGAGTCATCGCAGTGGGGCGGGGGGGGAGTTGGCCGGATTGGTTGATAGGGATGGAGGCAAAAGATGTGGCGAAGCGGTGGAGGGAAAAACCTCCCCTTTGGTTGTTGCAGGAGTTGCCGAATCTGCCTACGGCCCAACTGGCAGCAGAGATTGGAGCACGGGGACCGGTCGAAACCGTGCGGGAAAGAAAAGGAGTGAGGGAGGATGTGGAGAAGCGAATTCGGCGGTGGGGGATGCGTGGCATGGAGTGGGTGGTGTTGGTTCGTCTTACGCAAAAGGGTGCAGAGGCAGAAGTTTGGGGATGGGAGAAAGAAAAATGAGAAATAGGGAGGAGTTGCGGGAATTGGTGAGGCAGGCGGTCGTGGAAACGTTGCGAAAAAAAGTTCCTGTGTTGGATGGGCAGAGGATCGGAGCTGACTTGGGTGCGGAGAGTATTGATCGAATTGATCTGACCTTTCGCCTGGAGGAGGCGGTGGGAAAAGCGTTGGAGGACAAAATACTTTTTGCGGAACCGGACCCGACGGTTGCGGAGTTGGCGGAGCGGTTGGGTCGAATGCTGGGGGAGAAAGATTGAAAAGGCGGGTGGTGGTTACGGGGGTAGGTGTCGTGACGGGATATGGAGTGGGGAGAAAGGTTTTTTGGGAAGGGGTGAAAGGGGGGAGGTCGGCAGTTAGAGCGGTAGACTGGGAGGGGTGGGACAAGGCTCCGGTTCAAGTGGCGGCTTGTGTGGAGGAAAAGGATAAGAAAATTTTGGAGGATGAGTGGAGGAGTTTGCATTGGGCGAGATTGGCTTTGCGGGAGGCGATGGAGATGAGCGGAGTGGGGCGAGGGGCAGGATTAGCTGGAGCGATCGGCTGGCCGGGGCCTAGAGAGAATGGGCAGGGACAAGATCCGTTAGAAATTCTGGCTAGGGAAGTGGGTTTGTGGGGTGAGAGAGTCGAAAGCTTGGCGGCGTGTGCGGCTTCGACTCAGGCGATTGCGGAAGCGTTTTGGATGATTCGGGAGGGGGAGGCGGACGAGATGGTGGCGGGAGGTGCGGATGGGAGAGCTCATCCTGGCGGATTGTTGGGTTACGACAGGTTGGGGGCGTTGGCACGGGGATTTAGGGAGAAACCGGAGGAGGCGTGTCAGCCATTTGGATTGGGCCGATCGGGATTTGTGGTGGGAGAGGGTGCCGGGTTTTTGGTATTGGAGGAAAAAGGGAAGGCGGAGGCGAGGGGGGTGAGGATTTTGGCAGAGTTACGGGGAGCGGCGGTGGGTTGCGATGCTTGGAGGGCAACAGATCCGAGGGAGGATGCGGTGGAAGCGGTGGCATGTGTTCGGGCAAGTTTAACGGACGCCGGAGTTTCGGCAGTGGACGTAGATGGGGTGGTGGCTCACGGAACGGGGACGGGGGCAAACGATCGGGCCGAGGCGAAAATGTTGCGGGAGGTGTTTGGAGAGAGGAGTCCGTGGGTGATCGCTCCAAAAAGCAGAATCGGGCATCTGTCGATGGCATGTGGAGCGGTGGAGTCGGTTTTGGCGGTGGAGACAATTGCGGAGGATTTTTTTCCGTCAACGGCGGGAAAGGAGTGGCGTGCGGATCCGGATTGTTCGGTCCGAATGGTTCGTGGAAAAGGGGAAAAAGGGGTGAAGTTGGTTCTGAAGCCCTCGTTTGGATTTGGAGGGCAGAACGGGTGCCTTGTCTTTTCCCGGGCTTGAGCTTTGTGGCTGGAAAATCAGAAAAAAAAGGATAGGGTGGCAGACGATGCCGACTTACGAGTACGTTTGCAAAAAGTGCAAAGCCCACTTGGACATTTTTCATTCGATGAACGATGCGCCATTGAAGATCTGCCCCAAGGACAAGTGCCCGAAAAAGGTTTGGGGGAAGGGAAAGATCGAGAAGCAGATGGGGACGGGGGCCGGATTTCTTTTTAAAGGGAGCGGATTTTACATCACCGATTATCGCAGTCCGGGATACAAAAAGGCGGCCAAGGAGGCAACGGGTGGCGGGGAAAAAAGTGGGGAGAAGAAAAAATCAGGAGAGGGGGGCGGTTCAAGCAAGGGCGGAGAAGGGAAGTCTGGGAAAAGCGCGTGAGCCCAAAGGGGCTGATTTTTTGTCTGGGGGTTTTTCTTTTTTTCGAAAAAGCGGAGGGTGCGACTGGAGTAGCGGAAGGAAAGAGTTTGAAGATTACGGTGGAGGGGAGGGATCGTGGCGAAGCCATGCGAGTGGCTGTTGCTTCTGTGGCGGCGGTGGATCTTTTTGACGAACTTTTCCAGATGCAGCTTCAACCGCTCCTTCATCTACGCGGCAAACTGGTGGAGGGCGTGGTGGGGGTGAGGCGGGTGGAGGGGGAGGG
>Ga0209085_1001299_pt1 | contig 15785 bp, 14 predicted proteins | sample C_131016_EF_Meta_FD_187310 | JGI IMG/M metagenome (GOLD analysis project Ga0209085, IMG submission 187310) | Freshwater microbial communities from Lake Croche, Canada to study carbon cycling - C_131016_EF_MetaG (SPAdes) (version 2) | ecosystem: Environmental > Aquatic > Freshwater > Lake...
CTTATATTTTGGATGTGCCCTTTGGGTAAAACACAAGATCAAGCGATCACAATGGGTTACAGCGAAATGTAAGAGACTAGTAAGTCTGTTACATTTCCAAGATAAAAAATATTCCGAAAAAAGAAAAAACATTTTTGGTTGCTTGATTGGTTCTGTGAACACATTATTGCTGTGTAGCCCAGTGTTACTATTAAAAATCGCGGCTGAATTGGGCCACCCGATTACGCAGCAAACCAAGCATCGTAAATCATCTTATTCCTGTCTCCGCACTCATAGTAGCGGGCTCCCCAATTCCAGGTGCTATACGCTGCTCTTATTCATTTTTTGAAGCAAGGGTTGTGACTTGGGCAGCAAGCTTGTGCTCACGATCTCTTGCTTTGCCCAAAGCCAATTTCTTTTTTCTCAACTGTATCTGTTTCTTCTGCTGATCTAATGCGCGGGATTGGCTTTGGTCCGCTGTTAGTGGCTTAGTGCCCTCGACTTCCCAGATCAGCATTGTGTGACCTCGGCCTTCTCTTTGATCGTTTCCAGCAGTAGGCGGCTAAGATTAAGTGCATATGGGCGGATGTCTTCGGGAAGTTCTTCACGCGCTCGCTTTTCGATCATCACGCTGAGCGTGACTGCCGCATCAGTACTGATCTGCACATTGCGGCACTTGCTGGCGCTATACCAGGATTGCTGTCGCCCGCAGAGGCGACTGAATTCATATTGGCTTTTGACTAGGCCAAGGCTTTTGCATTGGCCGAAAAGTTTTGTAAGGAGGGTGGGTGTTTTGATCGTCATCACGTATTTAGCAAAAACGACCTTTACTGCTGAACCATTTTGAATTGTTGGACCCCGCCTATAGGGCAGAATTAAAAAATTGGTCGCGCAATTTTCAGGACTTGCGGAAAGTTTATCGTTGGGGTGGTGATTTTAACACTCCAAAACAAATATTATTCATTTTAAAAAAAACCTGCTTTAAAGAACCGAAATCATACCGCCATCGACATAGATAACCTGGCCATTGACATAATTTGAGGCCTCTGAGGCTAAAAAGATAGCTGCTCCTACAAGCTCTTCTGGCTTACCCCACCGTTTGGCTGGTGTGCGGCCCTTCACCCATGCATCAAATGCAGGATTGTCGATAAGGGCTTGGTTCATATCTGTGATCATATAACCCGGACCAATGGCATTTGCCTGCAAACCATGAACGGCCCATTCTGCCGCCATTGCTTTTGTCAGCATTTTAATACCACCTTTGGCAACAGTATAAGGTGCTACTGTGGCCCTTGCCAATTCACTGGTCAAAGATGCAATGTTAATCACCTTGCCATGGCCACGCGAAATCATGCGTTTTGCAGCTTCGCGCCCTAAAACAAAACAACTAGTCAAGTTAGTATCTATCACTTTATTCCATTCGTAAGTAGTTAATTCGACCATTGGTTTGCGTAGTTGAATACCAGCATTGTTTACTAAAATATCAACAGCTATGTGCCGCTCGTCGAGATCTTTGAATGCTTGCATGACTGCCTGTTCATTTGTGACGTCAAAAACACATGCCTCTACATCATAACCGTGTGCCAACAATTCCTTTTGTGAATTTAAAGTCCGATCTACTAGTGATCCATTTATAATAATCCTTGCACCTGCTTGAGCAAGACCTTCCGCAATGGCACGCCCAAGCCCCCGCGAGGAGCCTGTGATTAATGCTGTTTTACCTTTTAAATTAAAAATTGAGTGACTCATTATATTGACCTACAAGTTTGCTCCAATTACCAAAAGATTAAAATGTATTTCTGGGACACACACCAATCCTTATGCACAATCATATAATTCTGATTATAATAAGGCGAAACATTTTAAGTCTCGCCTTATTATAAATATTACTCAATAGCCATAAGGCGCTTGATAAATTCTTTACCTTTATCAGAGCTTACAAGTTGAATTTCGTCATATTTGATCGAATTTTTAAAAGATGCAGCATCAGGTTGAATAATTGTTAGTTTTGTTTTCAATTTTTCGCGGGCTTCCTGATCACGCGAAACAGTCAGCTCGTATTCATATTTGGCTACTTCTGAAGCAGCAGACATTAAGGCTGCTTGATATTCGGGTGATAGCTTTTTGAAAGCTTGATCAGACATCGAAATAGTAACAGGACCTTCAATATGATTTGAAAGAGACATATATTTTGTCACTTCCTGCAAGGAAGCAGAAATGACAGCTTCAGGTGTATTTTCTACACCTTTCGCAACACCAGTTTGCAAGGAGGCATAAACTTCACCCCATGCAAGCGGCGTAGGTACGGCGCCAAATTGTTTGAAAGCTGCGACATAGATTGGCGACTCCGGCACGCGCATTTTCAACCCCTTCAAATCCGCAGCCGATTTGATTTCCTTATCAACGGTGAACATCTGGCGGAAGGCCATCGGCATGAAGGTGAGAATCCGGATGCCGGTTTTATCAACAACCATCTGCTGCAAATCTTTCGTAACATCTGATTGTAAAATACGCATCAAGTGCGGATAGTCCTTATAGAGATAAGGCAAAACCAATACGGCAGTTTCCGGCACAAATGAGGGATATTGTTCAACAGCAATAATCGCCATATCGAGCATGCCGTTTTTCAGGCCTGCCGTATTATCTTTTTCAGCACCTAAAGAGGCTGATGGATAAACTTTGATGGTCAGATTACCATTAGTTTTCTGGCTAACAAGTTCGGAAAAACGAACTGCTGTCAGATGTAGCGTATGTTCTGGTGCCATTTGATGGCTGAAATTCAATGTGAGTTTTTGCTGGGCCATCGTGGCTGTATCCATGAGGCCCATCAAGGCCAGAGTTGCAAATGTAGTTACTAATTTACGCATGGACTTTCCTCTCAAGGTTTGTTGTTGATGCTTAGATAAAACCGAATAGTCTGGGTAGTACGAGGCTGAACCAGGGCACAAATGCCACCAACAACAACCCCAAAAACAAAATTACGGCATAAGGCACCATAGCCCGCGATGCAGGTTCCATCTTGGTGCCCGTTACGGAACAACTGATATACATGCCAACACCAATGATCGGGGCAAAACAGCCCAAGCCCATCGCAATCAACAAGACAATTCCGTATTGGATTGGTGACACGCCGAATTTGGGAGCTAGTGGCATAAGGATGGGCGCAAAAACCAGCAAGGCAGGTAAACCTTCTAACAAAGCACCCATTACAACCAGCACCAGAAGACTCGCCAACATGAAAATCCAGCTGGACCGACCGGCGATCTCAATCATCAATTCGGCAATCCGTGTCGGAATACCAGCCGAGGTCAGCGTATAGGCAAAAGTGCTGGCCGTGGCAGTGATGAACAAGATCATGCCCGCTTTGACGCCGGTGTCGGAAATAGATCTCCATAATTTATACCAAGTTAACTCTCGATACAGCAGCACAGACAAGGCCAGCCCATACATCACTGCAACGGAAGAAATTTCGGTGGGTGTGGCAAAGCCGGTTGCGATGCCCAAAACAAGCATCAGGGGAACCAGCAATGCAGGTGCGGCATAAAGTGTTGCGCGCATGAGAACAGGCAAAGGTGTCTTGATACCGGGGTAACGGTTTGCCATCCGCGCCTTTGCATAGATTGCCACCATTAGGCACAGGGCCAGTACCACAGCAGGCACAACGCCTGCCAAAAACAGCGCCCCCATCGATATGGTTGTAATCGACCCCAGCACCAGCATAGGAAGACTCGGCGGGATGGTTTCTCCCATCACCGCACCGGCTGACAACAAGGCGGCAAATTCTGGTTCGTCATAGTCGTTATCGCGGATCATCGGCTGCAAGGCGGTGCCGACAGCCGCGACATCTGCCGCTTTGGAGCCGGATATGCCCGAAAAAATATACATGCTGACGATCACCACCTGATAAAGCCCACCGCGAACCCGCCCCACCAGTGCGACAACGAAATCTGACAGGCGACGACTCAATCCGCCCTCGGTCATGACATAGCCTGCCATCATGAAAAACGGAATTGCCAGTAATACGAAATTCGATACGCCCGATTGCATCGTTGCGGGCACCGCAATAATGCGGCCAGAGCCTGACAAATGGATATAGAGAATAGCCACAGATGCGAGGACAAATCCAACAGGCAATCCCAAGGCGAGGAGCAATCCTAGGACGGTGATCACAAGCCAAGGCAAAAGAGCAGATCCTTCAAACGGTCCCCAGATCAAATTGAGGCCTGCCAGAAGAAGGATGATTGTTGCGGTAATGATGCCTGCTTGCATGCGTTCGCGCATGTCATGCTGAAGCAAGCGTCCGACAGCAAAAAATGCCATCAAGACCATGCCTACTGTCAGCGGCAAGACAAACCAGCGCATGGAAATTTCCATAACGGTGGAAAGCTCATCACCGCGCGATTTTACATTATCTGCAGACACCCATGCTATATAAATCGAACCGATCAACACCACCCAATCCATGCAGGCCAGCACCATGGTGCGTGACAGCTTGCCTAGACGATCTATTACCGCATGAACGGCAATATGCTCGTTGCGGTTATAGGCCAGTGCTCCACCGACGAAAGCGATAATCGATAAAACAAGATGACCTAATTCATTGGCCCATAGGATGCTTTCATTTAGCAAGCTGCGAGACAAGACATTGGCAAAGAGGATCACCAGTTCCAGCACCACAGCAGATCCGACGACGACATCAAGCATTGCGTCAATGGTCAAAAACAACTTTTTTTGTTTGGTTTGCATGCTAATGACAATCTCCTGATCCGGTCTGGCGGATAAATGGCTAAGCCACGTCACAGGCGTGAGAAGGTTTGCACCGCATCCTTGCGTTTATGAAGATCGGGTAACAGCTCTGTTCCGAGACCGGGCGCCGAAAAATTGATGGTAACTTCGCCATGTTCGATTTTTGGCAATGTAGTCACTAGCTCCTTATACCAACCGGTATAAAAGGCACGCACACTCTCTTGTATCAAAGCGTTGCGGGCATGCATAGAGAATTGGCAAGAGGCCATATAGACCACTGGGCCGGTGCAATCGTGGGGCGCCACGGGTACGTGACGGGCTTCGGCCAAAGCAGCAATCTTTCGGGCTTCGGAAATACCACCACACCATGAAAGGTCCAGCATGGCTACACCAGCGGCACCTGTTTCAAGATATTCACGAAAGGCGTGGGTATAAGAAAGTGTTTCCGATGCGCAGACCCATGCTTTGGAATGGCGCGCATAATCTTTGAGATCGCTGACATTATCGAGCCGAAACGGGTCTTCATGCCAATAGGTGTCAAATTCTGTCAGCCTTTCAGCCAGCTTCTTGGCCATAGGCAAAGACCACAAGGAATGAAACTCAACCATAATATCCATCTTATCGCCGACAGCCTTGCGAATTTTGCGGAAGGGTTCCAGCGCAGTGTTCAGCTCTTGTGGCGAAATGTCAAAACCATTGGTGCGTTCGGCGGCAATATCGAACGGCCAGATTTTCATACCGGTGATCCCCTGTTCCAATAAAGACAGAGCGACCTCGTCGGCACGATATAAAAAGCCTTCAAGATCTTCGTAAGGGCCACCTTGCTCGCCGATATGCCAATTGGCCACACTTTGTGCACTGGAATCACGAATATATTTGTAACCTGCACAGGTATTATAGACGCGGATCTTGTCCCGCGACCGCCCGCCTAACATGTCACAAATCGGTTTGCCATGCGCTTTTCCAAAAAGATCCCACAGGGCAATGTCTATGGCAGAATTACCACGTGTCTCTGCACCTGCAGAACTCCAGCCTAGATAAAAACGTGACAGATCAGAATTGATCGCCTCGATCTGAAGGGGATCGCGGCCCAGCACTTTTGGTGCTACGGTCTCATGCAAATAGGCCTCCACCGCCTTTGGACCCATAAAGGTCTCGCCTAAGCCGACCAAGCCTGCATCCGTATGAAGGCGCAAAAAGACAATGTTGCCAAATTCCTCAAGACGTAGGGTTTCCAGTGCTGTGATTTTCATAAATGTCTTCCCTATCAATCATTTATTTTTATATGACTTTTTGATCGTCATACTTTGATCGTCATGCATAGCGCATACGTACCACTATACAATTCATTTCATACTATGAATAAAAAATTGTCAATTCGGTTTAAACTAACGCTGTTGATACAACAAAAACCATTCACAAAAACAAAGCCTTAAGGAAAGATCCCAGTATATGATCAGATGAGCACCGAACCCTTAGACGGGGTGTTATGAGCTTTGCCGATCAAAATGCTCAATGTCGGCGCGCGCCACACCAAGCAGTTCAAGCATGGATAAGCGGGCCGCTTCAGGTTCGTGGTTTAAAATCGCCTGATATACTTTTTCATGCACACGAACAGATGCTTTCAAACGCTGCGGATCATGCATGGAAATTTTAAATGACCCTTCAAGCACAGCGTGCAACGCAGGTTTTAATTGCATGAAAAACATATTGTCAGAGGCAACGATAATCGCCTCATGAAATCTAAAATCGGCGTGCTTGTGATCAGCAAAGGTTTTGGCCTTGGCCATGTCTCTCAATGCCAACGCAATGTCAGCACATTGCGCATCATTGGCGCGCTCGGCGGCATAGGCTGCAGCAGTTGGCTCAATCATAGCGCGAAGATCAAGCAAATCCTTGACCATTTTAGGCGATATCTTGCCCGTGGCAATCCAGGCCATGACCTGTGCATCCAATAAGCGCCAATTGCTTATAGGCTGAATACGGCTTCCCGATCTCGGACGGGTGATCACCAAGCCTAAAGCCTGCAATGTTTTGGTTGCCTCGCGTACAATGGTTCTGCTGACCGCAAATTCAATGACAAGGTCATCTTCGCGCGGCAAATGCCCTTGAGTCGCCCATTTACCTTTGGCAATGAGACGACCTAATTTTTCGACCAGGCGGCTGTGTACATTATCAAATTCTTGCATAATCTCGCTACTATCATACATAAATTAAATATAAAACATATCAATCAGCGCAATGTTGCAGAAAGTTTGTCATTGAGGTGGTGATTTTTACACTATAGTCTTTTTGGATAAATTCGGGAGGAATTACTTGATTTTTGATGCAAGCACCATAAAAAATCATATTTTTATGGTGTAATTTGATGTAATATAGAATTATCACTTAACAGGATAATCATTATGATGCAAATTTAATAAATAAAATCATGCTTTTAGCAGGAGGTTTTGATGACATTTAGCATAGTCAAAAAAAACATTTCTGTTGTAATTATTAATGATTTACTGAAGAGATATAATTGTCCTGTACCTTTTCATCAGTTTCGAACTATTCTTATAGGCTTTATAATATCTCCAATAAAATCAATGCCACCCTTAGAAATTATTAAAAAAATTTGGGGCGGTAAGTTACCAAATTTTGAGAATATAGACCAATTGTCTTCATTTATGAATGACGTTTTTATGAGCTATTGGAATAATTTAACAGACCATCGAAATTCAAAATTACCATTTTATTTTTCACCAATCAAAATTAAAGAAAGTGACAAAAGTCTTTCTGATCTTTGCCGTATCCGTCGCGAAGAAATCGGGGGCTTGTTGTTTGGTTTAATGTCGGGGGATGAAAATAATGAGTTTTCTCAAACGATTCAAAAATCAATAGCTCATTTAGAGGAAATTTGGGGTTACTTTGAAGCAACTTACGATTTAATCCAAAAAAATGGGATTGGAAAAAACCAAAAAGAAATCTCTAATATGACTTTCTTATTAAAAGATATGGAAAAAATTGCACAAATCGAAATCAACGAATTAATAAATAATTGTGCTATTGAAAATCATACAAAGCATTAAATTTATCAAGATTTTTCTTTAATTTTTAGAACTACTTATTATTATAATAATAGTTTACTCTTTTAATATGCCTTAAAATCAAAGCGATTTTGAATTCTTATATTCTTAATTATACTGTGATTTGTTAAAAATATTTAAGCAACTTCGTCAAAATGTTTGTTTAATAATTTTTCAATCCGTGAATATTTTTTGAACTCATCAATATCTTTTTTAGTCATAGATAATATTAATTTTGATTTGTGTTCATTGGCATTTTTATGCCCAAGTTCTTTCGCAAATTTATAAAATGCTAAGGCCTTTGCTTTGTTCGTTTCTACAATTTCGCCACTTTCAAATATTTGCGCTAATTTAAAAATTGATTGGATATGATTTTTAATTGCAGCAAGTTCTAAATATGTAATTGCTACATCATTATTTAAAACAACATATTCACCCTTTAAATATTGGCATGCCATAAAATATAAAGCTTTAGCGTTCCCAAGCTCGGCTGATCTTGCCATCAAAGAAATTGAAGAACTTGGTTTTCTAAAGGGAGGTGACTCGATAAAATATAATGCTGCTAAAGCATACATAGCATTATGATTGTTTTGTTTAATTGCTTCTTTGAACCAATGAATTGCACTGTAAAGATCTTTTTTATCATCAAACTTTCCAATGCTGTAATTGAACCCGAGTAAAAACTGTGCGTGGCTATCACCAGCAGAAGCACTGACTAGTAATTCATTTAAATTTTGAAGTTCGCACGAATTGTTCATGATCGATGCCACAGACATACAATTCAGATCCAAAAATATATGAATACAATCGTTCATTTAATGATTGATTCTCAATAAAAATTGCTTGTAAAACTTAAAATATAAATATGAATGATCATTTTTTGTCATAGATGAAAAAGTTTATCGTCGGCTTGGTGATTTTTGCACCCCAACCACTGAATTTCCGGTTGCCCAATTGCCTGATCTGAAAACACATTAAGTTCAATTCAGGTCATCTTATTGATGGATAAGTAAATACCAAGGAGAAGAATTATATGATCATTTATCGCGCAAATATAAAATTGACAATAAACAGCACCAAATCAAACACATGGATTGAAATTAAAGCCCCCAATGCCACAATCGCCAAATCACTTCTTCAGGCTCAATACGGAAAAGACAATGTGATCAATGTGATTAGGAAAAGCGGGCAGTAATCCTAATCATTTTCCCAATTCCGCACTATAATGCCATCATTACCAGTATCGTGATCAGCGAGAGCAGCATCAACCATCATATCGTCATTGATGTGATAATAGGTCTTTTCGATCTGCGTAATGCTGGTGCCACACATGTCCGCAACTTGGCGATGTGACAATCCATTGACCAATTTTTGAGTGATAAAATAATGCCTGAAACTATAAGGTACGATATCGCGATTTAATCTATCTGGTATATCTGCCAATTCGATGATCTTACCGAAATGATAGAGTAAGGCACGTTGGGTGATGAGGTTTTCACCATCAAGGCTAAACACATACAGGTCTGATATTTGGCGGGTCTTATAGAGCGGTGTTACCAAATCACGCAGTTCACGAAAATAATTATTATCCCTAACAATGAACTTACGACTCTGGCGAACTTTACTGGTTTCAGCACGAATACTGATGGTTACAAGCGGAACATCGATGCCTTTGCTTCCACTAGTCCACTCCAAATCACCCCACCTTAATTGCCTTTGCTCGCCTGTACGCAGTCCTGTCACGCTGGCAATCAGAAAGTAATAGCAGGCAAGTTTTCGCGAATACCATTCTTTATCATCGAGCGTGTTGCGCTTCTTGTCCCAATAGATGCTGATTGCTGAACCGATATCGTCAATCTCGCGGGGCGTGAATGTAGATCGGCGGATACTATCGTCTTTGCGATCAAGACGAGGCAGGCGTTTGAATTCAAAATGATCAATATGCGCTTCGTTGTTTTTGAACAACCACGTCATCATAGCATTGATCGTGCTTTGCTCGTTCAGCACAGTGACTTGATTGGCAGGTAGTTTCTTTTTTGTACTCACTTTGATGCGATGCAGATAGTAATCCTCGCAGTCTGAGCGCTCCATCTCTTTGAGCTTTGTATCGCGACCGATAAAATCCAGCCAATGCGCCAGATGCGTTTTAATGGTACCTAAGCGCCCTTTGACGATCAGACCCGCCTCAACATCCTTTTCACGATTTGTCACATAGCGAGCAACGCCTTCTTTTGCAGTGAGAGAAAAATACTTCTTACCCGCTTTCTGATTGGCATAGAGTTCTAAATAGAAATCTTTACCCTTCTCTATCGCTGTTGTCTGGCTGCGAGTACGCAGACTTTTGCGAGCATATTTGCCCTCGCCAGTCAGCCACATTCTAAAATGCCAATAGCCACCGCGCTTATAAATGACGGCTTCGTCAAATATAGCGATCTCTTCTTCACCAAAGCTTTGCTTCTTAAGGGGCATAAAACGCCTTTGGGTCGCTATGGTTTTCAGTAGTTACGGTTTTGTGTAGGTTTCTGTGTAACTATAGAAAAAAAGCGCAGCGTTATCAAGTCTCATTTTACGTCGTGAAACTTTTGTGTAACTAAAATATTCAATAAAAACAATAACTTAGAGTATTATTTTTACTCCCACTCAATCGTCCCCGGTGGTTTTGAGGTCACATCATAAACAACCCGATTGATGCCTTTGACTTCGTTAATAATACGGGTGGCGGCGCGGCCCAGAAAATTCATATCAAAGGGAAAAAAGTCGGCCGTCATGCCATCCACCGATGTCACGGCCCGCAAGGCGCAGACACTATCATAGGTCCGTCCATCCCCCATCACGCCCACCGTTCTCACAGGCAACAAAACCGCAAACGCCTGCCAGATATCATCATACAATCCGGCTTTGCGGATCTCTTCAAGATAGATCGCATCGGCCTTGCGCAAGATATCGGCCTTTTCCTGAGAGACTTCACCCGGAATCCGAATAGCAAGGCCGGGCCCCGGGAAAGGATGCCGTCCGACAAACACATCCGGCAGGCCTAATTCGCGCCCCAAATCGCGGACCTCGTCTTTGAACAATTCCCGCAATGGCTCGACCAGTTTCATATTCATGCGGGCTGGCAAGCCACCGACATTGTGATGCGACTTGATCGTCACCGACGGACCACCGGTGAAGGACACGCTTTCAATCACATCCGGATAGAGCGTGCCTTGCGCCAGAAAATCCGCACCCCCGATTTTTTTGGCCTCAGATTCAAACACATCGATAAATAATTTTCCGATGATTTTACGCTTTTTCTCGGGATCGGAGACGCCCTTCAATTCGCCCAAAAAGGTCTCTGCCGCATTCACATGCACAAGGGGGATATTGTAATGATCACGGAACAAGCTCACGACCTGCTCGGCTTCGCCTAAGCGCATCAAGCCATGATCAACAAAAACACAGGTCAGCTGATCCCCAATCGCCTCATGGATCAAAACAGCCGCCACCGCAGAATCCACACCGCCTGAGAGGCCGCAAATCACCCGCCCCTTACCGACTTGCGCACGAATGCGATCAATCGCTTCGGCACGAAAAGCCTTCATGGTCCAGTCACCCTTACATCCGGCAATTTTATGAACAAAATTGCGGATGAGATGGGCGCCCTGCGGCGTATGCACCACTTCGGGATGGAACATGGTGGTAAAGATGCGGCGTTTCTCATCGCTCGCCACGGCAAAGGGCGCGTTTTCACTGACAGCCTTGACAGTGAACCCTTCAGGCAATTGGGTCACGCGGTCGCCATGGCTCATCCACACCGGATAGCTTTGACCAACCTCCCAGACGCCCTCAAACAAAGCACTGTGTTCACGCACCAAAACATCCGCACGCCCGAACTCAGCCGCATGTCCGCCCTCCACCGCTCCCCCCAATTGGACGGCAGTGGTTTGCTGGCCATAGCAAATGGCAAAAATCGGCACGCCTGCGTCAAAAACAACCTGTGGCGCGCGGGGCGAGCCTTGGCTCGTCACCGAGGCCGGGCCACCCGACAAAATCACCGCCCGCGGCTTCATCTCGGCAAAAGCCTTTTCGGCCGATTGGAAGGGAACAATTTCGGAATAAACGCCACATTCGCGCACCCGGCGCGCGATCAGCTGAGTGACCTGTGACCCGAAATCAATGATGAGAATCTTATCATGGCTGTGCTGTGTCATGTCTTTTGGGTTACGCCATCAGCGCCAACCGCTCAAGCCCGACGATGCAAGAGGCTCACAAAAAATCCATCTGTTGCACAACGTTTCGGCGTCATTTGCAGCCCCAAGCCGCGCAAAGACCGAAACTGGGCCAAAATCCCCAATCCCGCCATTTGCGCCGTCTCCTCCGGCGCTTCCAAAACAAACCCCTCGTGGCGGGACAAAAAGCCTTCAATCGCCCCGTCATTTTCAGCCGGCAGCAAGGAACAGGTGACATAGACAATCCGGCCACCGATTTTCACCAAGCCCGCAGCCCGATCCAGCACATGCGCCTGATCTTTCTGGCGATCGGCAAAACTGGCCGGCCGCATCCGCCATTTCGCATCGGGATTGCGCCGCCATGTACCCGTACCCGTACAAGGCGCATCAATCAAAACGCAATCGGTCCGCCCGACCATATCCGCCAAGGGCTCGTCATGGCGTGTGACGGGGGATCTGACATCCACATTGGTGACACCGGCACGACGCAGACGATCAAAAATAGGGGCCAGCCGCCGTTTGTCTTGATCGGTGGCCAAAAGCTTGCCCTGATTGCGCATGAGAGCCGCCAGCGCCAAAGTTTTGCCCCCGCCCCCCGCACATAAATCAATCACCGTCTCACCGGCTTTGACACGCGAAAGCAAGGCGGCCAGTTGCGAGCCTTCATCCTGTACTTCCACAAAGCCCTTTTGAAAGGCCGGTTCCGCTTGCACGGAAACGGGACGTCCATCAGGACGGGGCGCAATACGCAAGCCGATGGGCGAATAGAGCGTGGGTTGAGGGTTCAAATGCGCCAAGGCAGCCATAGCGTCCTCACGGCTGGACAAAAGCGTATTCACCCGCAAATCAACAGGCGCCCGCGCGGTCATAGCCTGCACTTCGGCAACCCGACCCTCGCCAAAGGCCTCGAATAACGCGCTATCAAGCCATGCGGGATAATCACCCTGCACAGGAGCAGGCGCCTCGCTCAAATCAATTGTTTCCAGGGCCTGCCGCTCGGGCGCAGTCAAAGGCTCGGGCGCAAAACGCTCGCCCGAACACAAGGCGCTGACATCCTCAATTAACAGACCGTTCAACCGCAATGACGCAAGCACCAAAGCCCGCGGCGTTTCCGCCTGCATGACATAGGCACAGGACGCCTTGCGCCGCAGCGTGTCATAGACATGGGCTGCAATGGCTGCGCGGTCACCCGATCCGGCAAAGCGATGGGTGAGGCCCCAATCCTTCAACGCATCGGAAGCCGGACGCCGCTTGGCATCCATATCGGCCAGAACTTCAATCGCAGCGGAGATACGCGCGGCAGGAACCATTGTCTCTCACTTTCAAGATCCACGCTGAGCGCGATGCGGCAGTCCTCAACCCATTGTGGGATAGTTCGGGCTTTCGCGGGTGATCGTGACATCATGCACATGGCTTTCGCGCAGTCCCGCAGATGTGATGCGCACAAATTTCGCTTTTTCACGCATCTCCTGCAAAGTCTTGGCGCCGACATAGCCCATGGCGGCCCGCAAGCCTCCGGCCAATTGATGGATCACAGCCCCGACCGGCCCCTTATAGGGAACCTGTCCCTCGATGCCTTCCGGCACAAGCTTCAAGGCGTCCTTGATATCTTGCTGGAAATAGCGGTCTGCCGACCCGCGCGCCATCGCACCGACCGATCCCATACCGCGATAGGCCTTGAACGAACGCCCTTGATACAAGAAGACCTCACCGGGGCTTTCATCCGTCCCTGCCAGCAAAGACCCGACCATGGCCACTTCCGCTCCAGCCGCCATGGCCTTAGCGAGATCGCCGGAATATTTAATGCCGCCATCCGCAATGATCGGGACATCGCGTTTCAACGCCACCGAGGCCGCATCCATCACCGCTGTCAGCTGCGGCACCCCCACACCCGCGACAATGCGCGTGGTGCAAATCGAACCGGGACCGATCCCGATTTTGACGGCATCCGCACCGGCATCAATCAAGGCACTGGTGCCGTCAGCCGTTGCCACATTGCCAGCGACGACCTGAACGCTATTTGACAGTTTTTTGATCCGTGTCACAGATTCAAGCACACGCTGGGAATGCCCATGCGCGGTATCCACCACCAACACATCCACCCCCGCATCGATCAAGGCTTCGGCGCGCGCAAATCCGAGATCGCCAACGGTGGTCGCAGCCGCAGCCCGCAAACGCCCGTGCTCGTCTTTGGAGGCCAGCGGATGGGTAACCTGATTTTCCATGTCCTTGACGGTAATCAGGCCAATGCAGCGATAATCGGCATCCACCACCAATAATTTTTCAAGGCGATGCTGGTGCAACAGCTTCTTGGCCTCATCCTGCGCGACGCCCTCGCGCACGGTAATCAAGCGCTCTCTGGTCATCAATTCCGCAACCCGCTGGCTCGGATTGGTCGCAAAGCGCACATCGCGATTGGTCAGAATGCCCATCAATTTTCCCGGCATGCCCGGCGAGGCTGCACCCACCACCGGAAAACCGGAAATGCCATGCAGACGCATCAATTCAAGCGCTTCCGCCAAGGTCGCTTCAGGCGTGATGGTGACCGGATTGGCAACCATGCCGCTTTCATATTTTTTGACGCGGCGGACTTCAGCTGCCTGTTCATGGGCTTCGAGATTGCGATGGATAACCCCGATCCCGCCCAATTGCGCCATGGCAATCGCCAAACGTGATTCGGTCACCGTATCCATGGCCGCCGACATAATCGGCAGATTGAGCGACAAATTGCGGGTGAGCCGTGTTTTGACGGTCACTTCACTGGGCATGACCTCGGAATGACCGGGCTGTAACAGCACATCATCAAAGGTAAAGGCTTCACGGATGATGGGGCTTTGCGCCGACATGGCCAACTCCTTATGGATATTCATAATAAACCGGTCCCGCTGACAAATAAGCTCGATCAGCGTCCCGTACTCAGACGATCGGATTGGCGCGTTGCATTAGCACGAAAGCCGCAGATTCCCAAAGCATTCCGCGACAAAGGTTCAAAGTTTTCGCAGTCCACCCACACAAACGTAATGAGTGAAGGCAGAGCGGAGTGAAAAGTTATGATCAATCAAAGAGTTAATCACTATCGACCGAGCGCCCCCGAAACCCTGTCGCCAAGACATAAAGTTCGGATGAATCCGCCCGCGAGGCCGCTGGTTTGACATGCCGCACGGTTGTGAAATCCCGCTTCAAATCATTCAACAAGGCCGTTTCCAGTCCGCCTTGAAAAACTTTGGCCACGAAGGCCCCATGCGGGGCCAAAACCTCACGGGCAAAGGCAACGGCCAATTCGGCCAAACCGATAATGCGCAAATGATCCGTTTTTTTATGACCCGTCGTATTGGCTGCCATATCGGACATCACGACATCGGCGGGGCCTCCCAACATGGCTTTCAACCGTTCGGGCGCATCCTCGTCATTAAAATCCATTACTTCGAAGGTCACGCCGGGAATACCGTCAATCGGCAAGAGATCGATACCGATTACTTTACCCTTGCCCTCTTCGGCCAGCACCCGTTTGGCGGCAACCTGTGCCCAACCACCCGGCGCGGCTCCCAAATCGACAATCCGCCCACCGGGTTTGAATAATTTGAATTTATCGTCGATTTCAAGAATTTTATAGGCGGCCCGCGAACGGTAGCCCTCGCGCTTGGCGCGAGCCACATAGGGGTCATTCAACTGCCGCTCAAGCCAGCGGGTTTGCGATATGGTCCGCTTTTTGGCTGTTTTAACGCGTTGTTTCAGCGACCGCCCGCCCTCGCGTCCCGATCCTTCCCCGCTCACGCGCCCGATC
>Ga0209085_1001300_pt1 | contig 15775 bp, 19 predicted proteins | sample C_131016_EF_Meta_FD_187310 | JGI IMG/M metagenome (GOLD analysis project Ga0209085, IMG submission 187310) | Freshwater microbial communities from Lake Croche, Canada to study carbon cycling - C_131016_EF_MetaG (SPAdes) (version 2) | ecosystem: Environmental > Aquatic > Freshwater > Lake...
ATCATGCAGGGGCGGGACGCCAAACTGCTTGCGCGTTTAGCCAAATTGCCCATGGGTCAGGTGGCTATCTCCAGTGTGACTTTGGCTGAAATTGAATATGGCATTCAGCGCAGAGGGCAGCCCATGGCATTGCGAAATGCCCTGACCCAAGTGCTTTTGCACATGGATGTGTTGCCATGGGATGCGACTGCCGCCACCTGCTATGGCGAACTGTGCAGCAGTTTGGAGTCGCAAGGCATCAACCTCAGCGACTTTGACATGATGATCGCGGCCCATGCGGTGACTTTGAAGGCCACCTTGGTCAGTCGGGACAAGGCATTTGCAAACATTCCAAAGCAGCGTTTGAAGCTGGAAGTTTGGTAGTTTTGGGTGGTTGATTGAATCAAAACCATCCCAACCATTCATGTCAAAGTTTCCGTCCTAAGCGTTTTTCCACTTGTTGTTTTTCCCAATCTGCACCCAATGGACTGAAGCGCTCAAACACAATCAAGCTGTGCATCAACAAACCCAGCCCCCAACCCAGCGCTGGATAAAAAGCCCAGTAGTAACCAATATCTTGCCAAATATTCAGGGCAAAAAGAGCAGGAATGATGATCAGGTATTGCATCAAGTGGATGTAAAACCCCTTGAGTTTGCGTACATGGTTGAAAGCCAGCATCTCTTCGTGGCTGATGCTGGGGTGGGTGGGTGCGAGGGTGTCGTTGGCATTGCTCATCTCGGTCCTTTGCAGTTGTGAAAAGTCGATTTCAAAAACGGCTGCCAAGGACTTCAAAGATTCGGTACTCGCGTCTTGTCCTTTTTCAAGGCGTTGAATGGTGCGCACACTCAGGCCGCTGAGGTCTGCCAGTTGTTGTTGTGACCAACCGCGTTGCAGTCTTAATTTTTGAATCAACATGAAATCTCCTGGGTTGCCGAACTGCTCAATTTAGGACTCTTCTGGGTTGTTGAACACGTCAGGAGTACGACAAAGGACTGACACAGGGGTGACAGCCATGACTTTACCCATGGACCGAACAACCTTGACAATATCTCATTTGAGATACAAAATTCATCTAGACAAACAGGAGTCCCAATGACCGCACAAACTTCCATGCTCCACATCCGTGTGGACGACGACATCAAAGAACAAGCGACTGTGGCCTTGTCGGCCATGGGGCTAACCATGTCCGAAGCTGTACGTTTGTTTTTGCGCCGAGTAGTCATAGACCAAGCTTTTCCCCTGGAACTCAAAGTACCCAACTCAGACACATTGGCTGCGATGGAAGAGTCCCGCGCCATGATGGCTGATCGAAGTGCCAGATTCAAAACGTCTGATCAATTGTTTGCTGATCTTGAAAAAAACAGCAGCCAGTAAGCGTACAAATTTACCTCGTGCTTGCGACTTCACCAAGATGTTTCTGAAGGACTGGCAGCGCTTGTCGCACTCGGGTCGTTATGACATGGTGCGTCTGAAAGAGGCCATGTTGTTATTGATTGCAAATGCTGCACCGCTGGGGCCAGAACGGCTAGACCATCCCCTGAAGGGCGACTGGTCAGACCACCGCGAATGTCATATTGGCGGAGATTTTTTATTGATATACCAAGCCGATGATGAAGCGATCACCTTTGTGCGGGCGGGTACACATTCAGAGTTGTTCAGTGTCTAAACAATGCGCGTACTCAATATTGTCATTTTCCTCCGCTTTAGCTAAAATGGCTAATCCTTAGGAGTTGCCATGCATATCACCGCCACCGAAGCCAAAAACAGATTTGGCAGCATTTGCGCTCAAGCCAAGAAAGGGCCGGTATTTGTTGAAAAAGCCGGGCAGGTTGACACCGTCATCCTGTCGGTCGATCAATACCGGGTGTTGCAAGCCGGCCAAAATACAGCCAGCTTGGCAAAGCGCAAGCAGCAATTTGAATCTGAGTTCGCCGAATGGATCACTGCCCAAAACGCGTGGGTTGAAACCCACGGCATCCCTGGCGCTGATTTACGTCCTTGGTAAACCGCTGTGGCCCAATTTGACGTCTACCCCAATCCTAGCGAGAGTGCCGATAAAGGCATTCCCTTTGTGGTGGTGTTGCAAAGTGATTTGCTTGATGCCTTGGCGACACGTCTTGTGATGCCCTTGGCCACTTTAGAGTTTGCTGACAAAGTTCCTGAAAAGCTATGCCCTTTGGTCACGGTCAACGGCCAACAGCTTCGGGCGCTGGCGCACTATGTAGCGCCCATGCCGGTGCGAAGCTTGCGTCAAATGGCGGGTAACTTATCGTCTCAATCGCATTTGCTGATTGCCGCCATGGATGTGGTCTTATCAGGTGTTTGACCCATATAAACATGGGTTGCTTAGAATAAATCCAAATTAATCACAAGGATACGTCGTGGATTTCATGTTGCTTTTAAAAGCCGCAGCAATGGGCGTGGTCGAAGGTTTGACCGAGTTTTTACCCGTCTCCTCGACCGGGCATTTGATATTGGCCGGAGCACTGCTGGGTTTTGACGATGAGAAAGCCAAGGTATTCGATATCGCTATCCAAACCGGCGCAATTTTTGCGGTGGTGATCGTGTTCTGGGAAAAAATCAGCGCGACCGTCATTGCCTTGCCTTCACAACGGCTGGCGCGCCGTTTTGCCGTCAATGTGCTGATCGGATTTTTACCCGCGGTGGTACTTGGACTGTTGTTCGGTAAGGTCATTAAAGCGCATTTGTTCACGCCGACGGTGGTGGCGACGACTTTTATTCTGGGCGGATTGGTGATTTTGTGGGTCGAGCGCTGGGGCAGAAAACCATTGCACGACGGCCATCCAGATGACCATGTACGCATCATGAATGTAGAGTCCATGTCACCGCTTGACGCTTTGAAAGTTGGCCTGGTGCAATGTTTGGCCATGGTGCCGGGCACGAGTCGCAGTGGTGCCACCATCATTGGCGGTATGTTGCTCGGACTCTCGCGAAAAGCCGCTACTGAGTTTTCTTTTTATCTTGCGATTCCGACTTTGATCGGCGCTGGCGTCTACAGTTTGTACAAAGAACGTGCCTTGTTGAGTTTGGATGATATGCCGATGTTCTGCATCGGCTTGGTGTTCTCATTCATCAGTGCACTGGTCTGTGTGAGATGGTTACTGCGCTATATTTCTACCCACAATTTTGTGCCTTTCGCCTGGTACCGCATTGCTTTCGGCGCAGTGGTGTTGCTCACTTCTTACCAAGGCTGGATCGTCTGGCAACCTTGATTGATTTCAGGGGATTTATTTTTTCATAGCAAGACTGAGCATATTCAAAATAGCCGCTTCAACGGCTGCCGCCGTCACCAGTGGTTTTTCCATGGGCACCAGATGCGTGCCATCGATCATCGTGATACGTCCTTTGGTAATTTTGTGGGTGAAATCAGAACCTGCCAACCGCATTTCGCGTGAGTGACGCGCTGCCACCAAACTGACTGGGCAAGTCAGAGGGTGTTTTTTTAATAAGCGTTCCAAATTATGAGGGACGTTGTTGTAAATCAGCGTTTCAATGTCGCGGTTAAAACTCAATACGCGCCGCACACCTGCTTCGGATTTTTCTTCACGCGTGCCCTGCAACACGTAATCATTCAATACTTGCGGATCCCATCGTGCAAATACTTTTTTTGAAGCGAAATGCGCTCGTACTTCTTCCAAAGAAAGCCATTCATTTCTTCTTTTGCGGCTGATTGCGCCGGGAGAAAACTTCTTGTTCAAAGAAAGGGTTTTGGAGAGTTGCAGCACTTTGGCCTGTAATCCACCCACCGCAGGCGCATCCACCATCACCACGCCATGCGCCAGATGGGGGTACTGTGCGGCCAACATCAGGCTGAGCATGCCGCCCAAGGAATGGCCGACCAAGACCACGGGGCCACTGTGCGCCGCGATCAATGGTTGGGCAAATGCATGTACTTCCTCGACCAAATGCGGCCAGTTACTGGTGACGGGAAAAGCCGGGTTGTGGCCAATTTTTTCCAAGGCCTGGACTTGCAAGTTCCGCCGACGTAATTCATTGAGCATGACGCTGTAAGTGCTGGCTGGAAAACTGTTGCCGTGAAAGAAAAGAATCAATGGCTGACCGGCAGGGCAATCGGGATAAGTGGTCATGTCAAGGTATCACAGTAATTTTTTCAAAGCGTATAAGGCGTCCAGCGCTTCGCGCGGACTCATGGTGTCTGGGTCCATCTGTGCCAGTTGGGCTTGCACAGGAGAGGGTCCCGTATCGATGGCTTCGGGCGGTTGCGCAAACAAGTCCACTTGCGCGCGCGAGTTTTGTGCATCCGACTCCAAAGCGGACAGCGCATGCTTGGCATGGTTCAACACGCTGACTGGCATACCCGCTAAGCGAGCCACTTGGATACCGTAACTGCGGCTTGCAGGGCCGGGTTGTAGTTCGTGCAAAAACACAATGTCGTTGCCGCTCTCAGCGGCGCTGACGTGCATATTGACTGCAAAGCGGTGACTGGCAGCAAACTCGGTCAATTCAAAATAATGGGTGGCAAACAAGCTGTAAGACTGGGATTTATCGTGCAGGTAAGTTGCAATACCGCTGGCCAATGCCAACCCATCAAAGGTAGAGGTGCCGCGTCCAATTTCATCCATCAGCACCAAACTGTTGGGCGTGGCCGCATGCAGAATTTGCGCACCCTCGGTCATCTCCAGCATGAACGTGGACTGGGCATTGGCCAAATCATCTGCCGCACCTATGCGAGTATGTATGGCGTCAATCGGACCGATACTACAAGCGTCAGCGGGCACGTGGCTGCCGATGCTGGCCAGCAACACAATCAAAGCCACTTGCCGCATGTACGTGGATTTACCGCCCATGTTCGGCCCGGTGATGATTTGCATGCGCTGTGAAGGACCAAGCTGCGTATCGTTGGCAATAAAGCTGCCGCCGTTTTCGGCCAGTCGTGACTCGACCACTGGGTGCCGACCACGAGTGATATGGATGCCTGGTGTATTCACCAAAACGGGTGCGCACCAGTGGAGTGTCAATGAACGTTCGCTGAGGGTAGTCAATACGTCAAGCGTCGCCAAGGCCCAAGCTACTTGCGACAGTGCGGGTACAAACTGTTGCAGTTCATCCAGCAACTGTTCGAAGAGAAATTTTTCGCGCGACAGGGCGCGTTCTTGTGCCGACAATGCCTTGTCTTCAAAGGCCTTTAACTCTGGCGTGATGAAGCGTTCTGCATTCTTTAAGGTTTGTCTGCGACGGTAATCGTCGGGTACTCGTTCAAGCTGTCCTTGCGTAACTTCGATGTAAAAACCGTGCACCCGATTGAACTGCACTTTCAAGTTATGGATGCCTGTACGCTCGCGTTCACGCATTTCGAGTTCCAGCAAAAAACTGTCGCCATGGTTTTGTATGTTGCGCAACTCATCTAACTCAGCATCAAAACCATGGTTGATGACGCCGCCGTCGCGTACCAGCGCTGACGGTTCGCTCAGCAGTGCGCGATGCAGTAAGTCGGCGCATTCAGGCGGAGAAACCAACGATTTACTGAGTGTTTGCAGCCAGGGCGTGTCTGCCGCTGATGACAGCGTGTCGGGTAGCAATGCTGCACGTTGCAGCGCCAGACCCAGCGCCACCAACTCGCGCGGCCTGACCTGGCGCAACGCAATTCGCGCACTGATACGTTGCACATCGCCCAAGCCTTTCAACGCCGTGCGTAAATCACGCCACACACCAGCGCCATGTTCACCTTGCAAGGCAGCGATGGCGTCCAGTCTTTGTTGTGCCAGCGTGCGATCTCGCGGCGGCTCTAGCAGCCAGCGTTTCAATGTGCGACTGCCCATGCCTGTCATGCAAGTGTCCATCAGAGAAAACACTGTGGGGCTGTCTTCGCCACGCAGCGTTTGCGTCAATTCCAGATTACGCCGTGTGCTGGCAGGTAAGTCAATGCGTTCTTCATGACGCTCGACCCGTAGCTTTTGCACATGGGTCAGGCTACGCCCTTGCGTGTGTTCTGCATAGGCCAGCAAGGCAGAGGCTGCAGCGTGTGCTTGCACCAGGTCTTGTGCTTGCCAAGCATCCAAGGAGGCCGCGTGCAATTGTTCTAGCAGTTTGCGCTTGCCTAAGCTACTGTCAAACGCCCATGACGGCCGTTCAGACTTAACGCTCACACTCGACAGCAAGGGCAGCAAATGCGCGGGCAGTTCGCTGCTGAAAATCACTTCACTAGGGGCAATACGTCCAATCCAAGCAGGCAATTGATCCGCTGAGCATTCGGCCATGCGCAATACGCCCTCGGTCACGCTCAACCATGCCAGTCCGCAGCCTTGGGCTTTGCCTGCACGTTCACTGGCGTGCACCGCCAGCACATAAGCCTCGGTCTTATCACTCAATAATTCGGCATCGGTCAAGGTACCTGGCGTGACCACGCGAACTACTTTGCGCTCGACCGGGCCTTTACCGCCGACCTCACCCACTTGTTCGCAAATGGCAACCGATTCACCCAGTTTGATCAAGCGTGACAGATAGTTGTCAACTGAGTGAAACGGCACACCAGCCATCACCACTGGTTGACCGGCGGATTGACCGCGTTGCGTCAAAGTGATGTCAAGTAATCGCGCAGCTTTTTCCGCGTCTTCAAAAAACAGTTCATAAAAGTCTCCCATGCGGTAGAACAACAGGGTCTGCGGAAAGTCTGCTTTCAGACCCAGGTACTGGGTCATCATGGGAGTGTGCGTGGATGTGTCTGCCATGGTTACACAGCACTGCTCAATGCTTATTTTGTGCTGTCAATGTCTTGGCGCAATTCAGCGATAGCCTGAGCCGCCACCGCCTTGTCTGCCACACTTGAAAACTTGGAATAGGGTTGCAGCAGAGTCACCATCTGACCGTAAATTTTAGGGTTGGCTGCCAAGCATTCGTGTTGGTACAAATAATCTGCCTCGCCTGTGAAGTTGCCCACCAAGCCACCGGCTTCAGTGATCAGCAAGGCGCCCGCGGCCATGTCCCAAGGATGCAGACCATTTTCAAAAAAACCGTCGCTGAAACCTGCCGCCACGTAGGCCAAGTCCAGTGCCGCCGCGCCAGGGCGACGTACACCGGCGGTGCGTTTCATCACCTCGCTCAACATGCTCAGGTAGGCCGTGAAATCGTCACCCTCGCGAAACGGAAAGCCGGTGGTGATCAGACATTCGTTCATGCGTATGCGTTTGCTCACGCGTAAGCGCCGGTCATTCAAAAAGGCGCCACGCCCGCGAGTCGAGGTGAACAAATCGTTGCGCGACGGGTCGAAAACCACGGCCTGTTCTAAGCGGCCGCGGCTTTGCAATGCAATGCTGACGCAATAAAAAGGAAAGCCGTGAATGAAATTGGTGGTGCCGTCCAACGGATCGATGATCCACACATGTTCTGCGTTCGGATTGCCATGTGTTTTGCCGGACTCTTCGGCCAGAATGCCGTGGTCAGGGTAGGCATTGAGTAAGGTTTCAATGATGATGTTTTCGCTGGCTTGGTCGACTTCGGTGACAAAGTCGTTTTCCATTTTTTTCGAGACTCGAACCGATTCCACATCCAGTGCCGCGCGGTTAATGATGGCTCCGGCCGAACGCGCCGCCTTGATGGCGATATTCAGCATGGGGTGGATGGAGGATGAAGAGGCAGTGGTGGTCATGAAGGGGACAGCGAAGCCTGTGTTGAACGCGTACAAGCAGCGTCTGGAGCAAAAAAACACGCCCGTCTGAGCGGGCGGCGACAATAGCGGTTATTTTAGTCCTATGCACACGCGTTTTATTTTGATCGAAACCAGCCACGCCGGCAATGTCGGTGCGACTGCCCGCGCCATGCGCGTCATGGGCTTTGACGATCTGGTGCTGGTCAAGCCGCGCTGGGCCAATGTGTTGCGCCGCGAGGAAACCATTCAACGAGCCAGTGGTGCGCTGAATGTGCTCGAAAACGCACGTATTGTCGACACACTGGACGAAGCCTTGCATGGCATGACGCATGTGTGCGCGACGGCTATGACGCCGCGTGATTTCGGCCCGCCGACGCGCACACCGCGTGATCATTTTGCGCAAATGCCAGCCGCCGCCGATGCCAGTGGTGGCATGGCGTTTTTGTTTGGTTCAGAGCGTTTTGGCATGAAAAACGAGGACGTATACCGCTGTCATGTGGCGCTGAGTATCCCGACCGACCCGGCATTTGGCTCATTGAATATTGCGGGAGCCGTACAAGTCATTGCGTATGAATGGCGACTGGCCTTGGGCGGCTTTGCGGTAGAAGATGCTGTCGCTACGGCAGTCCATGCCGACGCGGCGCAAATCGCCGGTTTGTTGTCGCATTGGCAACAATCACTCACAGACATCGGCTTTCTCGACCCGCAAGCGCCCAAAAAACTCATGCCACGCTTGAACCAGTTGTTCAACCGCGCGGGTTTAAGCGAAGAAGAGGTGCATATATTGCGGGGCATTGCCAAAGCCATGACGCAGGTCTCGCAGCGAAAAAGTTAGACTCTTTGCATGTTCTCAAGAATTCGCTCCGATATACAAACCATTCTCGATCGTGACCCTGCCGCGCGCAGCGGTTTCGAGGTGTTGACTTGCTACCCCGGATTGCATGCCGTGGTGCTGCACCGGTTAGCACACGCCTGCTGGGGCATGGGATTGAAATGGCTGGGGCGTTTCATCTCCCACATGGCGCGTTTCTTCACCGGCATTGAAATCCATCCGGCGGCAGTGATTGGCTCGGGCGTTTTTTTTGACCACGCCATGGGCGTGGTGGTCGGCGAAACCGCAGAGATTGGTGATGGCTGCACGATTTATCAAGGTGTGACATTGGGCGGCACATCACTTTACAAAGGCGCTAAACGTCACCCGACTCTGGGGCGTAACGTGGTGATAGGTGCTGGGGCCAAAGTGCTCGGCGGTTTCACCGTCGGTGACGGTGCCAAAGTCGGCAGCAACGCAGTGGTCACCAAACCTGTACCCGCAGGTGCTACAGCGGTTGGTAACCCGGCTCGCATCATTGAAGCTAACACCGAGGCGGTGCGAGAAGAGGTGGCTTCAAAAATGGGTTTTTCCGCCTATGGTGTAACGCAAAACGACGACCCCCTGAGTCAGGCCATCCGCGGATTGATCGATTACACGGCCGAACAGGACAAGCAAATTGCCATGCTGTGGCAGGCGCTGGAAAAATTATCGCAAGGGTCGTTGAATGCCACGGATTGCGTGCCGCAGGGGGCAGCTAAAAATATACATGCAGACATTGAAAAGTTGAACAAGCTGATTGATTGAGAAGGTGTAAAGCGCGACTGTTTCATGCCGATCAAAAAAACATGTCTGCATTTATCAAACTGCATCCCCACAGCCTGATTTTTCAGCGCTTAGAGAATGGCGATTTCAATGCCGAGTTGTCTTTCAGTGTCGAGCAATACGGTTTGATGGTCAGCGACTGCGTGATCAAACTGAATTTGTATCCACCGAATCAATTTCACAGCCATTGGTGGATGGTGTGCGATGACCCGGCGCAGCTCAATGTGCCAGGGTTTTCGGTATTTTTGCGGTCGCTGGAAAAGTATGTATTCACCACACTGAATTATTCGCCAGAGGATGCTGTCATGAGCAGTCCTCAGCCTTCACATTTACGCGTTGCCAGCAACACTAATGCGTCTAGTGAACTGTTTTTTGAAAAAATGTATTTCGATATCAGCAAGGTCACTTTCCACCTGCACCCATAAATGGTGCTCAGACGGGCGGCACATATGCACGCGCGGCAGTCTTTGGTCGGAATGCTTTGCAAAATGCGTCGCGGGTTTGCATGTAAGGCCCGCCAATCAAATCGATGCAATACGGCACGGCCGCAAAAATACCGTCAACCAAGCTTGCCCCTTGCGCATCTTTCAAACCGCCCAAGGTTTCAGTGATTGATTTGGGTTGCCCCGGCAAATTGATGATCAGACTGCCTCCTCTGATCACCGCTGCTTGTCTGGACAAAATAGCTGTGGGAACAAAGCGCAGGCTGATCTGGCGCATTTGTTCGCCAAAGCCGGGCATTTCCTTGTCTGCGACAGCCAGTGTCGCTTCCGGTGTCACGTCCCGTATGGCCGGGCCAGTACCGCCGGTGGTCAGCACCAGTGAACAACCGGCGTCCACCAGTTCTATCAACGTCTGGCTGATCAGTGCTTGTTCATCGGGAATCAAGCGAGCTTCAAACACCAGCGGATTGTGCAAAGCCTGTTGCAGCCATTCGCGCAAGGCGGGCAGGCCTTTGTCTTCGTAGGTGCCGCTGGAGGCGCGGTCGCTGATAGAAACGATACCAATGTGGATGGTGTCTAAGTTGGGATCTGCGTTCATGTGGTGTCAGCTTTGTGCGCGGACAGCTGATCGCGCACGAGTTTAAAAATATCTCGGTAAGCACGGCCTTGGCGAGGAAACGCACCTTGCGATACAGCGCTTTTATCTGGTAGGCCGTCCTTGCGAGCTTGGCGAATCAAGGCGCGTAATTGCTGACTGTCAGTATCAGGGTGAGCCGCGAGCCAATCGGCCAGCGATTCATCCTCTTTGAGTAAACGCTCACGCCAGTGCTCTGCCATGTGCAAGGCCAGCGTTTCCTCCGCGCTTCCATTGTGCTGTACATCAAGAGCCGCGCGAATCGCTTGCACTTGCGGTTCGTCGAGTTTGCGCATCAGTTTGCCGACGAATTGCATTTGACGGCGAAGGCCTTCGAAGTTGGTGATTTTTTTGGCGTCCCTGATGGCTTCGAACAGCAATTCGGGCACGTGTTGTTGAGCAACCAGTTGCTTCATAGCGTCTTGGCGCAATTGCAACAAGTCTTCGCCAAGCTTTTGCAATTCAAAGCTTTCGCGTTTAAGGTCGGTTCGGCTGGCGCTGTCGCTGCCCTTGAGCTCGCGCTTGAGTTCAAGATCAAGTTCGCTGCCTTCGGCAACAAAATGACCTTTGACGTAATAACCTTTGGTGGGTTTGCGGGACATGGTCTGGGGTTAATGGTGTGGCAAGTATCATAGCTGTCGATATGAAACCACATTCCCCCCCCCACTCCTCCTCCGATCAAGCCCTACCAGGCTTCAGTCACAGTCGTGCTCAGTTTGAAGCGCTTGTTGATTCTGCGCTGGCGCATGCTTTGCGTCTTGGTGCCAGCGATGCAGCCGCCGAAGCTTCCGAGGGCTGTGGCTTGAGCGTTTCCGTGCGCAAAGGTGAGCTTGAAAACGTAGAACGTAACCGCGACAAATCCCTTGGTATCACCGTGTACATGGGTAAACGCCGAGGCGGTGCCAGCACGTCAGATTTTTCCGAGGCTGCCATTGAACGTACGGTCAAGGCCGCGCACGATATCGCCCGTTTCACAGCGGAAGACCCGATGGCAGGTTTGCCTGATGCAGATTTGATTGCACATGAACAGCGCGATCTGGACTTGTTTCATCCCTGGTCTATCAACAGCGAACAAGCGGCAGAGTTGGCCTTGCGATGCGAAGCATCGGCCTTGAAAACTGATGCGCGTATCACCAACAGCGAAGGTGCAGCGGTATCAGCACAACAAAGCCATTTCTTCAGCGCACATACCCATGGTTTTCGCGGTGGCTATGCCAGTTCCCGACACAGTTTGTCCGTCGCGCCGATTGCGGGCACGGGCGAAGATATGCAACGCGACGCCTGGTACAGCTCCATGCGCCATCCGGACGAACTGGCCTCGCCCGAAGTGGTAGGTCGTTACGCCGCAGAGCGGGCTTTGAGCCGATTGCACAGCCGCAAAATTCGCACCATCAGTTGCCCTGTGTTGTTCGAATCTCCATTGGCCGCCGGTTTACTCGGTGGATTGGTACATGCCTTGAGCGGCGGTTCGCTTTACCGTAAAAGCAGTTTTTTGCTGGATTCCTTGGGCAAACAAGTATTGCCAGCGCATATCAACGTACAGGAAGACCCGTTTGTTTTACGAGGCAAAGGCAGCTCTCCGTTTGACGAGGAGGGCGTTAAAACAAGCGCACGTCAGTTGATACACGACGGCAAAGTACAAGGCTATTTCCTCAGTAGCTATTCAGCCCGCAAGCTCGGTATGACGACCACAGGCAATGCAGGCGGTTCACACAACTTGGTCATGTCTTCCACCCAAACCAAAACCCAAGACAATCTCGATGCCATGCTGAAAAAACTCGGCACCGGATTGTTTGTCATTGAGTTGATGGGCCAAGGCATTAACTACGTGACCGGCGACTACTCCCGTGGCGCCAGTGGTTTTTGGGTAGAGAAGGGCGAAATCGCCTACCCGGTGCAAGAAATCACGATTGCAGGCAATATGAAAGATATGTTGATGGGCATACAAGCTATCGGATCTGATGCTTATTGCTATGGCGCTAAAACCATAGGCTCTGTGCTGATCAACCGCATGAAGGTCGCCGGTTCTTAAGGCTGTTCAGTGGTTGAGGACCACCATGGCGTTGTCCTGCCAGTGTGCCCACAGCTGCTGACCGATTTCAATATTCTCATGGTGTCTGTCGGTATTGGTGATCCATGCTTGCAAAGAGTCGCCGTTAACCATTTTCAGTTGGTAACTGGTGTAGCTGCCAAAGTACGACAAGCTGTCAACCTTGCAAGCCACTGCGTTGTAGGCTTGGTTGGGATCTTGCAGGCTTAATTGGATTTTTTCTGGGCGCAAAGCGACGGTGACAGGCATGCCCAAATGACCAGAAATGCCGTGTCCGACATGAAAGCGGCATACGGCACTGTGTATGACTGCTTCGTCAACCTCGTCTTGCGCAATTTCTCCATCCAACAGGTTCACATTGCCAACAAAACCTGCGACAAATCGACAATTAGGGTATTCATAAACCTCGCCAGGCGAGCCGACTTGTAAAAAGCGGCCCTCGCTCATGACGGCGATACGGTCAGCCATGGTCATGGCTTCGTCTTGGTCATGGGTCACCATGACGCAAGTCACACCTACTTTTTTGATGATGTTGACTAACTCCACTTGGGTTTCTTCGCGCAGTTTTTTGTCCAATGCACCCAAGGGTTCATCCAGCATCAGCAGTTGCGGGCGTTTGACCAAACTGCGAGCTAACGCAACGCGTTGTTGCTGTCCACCCGAGAGTTGGTGAGGGCTGCGTTGAGTGAATTTTTGCAACTGCACCAATTGCAAAATATCTTCGACGCGTTGGGCAATTTCTGCTTTTGCCACGCCGTCGCGCTTCAAGCCAAAAGCCACGTTCTCCCAGACATTCAAATGGGGAAACAACGCATACGACTGGAACATCATATTCATCGGACGTTCGTAGGGAGGCAAGTCGGTGACATCTTTGCCATCCAACCAGACGCTGCCGCTGGTGGGTTTTTCAAAACCAGATAGAACCCTAAGTAAAGTGGATTTACCGCAACCTGAGGAACCCAGCAACGCAAAGATTTCTCCGCGCTCAATATCTAGGCTGACATCATTCACAGCAACGGTATCGCCAAACCGCTTGGTGATGTGATCTATGCGCAGGTAAACAGGTGAATCAGTCACGGTGTATGCAAAGAAAGGTTGACGTGAATTGCGCTTGAATCAAGCTGAACTAGCGGGATTTTAGGCACTAACTGCCAGTTTATAGTCGAAGGAATCTGCGACCTCCCGCTTTACCCTGCCAACGCAGCCTTTACCGCGGCACTGACCTGCCCCATGTCTGCCTTGCCAGCCAGTCTGCTTTTTCACGGCTCCCATGACCTTGCCCATGTCGCCTGGGCCGCTGGCGCCGAGTTCTGCCACGATGGCAGCGACTTCTTTTTGCACCTCTTCTGGCGACAGGCGCTGCGGTAAATAGGCTTGCAAGACTGCGATTTCAGCACTTTCCACATCAGCCAGATCTTGGCGTTGGGCGGACACATAAGCGGCAACCGAGTCTTTGCGTTGTTTGATCAATTTATCGACAATGGCGATGACCATGACGTCATCGAGTTCAACCCGTTCGTCCACTTCCTTTTGCTTCATCGCGGCTTGCAACAAACGGATGGTGCCCAGTCGAACGCTGTCTTTGGCACGCATGGCGGTTTTCATGTCTTCGGTGATTTGCGCTTTAAGGCTCATTGATTGCTCCAGTCAAAATAAAGGCCCGCGCGGACTTGGCCGGGCGAGCCTTGTCAGGCCAAGACCTGAAAAAATCAATACAGTTTTTTAGGTAACTGCATACTGCGAACGCGTTTGTAATGGCGTTTGACCGCCGCGGATTTTTTACGTTTACGTTCTGTCGTGGGTTTTTCATAAAACTCACGGGCGCGCAAATCGGTGAGTAAGCCCAATTTTTCAATGGTGCGCTTGAAACGACGTAAAGCGACGTCAAAGGGCTCGTTTTCTTTTACACGGATGGTGGTCATTGACAACAATTTTCAAAATGTGCTCGCCAAGAATTTGAAGAAGATCGGGCTTCAAATGCAGGCAGCGGTGTTACGGGGGTAGGGGACTGGCTTTGAGCCTCGATCCGCCAAACACGAAATTATAGCGGTTTCAGCCGTGTTGCCAAGGCTTTGGCACATGCAAATGCACTGGACCAGGCCCACTGGAAGTTGTAGCCGCCCAGCCAACCGGTGATATCCACCACTTCCCCAATGAAATAAAGGCCTTTTTGGGTCGATTCCATGGTTTGTTGGGACAAATCGCGGGTATCAACGCCACCTGCAGTGACCTCGGCTTTGGCATAGCCTTCGGTACCTGATGGATTCAGCGTCCAGCTCTGAAGTTGCATAGCCACTTGCTTTAAGGCCTTGTCTGGCATGTCTGCCAGGCTGCGTTGCCAGTCTTTGTGATCAGCTGTCCAGGTGTCTGCTAAACGCGACGGCAGCCAGGCAGCCAAGGTATTGGCCAGATTTTTCTTTGATGTCTGCTTGGCTTGCAACAGGGCTTGAGCCAGGTCGGTGTCAGGCAGCAGGTTCAAGCGGATTGGGGAGCTTGGCTGCCAGTAGCTGGAAATCTGCAACACCGCCGGTCCAGACAAACCTCGGTGGGTAAACAGCAGGTCTTCGTTGAAAGACGTCGGTTTTTTTCCATCACCGGTCGCCATAACCACCGGCAACGATAAACCGGCTAAGCCAGCATAAGGCTGCCAGTCGGTCGCTGAAAAGGTGAGGGGAACCAGTGCGGGGCGAGGTTCAACCATACGCAAGCCGAATTGGCGGGCCAAGCGGTAGCCGATGTCGGTGGCGCCGATTTTGGGGATGGACAAGCCGCCAGACGCCACCACCACGGCGCTGGCTTGCACCTGACCTTGGTGGGTGTTGGCCAAATAGTGTGGCTCAGGGCTTTCGCTGTGTGTCAGGTCAATCAAACTGCAGGGTTGCCAGCGAGTGACTTTGCCACCCATGGCTCCAGCCTCGCATTCATGCAGCAAAACATCGATCACATCCTGTGCACTGCGTTCGCAAAACATCTGGCCTTTGTGTTTTTCATGGAATGGCACACCGTGTTTTTGCATGAGCGCAATGAAATCTTGGGCGGTATAGCGACTCAGCGCACTGCGGGCAAACATGGGGTTCTCGCCCAAAAAATGGGTGTGAGGCGCGCGCGGGTCTATGTCTTTGTTGGTGAAGTTGCTGCGACCACCGCCAGAGATACGGATTTTTTCAGCTACTTTGGGGTAATGGTCCAAGAGTAATACGTTCAAACCCTGTTGCGCCGCAATGCCTGCGCAAAATAAACCTGCTGCACCTGCTCCAATGATCAGCACATCGACTTGTGTCATGTGTACTGCAAAAAAGCCTCGATGTGTTGCGCTAAATCCAGCGGTTGATCGTGGTGCATCATGTGACCTGCCTGTGCAATCGTGACGGAGCGAATGTCCTTGATGGATTTCAATCGTTCGTG
>Ga0209085_1001301_pt1 | contig 15772 bp, 37 predicted proteins | sample C_131016_EF_Meta_FD_187310 | JGI IMG/M metagenome (GOLD analysis project Ga0209085, IMG submission 187310) | Freshwater microbial communities from Lake Croche, Canada to study carbon cycling - C_131016_EF_MetaG (SPAdes) (version 2) | ecosystem: Environmental > Aquatic > Freshwater > Lake...
CTGGCGAAGTTTGGTATCTTCGTCAGCGTTCACGGTGGACGCAAGAACTTGAGGATGAACTGATTTCCCTTCATAATGCTGGTAATCCCCCCAACATCAACGAATTCCCAACCGCTTGAAGAACCGGCACACTGACCCTTGTGATGCCGGGAATTTTGTCGTATGATACTCACATACCCAAAGCAACCCTTCCTAACTGAAATGACTTTTACATCTGCTTTACTTTGGTTCTTTTTTCCTCTTACTGGTTCTTATATTGGAGTAAAACTTTATAAGTATTTCAATAAAACTGATAATCCAATTGACCCAGAAGACCCTACCTGTTGGAACTATTCAGAAGCACGATTGAGGAGAATGAAATGAAACTTCTACTCAAATACCTACTTCAAACACCTCTACTCACCTTTCTGGTTATTGGAGTAGATTCAATTTCTGATGGTAATCTTTGGATTACTGCTCTGGTTACAATTGGTGTTTTATTTCTTTATACTACTGGTGATTACTTGGATACTGACGAATGATTGACCTCAACCTCACCAAAAGACAAACATTAATTCTCTCTATCGCACTCACAAATCTGTATGATGAGATTGCGAAGTCCGGTGAAGGACATCAAATGAAACTGGATGTTATAGAACTCGCAAAACTGATTCAAACAGAGACTTCTAAAGAACTTGAAAGGAGGAACTCAAATGAACCTACTTGAAAAATACAAACGGTGGGTCAATACCTACAACTACCTACACGGACACACAAATGCCTGGGATGAGTGGTATCAACCTCATTATCGCTGGAATCCATTTGATGATAGAAACTACTACTGGACTCCTCTTTGGTTGGATAGGTATATGTGTGGATGGAAGAGCGTTCATTATGCCTTTGAGGCGTGGTCTTATCGTATGACTGATAGGCGTTATCACTCAAATCCTGGAGTATTCTGGGCAGAACTGAATGATATTTGGTCGGAAATGAACTATTCGCATCAATTTAAAAAAACATCAGGAGAGAACAAATGATTGAAATTGAAAAGACTTACAAGATCACATTCACCGAGGAACAACTACGAGAACTCTTAAGAGTTCTTGTCCGAAGTACTAATGATGTGAGAGGAACGGCGTTGAACTCAATCTATTACGAACTCAAAGACCTCTACAATCCTACTGCTTTTTGAACTGAAATGACTCAAAAACTATTCTATGTTGAAGTTACCAAATCCGCTTGGGTTCTTGCAGAAAATGATGAAGAAGCAAAGAGTTTTGCAGATCAAATTTTAGACACCGAATACCTTACCGAGATTGATGTATTCCCCTACACAGAAGAATACTTAAAGGTTTCTGGATGGGATAAAAATTGTTATGTCTATCATAAAGAGCAAAGAAACAAAGACATTAAAGTTGGAGATTTATTGAAATGACTGAAGAGTATTTCACTGATTATCCAACTGAACCCATTGGTGGACGAAATCCTTATTACCGATGTTCTTATTGTAAGGGAAGTGTCCCAGAAATCAACGGGTATCTTGAAAGGCACGCTAAATGGTGTGAGTATCGTATTAAAAAAGAGGAGATTCTAACTAAAATGACTGAAGACGAACTTTATAGTAGATTCAAACAACTTGAAGACCGCATCAATGAACTTGAAAATAAGAAGTTTAGATTGGAATATAAAATTGAAGATTTGGAGTCCTTGTGCTCCCGACTTGAAGATAAAATCACTGATATTGGATGGAGAACTTGAGAGGTAGGACACTCTTTGAACCGTCACAAGGGCACTCCACAACCGCCCAGAATGCCTTATAATACTCTCATACACACAGACACATTATGCAGTTTTCAGAATACGGTATTATGCTTGAAGCGGAAGAACTTCGTGATATTCTCACAGGTAAAACCGGATTTCGCAGATGCCCAGATTGTCAGGGAGAAGGTGAAAGTTGGATACTTCATTATACTCTTGTTGATGACCCTGACCAAAGTAATGAGCAATACAAGATTGTAAGTGCTCAATTTGGTGCTGATTTTGATGAAGATAATATTCCTCCAGAATATTCCTGGGCAGAGTGTGATTTGGAGGATTGTGAAACCTGTTACAGTGTTGGTTATGTTCCTATTGAAGGTTATTGATTAGAACACTCTTTGAACCGGCACACCGACTTGTGAGGGCGGTTAACCGTACCTTTCAGGGCGGTTTACCCCCTTTACCCCGGACCCAAAACGCGCTATGATTAATGTATGGAAAACACTCAACTCACTACCACTGACAACTATTGGCAAATGACAAAGTGGCAGTGGTTCCTTGAAGGTTGGGTCAACTTTCATTACGCATGGGATTGCTACGTGACTCGTGATGCTTTCGGGTATGAGGACTTCTGGGAGGCGTTATCTTGGGGATGGTTCAGCGAGTACATCTTCCCTTACGATGATTGCTATAATCCTGTAATCAGTGCAGAAAGAAAATTGAGGTTGGGGCAATGACTGACAAAGAAGCATTAAACGAGTTTGCAAAGGGTGAATAACTTACCTCACTCCGGACACGGGTATAATACCCTTAGTTACCTGTCTGTGATGACCGTTGAAGAAGAAGTCTATTGCGATTACCTTTACGATTGTTACATCGCCAATCAACGTTTAACGGATGAGGATTGGGAGCTTTATGGCAAAGAAGACCACCATCTGGAAATACCCGATTGCGAAGGTGGTGTGCTATCTCCCTTAAACTCACAACCTCTGACCCGATATCAGCATTGGATCGCCGGTGTTTTACAGAGCGAAGTAAATGGACGTAAGTGCTTCGCAATGATCCCCAAAGGTGTGCTTCCCCATCCCTTAGAGAAGTTGCGTGTAAAGTGGGATTCCAAGCAGCTAACACGGGAACACCAAGTTATGGCGGGAAAATGTGTCCCCGTTGAGCATTTGAGGGTCATAGGAAAAATAGGAGGATCTAAAAATAAGGGCAAGCCCGGAAGGAAACGTACAGCCAAAGAGAAAGAATGGTGTAAAGAGTTAGGTCTCAGAAAGCCCACACAGGAAACGCTCCAGAAAATGAGAGAGAATTGTTTCAAAATTGACGGATGGTTCTGGATTACAAATGGGACGGAAGAGAGAATGGTGCCCCCAGAAAGCGAGTTTACTGAAGAGTGGAAACGCGGAAGACTAAATTCCAGTGAGGAAACTCGTAAACTGAAAAGCCTGGCTAACTCCGGCGAGAACAACCCTATGTACGGGGTAACGCCTAAGACAAAATCAATGAGGTGGTATAAAGATCTGAGTCAAGTGCGGGAGAAAATGTTTATCCCTGGTGAAGAACCAGACGGGTGGGTGAAGGGACGGTTAACCGCCCGTGACCGCCGGTAAACCGGCCTTTACTTCCGCCGAAAAACGCGCTATACTTAAGGTATGAAAAGTGAAGTCATGAAAGTCCAACCGATTCGTTACGAACGTTCTGTGACGATGGGCAGATTTAATATCCCTCACGGAGGGCATATTGAACTTATCAAGCTCATGCTTGAGCACGGTGACGAAGCCGACGTTTACGTGTCAGACGGTAAGGGCAACAACGACTGGGATCTCCGCGTTCTCCTCCTTGGGCATCTGTGCAGAGAAGCCGGTCTCGACATGAACCGGATACACTTCCTCAAAACCAAGAGTCCGTTTGAGGCAGTTGCCAACGCTGTAGAATCCTCTCCTTGGCAAGAAGCCGTGATCGTCCTCGGCTCTGACCAGCAGGATATGGCGAGGAAACTCGGTGAGGTTTATGACTGCGCAACGATCATCAATCGTAGGACCAACTCCTCGACGCAAATGCGCTTCTTCCTCGACGCAGAAGATTTTCGCGAAGATTTGATTGACCTTTACTCTGGTGACGAATTCGCCACGACTCTGGCAATGGTCCTTCGTCAAGAGGAACGCAACCGGGCGGATAACCGTACCTGACCGGGCGGTTTACCCCCTTTCGCAAAACGCGAAAATGAGGTATGCTTAAAGCATGGAAATGAAAGACTCTTACGCCTACGTTATGGTTGGAGCCCCTGGCTCTGGCAAATCCACTCAAGCCGCAAAGCTGGCTGAAATCGAGAATGCTGTTATTATCTCCGGTGACGATATCCGCGCTGAACTGTACGGGTCCGCAGACATCCAAGGAGTCTGGCAGGAAATTCACGATCGCATCGAAGAACTCGTTGCTCAGGCTTGCGGCAAACCTGTTATTCTGGACGGCACTCATTATCGAGCGTCTTACCGGAAAGAGGCTATAGCACTGTTGCGTTCCTATGGCTACGGCAAAGTTGAAGCCGTGGTCGTTGACGCATCTCTGGCAACTTGCCTGGCTCGAAACTTTCAGCGAACTCGTCACGTTCCGGACTATGTGATCAAGTCGATTCACGAAAAGTTGCAGTCTTCCCTGCGAACGATCGACTCCGAAGATTGGGACCGGATAACCTACATTTATTGAAAGATATGTTATTTAATCCTACTTACGACCCCGGCGACGTCATCGCTGTCGGCGACATTCACGGTCGATACGACCTTTTCTCTGCCTTTCTCGACCACGTCCGCGATTCGCAAACCACCGTAATCTTGCTCGGCGATTTGATTGACCGTGGCGGTCAAGACGTCGCTGTCCTCAACAAAATCAAAGAACTTCTAGACGACCCGCAAAAGAACGGGCTCGCAAACTTTCACTGCCTGAAAGGAAACCATGAGCAGATGATGCTTGACGCAGCAGATGGCCTTGGTTTCTCGTTTGTCACATGGGCAAAAAATGGCGGAAACATGGAAGAGACGGATAAGATCTTTAAGCACGCCGACTGGATCAGAGCTCTGCCGGTTTACCTGACCATAGGCGAAACTATGTTTATTCATGCCGGTTTTTATCCGGGGCACGATCCTGAGGAATCCTTGGCTCAAGGACGTCTTGAGGGAATTCTTTGGATGCGCGAACCGTTTCTTAAACTTGGCCCTTTGTTTGAAGAGTGGAACCCGAACCTGAAACGTGTGGTTTTCGGGCACACTCCTAGAAGCGCAATGCCCTACGTGATTCCGGGCGGTGGAATCTGCATTGACACCGCCGCCTATCACACTGGCGTCCTTACAAGTTACAACGTTACTCGGGATACATTTTGGCAATATGATTTACCGGATGCTGAGTAAGGTATAATAAATTTGGGAGTAAGCGAGTTTTGTGGTGATTCTCACCGCTGCTCCCTAAAAATCACCCAAAATCTGTCATGGACTATTTTGATCTTTACTACGCATATTTAGCACAGTGTGAGCGGGAGAACTGGTTTAACATGCGTGACCCGAACCACGACTACATGGAGTGGAATCATACTCTTCCGCAGTGCATTTTTGGGGATTTACCCTTTGGACAATGGTTGACTATTGAGCAGCATGCTATTGCTTCTTGCCTTCAAACACTAGCATTTCAAACTCTGTGCCATTGCGGGTGGCACAAGAAATCCGTACCGGGAAATCTGTGGGAGCTTGTTTGTGAAGAGGTTTTAACTGAAAGGAAAAATCACGCGGCGGAAAATGGAAGAAAATACGGACCGTCGGTAGGAGCAAAACTCTACGAAGAAAATAAAGGGTTGTTCAACCCTGACTATAAGGACCTAAAATCCGAGTGGTGTAGGAAAGGTATAAAAACTCAGGTAGAGGGAGGAGTAGGAATCCACGACCTTGAAAGAAGGAAAGAATGGGCGGACACCTACGCTGAAAACGGACTCAAAAACGGTCACACCAGCTTCAAGAACAAGATTGCCCTGTTCGACAAAAAATACGACGGGTCAAGGAAAGAATGGGCAAGTAATGCTGGCAAAATTGGTGGTAAAGTCACTGGTGCAAAAGTGGTTGAGTTTAAAATAGGGATTCTGGATCCAGCGAATGCTGACAGAGTTAAGGGGGGACAGAGAAAAGGGGGAGAAACATCAAATAAGCAAAAATGGATGTCAACTTTAGACGGGTTCGTTAGCACTGCTGCCGGCGTGACCTCCCATAATCGCTCGATCGGGGGATCGGGTAAAGACAAAATCAAACTTCAAGACTCATGAAACGACTCCTCATTTTAGATTGTAGTGCTCTCTTCCACCGTTCTCGCTCTGCACTGATACGTAGTTGCGGGGAACTTACGACTTCTGCTGGAATCCCCGTGACAGGAACCCTGGGGTTCCTTAACGCACTCTTTGCTATTATGGCAAAAAACGATTACTCTTGCGTAGTACCCTGCGCAGAAGGGGGAAGCAACTGGCGGAAAAAAGAGTCCGGGGAGTACAAGGCAAACCGGGATTCGGCAGGTGCTGCCCATTATGCGGACCAGAATCTTTTGCTGGATGAAGTTTTACCGACACTTGGCATGAACGTTGCCAAGGTCACCGGATTTGAGGCGGACGATGTGATTGCCCACATTTCAAGAAACTCCCCAGCGTATGATGAAATTCACGTTTATTCTTGCGATTCAGACCTTTTACAGTTAGTGTCTAATAAAGTCAAAGTGATTCTTTTCAACAGCGTTAAAAATACGAAAGTCTACGGAATTGACGAAGTTCTAGAGAAATACGAGGTTTACCCCAGCGAAATTCGTTTTTTTAAAAGTATCTGTGGAGACAAATCTGATAACGTTTTGGGCATAAAAGGTCTTGGCCCGAAGACTGCCGTAAAAATTATTCACGAATGCCGCCCGAGTGAAGTTAACCCCGAATTTACTGGGGCTGACCGAATTGCCCTGCACCCGAAAGTTAAGAACGATGCGGGAACTTTTCTGGCCAATCTTCGGTTGGTAACGCTTGAGAATGACTTGCCAGATTGCAAATGGTTCTCTTCAAGTCCGCCGATACCGACTCACGTTGAAGCTCTATTGGAGGGTCTTGAGTTTAAGCAAATGTTGAAACGCAAAGACAAGATCCTTCAAACCCTGGGGTGCTCGTGATTTTGGGCGGTTTCCCGTACCTTGCGGGGGGGTTTACCCCCTTTCGAAAGTCGGCGAAATGAGCTATGCTTATAGCATGGAATACAACGACACCACCCTTCACCCCGTTTCCCTCGTCAACAGCGACGACGGACCCGCTCTTCAACTTAAGGAGATTTTACGTTTACATCTACTATATCTAAACCGAGCGATCGAGGGCAAATGCGCCGATCTGCGGGATGCCAATCTGCGGGGCGCCGATCTGATGGATGCCATTTTGCGGGGCGCCAATCTGTATGGCGCCGATCTGCGGGATGCCAATCTGCGGGGCGCCGATCTGTGGGACGCTTATCTGTATGGCGCCAATCTGTATGGCGCCGATCTGCGGGGCGCCAATCTGCGGGGCGCCGATCTGCGGTTCGCCGATCTGCGGGATGCCAATCTGCGGGGCGCCAATCTGCGGGGCGCCAAGCTGTATGGCGCCAATCTGCGGGGCGCCAATCTGCAGGACAGCACTGGAAATATGCGAGAGATTAAAACTGCAGAGTTTGATACATGGTCATGCACCTGGAGTTGCTCACCCGAAGGTGAAACAACTCTGCGCATTGGATGCCAGGCCCACGATCTGAACCGTTGGCAAACTGCTGATACAGAATGGATCACCAACCTTGACCCCAGCGCCATCGCTTGGTGGGATAAATATGGTGCAATCCTACTGGCTTTAGTCGTAGCGTCACCCGCGACACCGTGGGGTTCCCCAGCGTCAACAGAAGCAGAGGTGGCAGCGTGAAACGGTTCCATTTTATGGGGCCGTCAGAAGCGCAAGCTCGCGCCGCCGATCTCCTGGAGCGCCTGGCGCCGCAGCCGGGGCAGGAGGGGCCGACCACCGACGAGCTGCACCGAGTATTTCATGACTATGCCCGCGACTTCTGCAAAGAAAAGGTCTTGTCGCCCGGTCGTTTCTGCGTGGCAGCTCGCGCCGTCCTCGCCAAATGGGGGAACCAATGACAACCCTAAACGAAATCGACTACAAGGCCGAATACCTCCGCATCGCAATGGAAGTCGGCAAGGTTTACCCCGAGTGCGAAGTTGCTACTTTAGACATGGTGCGACTGCTCATTCACGAGGTGGACACCCTGAGGATGGCCCTTGGCATTCCGACCCGCCGAACTGTTGTGAACAAACTTGAAGAGGAAATTGAGAGTTATGACTGACCAACACCCAATCACCCTACCCCCTGAGCTAATAGAGGAGTGGATAAAGGAGGCAAATCACAACGAGAAAATGTTCCCACAGGCTGCCATCTTGGCTGCGTGTTGGGGCGCCGATCAGGAACTTGAGGTTTGCCTTAAGTGTCTGGCCGAAATTCGTGGCGGGGGCTTTGCGTTAGAGTTACAGCGATGGCGCCGCCCTCAGCCACCGAGTTTGAAGGAGCAGGCACTTGCACTGGTCAACAGTAAGGGACCTTACTTGAATGACGATGAGATAGAAACCATCCGCAAAGCACTGGAGGCACTCCCCGAATGAAAGACACTGAAGTTGTACCCGCCTTGGTCTCATTCGGTGCGTTTATTCTGGCGCATCTGTTTGTAACTGGGATAACGGATACTATCTCTAGCCGCATGAAATACCAGGCATTTGCCACTGCTCAGGCCAATGTTCTGGCTTGCAGGCAGAGTAAGCTTAGCCCAGTTCAAGCCGACCAAATCTGCGGACCTGTCCCAAACATCAAAAATTTTAACTTACAATGACTGACACCCTATACGACCGCATCCGGGAAAGGTGCGGCAAGGCAGTTGGATACGGAATCGCCTGCGACGAACTGACCGACCAACTGTTCGACATCTTCAACGAGGAAAAGAAAAAAGGTCGTCCCTATTCCGGCCCTGTTAGGGACGAAGCTGAGCACCAGCGCCGACTCCGAATTCAAGAGCAAAGCAAAGAAGTTGCAAAGAAAATGAAAGATCAAGCTGAGGACGGTTTCCCGTACTCGTGAGGGCGGTTTACCCCCTTTCGCCTGCGGCGAAAATGAGCTATGCTTAACTCATGGAAAACAAAACCAACCACGGATTACGCACCACGGGTAGGCCAACCGGCAACTTCGGACGTAACAAAATCCAGGCCAAAAAAGAAACACTAGATCTTACGAAGGAGATCCTCAGCAAGGAAAACCTTAGGATCCCCAACCGCGATGCAGCGTTTACTCTCCTCATTGAGGCGTATAATAAAACCACTGATCCCAAAATGCGTAAAACTCTTTGGGAAATGTTGCGCCAGCGCCGTGCCACCCTCAACCCAGTTAAAGTCAAACCAAATGAACGTCCAAGAGCTGAGTTCTGGGAGATGGTGCGTAACGTACGATAAAGCGGAATACCAATCCCCCCTCCTAGTTGACAAGTGTTACCCTTCCGTGGTAACATACAAGTGCGGGCTCACGCGGGAATACGTTGGCAAAGTTTATCGATCAGACGATGGGCGGTGGTGGTTAACTACCATCTTCTACAACCGAATTCCCGTTGAAGTCTTCAACAAGATTGAAGGCTTTTTTCTACTTAACACTCTTCATAAACAAAATCATGAACATTGATCTGAGCGTTAATATCCCGTGACTCTGGCAACTTTGGTTTGGTTGACTTTGTTTTCATTTCTAGCATACGTGATTGCGCAAGACGCTAACGTTTACGACTGGTTAACAATGAAGATCAAGTTGGGTGGTATTTTCTTTGCGAGACTATACTATCTAATTCGCTTTCACCCTGGAAGCCCGTGGGTACGTTTCGAGACTCATCGGAATTCCCGAAAACTCGCAAGAAAACTCATCCAAGAAATGGAATCGAATAATGATCTCTGAATCAGAAATTGTAGTTTTAGCCGATCAACCTGACGAAGAGATTCGTCGTTCCGTAAATCTTACGAACGAACAGTGGTCAATCCTGGCGATGTGCGTAGATTCCTATGCGGACACTTTCCGGACGAAACAGTCGCAGATTGTAACGACCTATGTAACTCGGAATCAGCTTGAAAACGCAGTTCAAGCGGCAGAAAAGATGAACACATTGCTTCAACAGCTCGACACTCTGCAGGCAAAACTTCTATGAATAAACCCGTAATCTTCGATGTTGACGGAACTCTTACCGCAGAGCCTTATAGTGAGGATAACCTTCTCACTCTAAGAGAGAATTCGGCTATGGTTCTTGTTGCGCTTGCGCTTCAAAAGGAGCGTCCCCTTGTGATCTCAACTGCAAGGCCCGAGCGATTCCGAGAGCAAACCGAACAGTGGTTATCAAGCCACGGCTTGAATCCCTCCCATGTCTTCATGAGAAACGATGAAGACGAGGGACTTCCCGACCACGTTGTGAAATACGAACATTTGCAAAGCATTCGCCAAACCTTTGGTGATCCGCTGGCGTGGGTTGACGACAATAGATACAACATCATAATGTTGAGGGAAAACGGGGTTCCAGTGATTCAAGTTAACAGGTAAAGTTATGAAGCGGGAAGAGTGGGACCAGCTGCTAATTTTACGAGATGAGATGAATAATCATCTGATGGCTCTTGACCATAAAACTCAAGCAAAATATACCGAGCTCCTGGTGAAATCTCTGAGGGGCAAAGGGGACCAACCGGTGAGGGCGGCTTCCCCGCCCCGTCAGAGCGGTTTGCCCCCCTTTCGTCGAGGGGGAAATGAGCTATGATTAAAGCATGGAAAACGACACCTTCACCTTCACACTCAGCCTTCACGATGCTCGCAACATTGTGCAGGCTCTTCGCAATGAAGCGTTTCAGCTTACTCAGGAAAGTGACCGAGCTTGCGAGAAAGGTGCTCTTGAGTACGGAACTTTTTTGTGGAATGAAACTGCGACTCTTAACAACCTTGCCGATTACATTGACCTTGAGCTACCCGAATGACACCTGAAGAATACCGCCACCTATACCAGCAGATTCGGAAATATCAGCTGGAAGACACAAGGATTAGCGGCAAATCTTACTCTGCCTGCGATGTCCTGCTTCAAGAGCTGTTTCCTTACTCCTACACTCAGAAACAAGAACAATGCCGTTGAGTTCGCTATGCGAAGAAACCCCTGTCTACGAGCGAGGGGAAATCAAATGTTTCTTCACCGAGGCTGAAATTGATGCACTGTGCGATGTGCTAGACGACTTTGAGCCCACAACTCCCACAGACTCTTTCGCCTCCGCTGCGCAAAAACTCACGGCTTTGCACGATGATTATTGCGTAAAGTATAGTCTCTCTCCTGCCTTGGGGGCTTATAACCAAAAGTATGGCACTTGGGGTCACAACGATTCGGAGGACTGGGCACGATGGGAAGGTTTTCGCGACGCTTTCGAAATGATGCAAAATCTGCACTAACCTACTGATAAACACTTACACAAACAAAACAATGAAAGTTGATTTCCAGGGATACGCCCCCTCCACTCAGACTGTTGAACTTAACTCGGACGACCTTAGCGACTTCCGGCAAATCGTAAATGATCGGTTTACGGCTTACATTGCGTACGCCAATCTTGAATCCGGTTTTCTCTTACCTGAAGATCAGAGGATCGTAGATTTCTGTGCGCGTTTCAGTGTAGACGGCAAAAATAAAACCGCCCGAATTGCTTTTTTCGAGGCACTTCTTGCCCAAAGGTGAGATCTATGACAGAAGACAAAGACGTTTCAACCCGAATCCAGCAAGTCAATGAATTTTACAGGTGGTTTGATGAAGAAGAAGGGTACGGTTTCCGAGAAGAGCGATTCTGGGATGCTTGTAGACGAGCAGAAAGCGGGGAGTTGTTTGAATGGCTCCGAACAGCCTTCCGAATGGGTTGGGAAGCCGGACAACGCTGCAGTGATTGATGACTGTTTCTACGTAAATAACCAACGAGGAACTTATGTCTCGGTCAACAAAGACGGCACTTTTCTGGTAACTTCCCTTACGGAAGAGGAGTGTATATCTAGCACGCGATGGTATCTGAAAGCTCAGCAAGACGGTTTCCCCACAGGTGGAAACAGTTATACTGGTGCAGTGGAAAGTAAGCTGTGATGCCTGCATTAGACCCGACAACCCCGTGGTACGAGTTTCTGTCGTATTGTGAATGTTGCTGGTCGCTCGGAGTCGAACCTTCCGTCCATAAATTCGCACGGTACCAAGCCTTCTACCGTTCCTATTTCAACCGTTAATGGAAAACCAATCTCAACAAGACATAGCCCAGGTCTGCCTAGAAATCAAGGATATGCTCCTTGAAAAGAATCGAAAGTACGGAGATTCTGCCTTGAACCCAGTTCGAATCTTCAGCAAAGCGAACACCCTTGAACAGCTGAAAGTTCGCCTCGATGACAAACTTAGTCGTCTGCGAAATGCTCAAGACGATGAGGACGAAGATGTCATCTCTGACCTCGTTGGTTATTTAATCCTGTTTAAAGTGGCGCAAATGCAGCAACGCCGTGCTGACAACTTCGTAATCACTTAAATGACACCCCAAGAATCTCGTGAGTCTTTCATCGACTCCCTGTTCTCAAGTATTGAACTTGAAGAGCTAAAAGAGAGCGGACTCTACCACGATTATGTAGAAGGGAAAATCTCAATCGAAACCATTTACACAACGATGCGGGATCAAGGTATATGAACAAACCGGAACAGTGGATTGAAGAAGATCGCGGAGAGATCGCGGCCACGATCGTTGACGGACTCGTCTCTGAAATGACTCTTGAGCGAATGCGGCAAATCGTGTGGGATTTGCATTACGAAGAAATCGTCTGGAAGACTTGGCGTGAAATCTGGGATCTCGCGGAGGAGTACGCGCCGGAATTGTTGGATAGGTTCAACGAACCGGAATCCAAGCTGGCCTAGGGCGGTTTCCCGCCCTTTTTGGGCGGTCTGCCCCCTTTGCTTTTCTGGCAAAATGAGGCATAATAAAGGCATGAACGAACTCACCCACTCCTACACCTCCCCCCGAACAGGGCGAACTTACGAAGCCGTTCTTGACCACCGTGGGTTTTCACGTTGGGACATCTTCCGCATTGACGGGGAAACCCGCACATGGGTTCAGTTTGCTCTCACGGAAGGTGAAATCGCCTCTACGATTAAGTTCCTTGAGGTTCCCGGCCCGCATCTTGGTTCCCGTTTCGACTGAGGAGAAAATAACATGCAATTCAAAACAACTGTCTCAGCCTCTTTCTTTCAAGCATTCTGCCCAAACACCACGTCGATCTATGACCTCGGTGAGTTGTACGCAGAGTTCAACGCCAAGTACTTCGACGGAAAACTTCGAGTTCTTCGAGTAATCGAGAAGACTGACGCGAACGGGGATAAGCGCAATATTTACCCTGAGCTGAAATGGGAAGGCCGGTTTCGCAAACTGTGGGGGCAATACAAGCCTTCCCGGACACGGGGCGCAGGAATGATCAAGATCGCCAAAGTAGCGGCGGTCGATCCAACCCAAGTCCGAAGCACCTTGCTTCACGAAATGATTCACAAATGGTTGGATCAGATCGGTCAGGACGACGGCATCAAAGGTCACGGTCAAAACTTCATCGAGAAAGCTCGACAAATCAACCAGCTTTGCGAAGAGACTGGTATGAAGTACCGAGTCAACTTCCACGATGTTGCCGTTACCAAAGAAGAGCCGGAAGTCTACTGCGACATGCTCAAGACCACGATCTACTGCGGTAAAGACCTCGATATTGCTCACAGGATGAAGGCGATCTTGAACTCCGCTTTTGAAACTTACGAATACGAGCAGTGAGGGCGGGAAACCGCTCTTTTTTGCGTATACGTTTCCGCTTGTTGGGCTATCCTGGAACGTGGGTAGAATTATGATTGAACACCCAAACTTGAAACCATGGTAAGAACTATACGATTAACTGAGCTTCTGCCTTTCGACAAAGACCGACTCGGCGAGCGCCCAACCCTCTCAGATTGCCACGAGTTGATCGACGAGGATTGCGACGTGTTTGCTCCCGATGGCACTCTTGTGGTAGCCTTCCGAAAGAATGCAGTGGAAGCAGCGAAAAAAATCACCCCTGGCACGAAAGATTATGAGTACTGGCGTTGGGCTTGCCGCTCCCTTCTGTCCGACCAGAGGGGTATGGCATCCGGTAAAGAAATCTACACGAACGTTGAAATCCGCACAACTTACGGTCAGAACGAGTTTCTGAGGCGTGCTCTGAAAGGGTTGGTCTCAACTCTTGATGAAGCCCTCGAGATCCTTAACTCTGACACTCGCCCATCTCGCACAACCTACTACGTCGGCAAAGCCGAGAAAGCTGGTTACGTTGATCTGGAAGAGGTTGAGAGGTGGGACTCCATTGTTCGCAAGAAGAGCACACCGTTCGACGCTCGTAAAGAGGCAATTGCCAATCGCAACAAAGCCAAACTCGCGTGGTTTGAGAAGTGGCTACGCACTGTGTGGGCGGTTACCGAGGCGAAGATTCCTGCTACCAAAGAGTTCAAGAAGATTTTCATTACGAAGCAGCCGCGCTCAAACAAAACTTTCTCCGCTGTTCTTGGAACGATTGACCGGAGCGGGCGAACCCCGTTCGGACGACTAACTTCCCCGACCATGGAGCGTTACGAAGACTTCGCATCTTTCGCCGACTTCTACAAAGAGGTGGACGGCCTGGTGAAACAACTCTTTCCGGCAGAAGGCAAAGTTCTTTCCGATCGGTTCCAGAAAGTGAAGGACGAGCGTTACAACTTGTTCGGAACCATTTACACCTCGATCACCTGCAACTATAACTTCCCCACTTTCTACCACCTTGACGGAAACAACGCCAAGGACGCAGTAGCCGCCCTGGTTACATTCGAGAGCGGAAACTACGAAGGCATGGATTTCGTAATGCCTGAACTTGGTTACGCTTTTCATATGCGTCACGGCGACATTCTGATCGGGGATAATCAAGGGTACGTTCACGGACAAACTGAGTTCGTAGCCCAGGAAGAGGGCGCAGAGAACCTGACTCTGGTGTTCTATCAGCGGGACTCAATCATTCTGCTGGATGATCTAGAGTGCGAAATCTGTCGCAGAAAGTTCCTGGATCACGTTCGCGACAACCACCCCGATCGGGGAAATGGTGAAGCGAAATGGGCCGGATCTTTTCCCGGCATGTGGTCCAGCCCCGAATGGATGGCCTACAAGGAAAAGCAAAACATGGAACGTTGTTCCAATACAAACATCAAAGGATCCCTGGACACAACCAATGCCTGATTATCAGATTGCTATCCCAACTTACGGAAGGCCGGACGGAGTAAAGAAACTGACTCTGAATTATCTTGAAAAAACTGATGTGGACCTGTCCCGCGTGACTTTGTTCGTCGCCAACAGCGAGGAAAAGGAAAAATATCAAAGTTCAAACCCCACGTACAATATCGTCGTTGGTGAAAAGGGTTTGACCAATCAACGCCACTTCATTTCCAACTATTACGACAAAGGAACCCCTGTTTTCTCCTTTGACGACGATGTTAGCGCCGTCGAGGAACTTGAACTCCTGAAAGAGCTGGAGGGCACTCAGAAACCGCTTGACCACCCCTGCCGCCTGAAAACCGTGGATGATCTTTCGGACCTAATTGAGAGGGGATTCCGATTGAGCAGTCGGCGCAATATCGGTTTGTTTGGTTTCTACGCAGTTCGCAATAAAGGTTTTCTACACCCGAAGATCACCACTGGTTTGAAGTTTGTCATGGGTCACGCTTTTGGTTTTTATGCGGGCGACCCTGCCTTTGAGCGAATTACGGAGTACAGTATGAAGGATGACTATTTCCTGTCGCTTTACCACACTGTACACGGAAACGGAACGCTTCGGTTTGATCACGTTTGTGTGAAAGCAAAACAGCACACGGGTGTAGGCGGAACGTGTGAGGATCTCGAGCGAAAA